>Ga0302210_10000925_pt1 | contig 12874 bp, 10 predicted proteins | sample II_Fen_E3_2_FD_198793 | JGI IMG/M metagenome (GOLD analysis project Ga0302210, IMG submission 198793) | Peat permafrost microbial communities from Stordalen Mire near Abisko, Sweden - II_Fen_E3_2 | ecosystem: Environmental > Terrestrial > Soil > Wetlands > Permafrost | place: Sweden: Abisko... | reverse complement strand
TATTTTTCTTTATGATCGTTAAAAAACATATTTTAAAATATAATAAGATAAAATATAATAAAAAAGCTTGAAAAAAGAAAATATAAATGATATTATAAAAGCAATAAAGAACAAAAAACTTTATTAAAGAGTAAAATTAGATAGCGTGGAGGTATGATGAATGAAATTTTTTATTGACACAGCCAAAGTTGAAGACATCAAAAAAGCAAATGATATGGGTGTTATTAGTGGTGTAACAACGAATCCATCCTTAATAGCTAAAGAAGGTCGTGATTTTAAAGAAGTAATAACTGAAATTGCTTCAATAGTAGATGGCCCTATTAGTGGTGAAGTCAAAGCAACGACGACAGATGCGGAAGGAATGATTACGGAAGGTAGAGAAATCGCTAAAATTCATAAAAATATGGTAGTGAAAATTCCAATGACGATCGAAGGGTTAAAGGCAGTAAAAGTCCTTACTTCAGAAGGCATAAAGACGAATGTAACACTTATTTTTAGTGCAACGCAAGCTTTATTGGCTGCGAAAGCAGGAGCGGCGTATGTTTCTCCTTTTTTAGGTAGACTAGATGATATTTCTACCCCGGGAATTGATTTAATTCGAACAATAGCAGAAATATTTAAAATTCATGGGATTAAAGCAGAAATTATTTCTGCAAGCGTACGTAATCCTATTCATGTTATTGATTGTGCATTAGCTGGTGCCAATATAGCGACTGTTCCATATAGTGTAATAGCACAGATGACGAAGCATCCACTTACAGAACAAGGTATTGAAAAATTTCAGGCCGACTATAAAGCTGTATTTGGTGAATGAATATAGGAAAAGGACTGGTACGTGTGGATAAACTAGAGTTACAAAAAATTTCAAATAAAATAAGATCCAACATTATTGAGGCGGTATATTCTGCGCAATCTGGACATCCTGGTGGCTCATTGTCGGCTGCAGATATTTTTGCATATCTTTATTTTGAAGAATTAGACATTGATCCAAACGATCCAGATAAATTGGATCGTGATCGTTTTGTCTTATCAAAAGGACATGTGGCACCTGGATTTTATTCTGCATTGGCATTAAGAGGCTTTTTTCCGATAGAAGATTTGAAAACTTTTCGACATCTCGGTTCTTATTTACAAGGACATCCGGATATGAAACATATTCCTGGTGTTGATATGTCTAGTGGTTCTTTAGGACAGGGAATCTCAGCAGCTACAGGCATGGCACTTTCGGCTAAGTTAAGTAATGATAAATATAGAGTCTATACATTGTTAGGTGATGGTGAATTGCAAGAAGGACAAGTTTGGGAAGCAGCAATGTTCGCGGGCTCGCACAAACTTGATAATCTGGTTGTAATTATTGATAATAATGGTTTACAAATAGATGGAAAAATTGAAGATATATGCTCACCATACCCAATTGATAAAAAATTTGAAGCTTTTAATTTTCATGTAATTAATACGGATGCACATGATTTTGATGCTTTGCATAAAGCTTTTGAAGAAGCAAAAGAAGTAAAGGGCAAACCGACTGTGATTGTTGCTAAAAGTATAAAAGGTAAAGGCGTTTCATTTATGGAGAATGCAGTAGAATGGCATGGTAAAGCTCCAAATGAGACCCAATATAAACTTGCTATGGAAGAGTTGGAAAGAGCAGGTAGTTTATTATGTCAGAAATAAAAAAAATTGCAACACGAGAAAGCTATGGTAATGCATTAGTCGAATTAGGCGAAACCTATAGCGATTTGATTGTTCTAGATGCAGATTTGGCAGCGGCCACGAAAACAGGAATTTTCAAAAAGGCGTATCCGGCACGCCATATTGATTGTGGAATTGCCGAATGTAATATGATGGGGATTGCAGCAGGTTTATCGATCACCGGAAAAGTTCCATTTGCCAGTACCTTTGCGATGTTTGCTGCCGGGCGTGCCTATGAACAAGTACGTAATTCAATTGGCTACCCTCATTTAAATGTTAAGATTGCGGCAACACATGCAGGAATTTCAGTAGGTGAAGATGGAGCTACGCATCAATGCAATGAAGATATTGCTTTGATGCGATCTATTCCGGGAATGGTTGTAATTAATCCAGTTGATGATATAGAAACAAAAGCTGCAATTAAAGCTGCTTACCTTTATAATGGACCGGTTTATATAAGGTTGGGTCGATTGGCAACGCCAATCATTAATGATTCAAGAAATTATCATTTTACACTTGGTAAAGGCGTTCTATTGCGTGAAGGAAACGATTTAACGATTATTGCTACGGGACTTTGTGTAGCACCAGCTTTAGCAGCGGCAAAAGAATTAGCGAAAAAAAAGAATATTCAAGCACGAGTGATTAATATTCATACAATTAAGCCGCTTGATGAAGAGTTAGTATTAAAAGCAGCAGCAGAGACTGGAAAAATTATAACGGTTGAAGAACACTCTGTAATTGGTGGGCTTGGAAGTGCGGTTAGTGATTTACTTAGTGAGAAATTACCGACACAAGTTTTGAAAATAGGCATTCAGGATTGTTTTGGTGAATCTGGTCCAGCAGTGGATTTGATTCATAAATATGGATTAGATCAAGAGGGGATTTACAAAACGATCAATGATAATCTGTAGGTTTTACATTGTGAAAAACAGTATGAAATCGGTATATGATTTTATAAATTTATGAATGATAAGGGGTTGTTTTAAATGAAAATTGCCATTGGGTGTGACGAAGCCGCCTATAATTTAAAAGTAGAAATTATTCAGTTTCTGAAAGAAAAAAATATTGAAGTGGATGATTTTGGGGCAAAAGAAAATGATACAGTTTTATATCCGGATGTAGCTTATACCGTAGCTGATGCAGTTGCAGCTGGTAAATATGAAAGAGCTATTTTACTCTGTGGAACAGGGATAGGAATGTCAATTTGTGCCAACAAAGTTCCGGGCGTTCGTGCAGCCGTATGCCATGACCCGTTTTCGGCAGAACGTGCCAGAAAAAGTAACAATGCGCAGATTATGTGTATGGGTGAACGAGTAATTGGCGTAGAATTAGCTAAATATTTAGTGAATATTTGGCTGGGGTGTGATTTTGCTGGCGGTGGTTCTGCGGCAAAAGTTGTCCGTATTATAGAACTAGAAAAAGAACACATGAGGATACTTTAAAGTGATTCAATATTTAATTGCTAAAATTTTTTGAATTTTAAAATTAATGGATAAAAACATTTATATATGGAAAACTTGTTTAAGGATGCAATTTAATAGGTGAATTTATTTCATATATTAAATTGTGTCTTCTTTTTTTATAGAGACGATGGTGAAAATAAAATATGTAAAGTTTTTTAAGGAGCAAATATAATGGAAAAAGCGACAGTACTTGTAATTGGTGGTGGTGCCACAGGAGTTGGCATATTGCGCGACTTAGCAATGCGTGGGGTTGATGTCATGCTGCTTGAGATGCGTGACATGGTACATGGAACGAGTTCTCGTTATCATGGCCTATTGCATAGCGGTGGACGTTATGCTGTTAAAGATGCAGATGCTGGACGTGAATGTATTGAAGAAAATACGATTTTACGTAAAATAGGCAGGCATTGTGTGGAAGCTACAGAAGGATATTTTGTTCGTTTGCCCGAAGATGATCCGGATTATGAAAAAGAATGGGTTGAAGCTTGCAAAAAGATCAATTTACCGGCAATCCAAATAGATCCTGCGGAAGCTTGGCATTTGGAACCAAACTTAACCCATCGTGCCCAAGCTGTATATCGTGTGCCAGATGCAGCCATTGATGGATTTCGTATGGCCTGGCAAAATATTGATTCTGCGAAACGATATGGCGGTAGAGTAAAAACGTATACCGAAGTTGTTAAGATTAATTCTGTAAACGGACAAGTAAGTACGGTTACGGTTCGTGACTATTTCACCAAACAACAATATGATATTGCCTGCGAATTTGTTGTGAATGCAGCGGGACCATGGGCGGGACAGGTAGCATCCTGTGCGAATATTCCGGTACATGTGCAGCCGGATCGAGGCACATTGGTTGCATTTAATCATCGTTTAACCAGCCGCATTATTAATCGTTTACACAAATCATCCGATGGAGACATCTTTGTTCCCCATGGGTCTATTACGATTTTAGGCACGACCTCAACAACCGTTAAAAGCCCGAATGATACACAACCGTTGACATCCGAAGTAGAATACCTGCTTGGTATCGGGGAGCTTACAATAGAAAATCTTCGTGGTTTTCGTATATTACGGGCATTTTGCGGTTCACGTCCGCTTTATACGGCGGATCCAAATGCAACCGGTCGCGGCGTATCCCGTGGGTTTGTTATTTTGGATCATGCCCAGGATGGACTGAAAGGCTTCGCCAGCATATGTGGTGGCAAATTTACCACCTATCGCCTGATGGCAGAACATATGTCGGATCTTGTTTGCAAACAACTCCATAATACGACTCTCTGCCGTACGGCGATTGAACCATTAGTCGAAGATACAGCGCCCGAAATTTTAACGAAGGCACGTCAATACTTTCCGGCCTATGGCGTTTCACTGGCAGCCTCAAGATTAGGTGAAGATAAGTTAAAGAACGTTATTGCCCGGATGGAAGCAGATCCCACAAAACGTGAACTTGCTTGTGAATGCGAAAATGTTACCATGGCAGAAATAGAAGAAGTCGCAGAACTTCCAACGAGTCATACGTTAAGTGATGTCCGCCGACAAACAAGAATGGGTATGGGAACTTGTCAGGGGGCGTTTTGTACATTCCGTGGTATGGGACTCGTCTCACAAATTGAGGCAATTCCCAAACATGATACCGTAAAAGAAATGAAAGATTTTCTGCAGGCTCGCTATAAAGGCCTGTCACCGGTACTTTGGGGTAGTACACTTCGAGAAATGGAATTGACAAGAGGCATCTATGAAAGTGTATTAAATCTAAATGGAGCGATGTTTGATGAAAAAAAATGATGTAATTGTAATTGGCGGTGGATTATCAGGACTGATATCGGCCATCGCTGTTGCAAAAAAAGAAAAATCCGTAACGCTGCTCAGATTTGGGTTAGGTACTTTTGAAATTGGCGGTGGGCTGGTAGATCTTATGGCTTATCCGAAAGATAACAGACCTTGCCGGACTCCGGCAGAAGGAATACAGCAGCTTTCGCCCGCTCATCCATACAGTAAAATGGGACTGCCCGTTATTGAAAAAGCAGTGGAGTTTTTTCTGAATCTTGCCAAAGAAGCAGGTTATGAATACGAAGGCAGCACGAATCAAGATTTACATTGGGTGCCTACGGCTGTCGGAACCATGAAACCCACCGGGCTTTATTCAAAAACGTTTGATGGTGAAATGTTAAAAGATGCCAAAACAGTTTATTTGGTAGATTTTAAAGGTCTAAAAGATTATTATGCTAAAATGACAGAACAAAATCTCAAAAGACATTTGGGTGAAGAGAAAGACTATAAAATTGTTATCGTTGATCCGCATATGGAAGAAGCGATTGGTGGTCGTGATATTATGACAATGGATATTGCTCGCTGGATTGATACCAAAGAAGGCTTAGAAGAATGTACGAAACAGCTAAAAGCTGTTATAAAACCAGGATCAGCCGTTGTACTGCCACAGGTATTGGGAACAAGACCGGATTATACCCCTTATATTTTTTTGAAAAAAGAACTGCAGTGTGGCATTACCGAAACGTTATGTATTCCGCCATCGATGTCTGGAATGCGTTTATATAAAATGCTTCATGACTGTGCCAGAAAATATGGAGTCAAAATTATCGAACAAGCGAAAGCAACGGGCTCGGTTATTCGAGATGGTCGCTGTGAAGCGGTTCTTGTAAATGGTGTCGGTAAAGAACATACGTATTATGCGGATCATTTTATTCTTGCCACGGGTGGATTTTATGGTTCGGGTCTTTATGCACCAAGTGCAAAACAAGTTACGGAACCAGTATTTAATTTACCAGTGAATGTTTCAGCCGGTGAAGAAACTTGGGCTAATTTGGACTTGTTTTCGGATAAAAAACAACCGTTTTCCCAAGTTGGCATTGAGGTAGATCATGAAATGCACCCTATTGATAGTAAAGGGCAGTGCATTTTGAAAAATGTTTTTGTTACAGGTCGTAATCTTAGCGGGTATGATTTTAGTTTTGAAAAATCCGGGAATGGTGTAGCACTTGTCTCTGCCTATCAGGCAGCTGTCTCGGTGCTAGGGGGGGAATAATATGGATGATAAAAAAATAAATTTACCCGATTGCTGCGTTGCTTGTACTGCCTGCATAACAGCATGTCCTGTAACCGCGGCAACACATAAATTTCGTGGACCCAAAATGGTTGGACCCGCACAGTCTAGACTGAATTTTGCCGAAAATGATTCAGAAGCATCTCTTGAATATTGCTCAAACTGCAAGAATTGTGATATTGCCTGTCCGTCCAGTGTGCCAATTTCAACATTAAATATGCTAGCTCGGGCAAAATATTATGAAACACATCCGCATTCACAGCGTGATGAAATGATGGGACATCCTGAAAAAATGTCGAAACTCGTGGAAAAAATACCATTTGGAGCATTTTTGGCCAACATGGGTATGACAATTGGTCGTTCTTTAGGCATTATTAAGGTCATGGGATTAGCGGATCAAAGACCGCTGCCAGCCTATTCCGACCAAACATTTGCTTCCCTGTTTAAAAGCAAACAACAACCAGAACTAGAGAAAAAAATTGTATTTTTCCCAGGTTGTATTATTAATTATAACGAACCGCAGATTGGTTTGGATTTAATAGACGTTATGAACAAAAATGGCTATCAGGTCATATTTGACGAAAACTTTGTTTGTTGTGGCTCACCACTCGTTACAACCGGATTTTTGAATGAAGCCAAAAAAAATGCCCAAACAAATACAAGCCTGATCAAACAATGGGTCGATAAAGGCTATCCAATTCTTACGCTTTGTACAAGCTGCAGTTTGATGATCAAAGATGAATACCAAGAACTTTTTGAAGGTGAAATTCCGGACATGGAAGAAAATGCAAAACATATTTTTGATGCCTGTGAATTTTTAGAAGCACTCTACCAAAATGATCAATTAAATGAAAACTTTGGTGAAGTGAGTCATGAATTTATGTATCATGCACCCTGCCACTTGCGCGTACAGGGAATTGGACTTCCGGCCATGGAACTACTCAAACTCGTACCAGGTGTTAAAGTAACCGACGCCGATGCTGGCTGCTGTGGAATTTCAGGCAACTACGGTTATAAAGCGGAAAACTATAATCTTTCCATGAAAATAGGAAATACTCTCTTTGATACAGTAAAAGCAAGCGGTGTTGATACGGTTCTTACAGATTGTGGTACATGCCGCGCACAGATTGAGCATGGGGCAGAGGTTAAGACAATGCATCCAATTAGTATATTGGCGAAAGCTTACCATAATGACGTAGTTTAAGGTGAATGAAAATCTTAATTCCCAGCTATGCTAGGGAGAACAAAATAAGCAGAAGCGTTACTCCGAGCGAATTGAAAAAGCCTCCTGTGTTAGTAAGATAATGGTGTCACAAGACAATATCATACTAACACAGGAGGTTATCCTGAATGGACAGATCAAGCTTAGCACATACAAAATGGAAATGCCAGTAATTTTTACGATTTTCCTTTTAACACTAACATCACATATGAATTTTTTTATGATGCCAGTAATCCTAGAAAATGGGTTGCTGGCAGTTTTTATACGGCTAACTATATCCTCGGTTATTATTATATATTGTGTTTTTATTAAAATAGTGTAACAATTTAGTGGTTCCAATAAAAATGTTTTTTTGCGTACGAATTAAAGAATAATACAGTTATAATATTTGAAATTAATTTCTTGTTAAGGATAAGAAAATTAATTATTTCAGTGTATCAAATTCGCTCTTAGGTTTATTATTCTGGGTTCCTTGCAATACATGCATCAGCAAACCTAACATAACGAATAGCATACCTATACCTTGGTTTAAGGATGGCGATTCTCCTAAAAACAGCATAGAGCTGCTTATACCCACTAACGGAACCAAAAGGGTAAAGGGGGAAACGACGGCGACAGGGTAACGGGACAATAGATTACCCCACAACCCAAAACCGATCAACGTAGCACTATAGACCTGCTAGTAAAAGTCAAGCCTGAAATGAAGAAAAATGATAAATTTTCTTCATCAAAAAATGGGTAACTTTAATAAATCAAAATCAAATAGATTTTGAAACAAAAAATTGATTTTGTAATATTTATGCAACTTGGCTCAGGTGAACTGGTGGTACATATGTTGTACGATGTGCCGCCGGTGAGCGAAGTTCAAACGACTTTTGGTCACGAAGAACAGCAAAAATAATATTGCAGACCTTGTGCATAATTGCACCGAGAGCGACCATCTTTTGTTTTGAAACAGATTTTTGTTGGTAATATTCATATAGATAAGGTTGCAAGGCTTCTCAGTTGCGCTTCTTGCGAATGCAAGCTAGCGCAGCCGCGAAAATAGCCCTTCTGGCGATACGTGAACCACGTTTTGACATATGAACAGATGTGGCTTTGAATTTACCAGATTCCTTAACGGCTGGATCCATTCCGAAGTAGGCAAAAAGTTGTTTCGGGCTCTTAAACACCGAAAAGTCACCAATTTCGCACATGATAGTGACGGCAGACAAGAAACCGATGCCAGGAATAGACTGTAACCATAGCACCTGTTGGATCAATAACTCATCAGCATGTTGATCTACGATAGAATGAATTTGATTTAAAATAGATGCAATGGACATATCTAAGTTGCGAATAAGACCGATCGTGGTATGGATATTGAAATAGATGCTGTCAATTTGGCAGCTAAAAACCTTAGCTGCCTTAGCAGCGGTCATAAGGAATTCATAACGTTCGGTAGATGCTCTTAAACCCTTACGGGAAGCCTTGGAAATCTTTTCAATCAGTGCATCACGATGAGCGCGTAAGAGCCTATTCGGGGAACCATACTCGTCAAGAAGCATCAAAGATGTTTTACCAGCAATCTGAGAAAAACAATCAAGATACTGTGGAAAAACAACATGGAGATCACCCTTCATCTTAATGATATGAGCAGCACGTTCATCTGTAAGGTCATAATACTTGCGAGTGAGGTAACGTAGCTCTAAAACGAGTTTAGCTGGAAGTTTAGAACACTTTAAATTTGGAGTAAGTCCCAGTTTTGCGATAGAAATAGAATCCAACCGATCATTTTTTACTTTTCTGATATCGATATTCTTGATAGAATGAGTGATGAGAGGATTGATAATTGATACGTCAAATCCTAACTCACTCAGGTAGCAGAAGAGCGGAATGTGATAAATTCCGGTGGATTCAAGAAATATTAGAGATTTCTTGGATTCAAGCTCTTCTGCTTTTTTAATTGCAGAAGCAGCTCTTTTAAGAGAATCTGGATCGTTATGAAGGATCTTGAAAGGTTTAAAAACAAGAATGCCGGATGGATTGACGATGGACATAAAGCTGAAAGCAGAACCAACGTCAATGCCGACAGATAAAAAATTAGAAGACATAGAATAAACTCCTTTTATTGTAGAGTACAGGTTTCCATACAAACAATGAATACACGGCCTGGCGTGTGATACGGGTATAGCCAAAGGGCTCCCAACCAGCAAAAACATAAATCTTCATTGAATGGAATGACTGTCTAAGTAACAGGTATTGCCGCAAGAAAGCGGCTCCCTAGGAGAAACACGTCGATTTACCGACTCCAAGAAGAAATGATACCTTATGTAAAAGACAAAGTCGAGAACCGAATAACTATACAAAAACGCGTAGAGTTTATTCAAAGAATTATAGGGAAAATAACTTCTACAAAATAGAAATATTTTTCTTTCAGCATAGCCTGTTTGGCTATGACTTTAATATACCAGGATAGATAAAGTAGTGCACTCATAATATTTCAATTTGGTAGAGTATTCAATGTCAACAACCAAGCATCCATATCCTTCCAAGAACAAAGATAGCAATGCCAAGGGGAATACTGACACTGCACTAGCCCATACTATCAATGACAGCATAGAAAAAGACGAATTTTTCTGAGTGATTCTAATGACATTACCAATCCCCCAACAAGCTACAGCAGTCAACGTCAGGTTAAAACAAGACATAGTCTATTGTTTTCTTGTTGTAAACTGATAAATACCATCCCACAAGCAGATAATGAGAGACTGGTAAAATAGTTCCATTGCCAATATTGCTACAAATAATGTAAAAAAAGTTTGCGATTGTACAACCAATGAAGCCAGTCCAGCGGGCATGTAAAACTTCATACCTAAAAATAAAAAAGCGAATTGTCCTACATTGATAAATAGAGCTAACGCTATCAACCATTACCAAGGAGTTTGTGGTCGCGGCAGAAATAAAATAGCGGGAAAGGCGGCTAGAAAAATCGTAGTGTTACTAGTAGAAATGGAGGTATGTCATGCAATCCTATTTTGATGGCAATAAAGTTAAGTTCCCATATAGTAATGGTTAGTAAGCCGATCAATATATCACGTTTTTTCATAAAATCATCCTCATCAATTAACATTTTCCATTTAGTGAGTTTTTATCTAACAGCAAAACAATTAAAGAATTTCTGACTTTACCAACGTTTTCTTCTTATTATTTAAGCGATTGAAAACAGAAAAGGGGCTGCCCTGAAAACCAAAAATAAAACAGATGTAATTTAGACATAACTAATAGCCTCGCACATTTTGCGGGGCTGCCTTTTTTTGTAAAGGAATATTATAGATCTTTCAATGGCATCAAAGAAACTTCATATCCCATTTTTCTCAATATATTAATATTTCTATTCTTAATTCGTTCTTCGTCTAATTTTACAAAATAGTCACTGCCTAAATCAAAAAACTGGCTCTTGTTTTTTAATATATGATAAATAATAACGAGCATACGATGCGCCACTGCTATTAATGCCCTTTTTCCTCCTCGCCGTGCCGCTATTTTACAATATTTAGCATAGAATAAACTACTTTTTTTACGGATTGCGACACGGGCACATTCTACAAGTGTCTCTTTGAGATATTTATTGCCCTTCCGCAGTCGCGTACTTTTTTTCTTGCCGGCACTTTCATTGCATTGTGGTACAAGTCCTGCCCACGATGCAAAGTGAGCTGCATCTCTAAATTGATTCATTTCGATGCCGGTTTCAGCGAGTATTTTTTCAGCACTTCGACGAGCTATTCCAGGCAGTTCATCTAACAGCTCAATATATTCTTCGGATGGGGCTGTTCTTTTTTTTATTTCTAAATCTAATTCTGCAATTAATTTTGACATAAATGTTATGTGTTCTATCTGATATTTAAGCATATGCATTTGGTGTTCACCAATACTGCCTTTTAATGCCCTTTGCAATTCAGGTATTTTTTTAGCAGCAAGATTTTTGCATCCTAGCGCACTCAATTGTATTGGATCTGTTTGTCCATCTATAATTGCAGCTAAAATACTTAACCCGGTTTTACCATCAATATTGGTAATTACGCTTGCCATTTTTATATTTGCTCCCTCTAGCACAGCCTGTATGCGATTAAGTTCTCGCGCTCGTTCGTTTACAATTTCCTGCCTGTATCTAGTGATTTCTCGTAATTCCCTTTGTTCGCGATGAGGGATATAGCTTGCTTTCACAAGACCATGCTTCAATAAATCTGCAATCCACTCTGCATCTTTTACATCCGTTTTTCGTCCTGGAACAGCCTTTATATGTTGAGCATTAACAACAATGATTGGTAGGGATTCTTGCTCGAGAATATTATAAATAGGCTTCCAATATACACCTGTGCTTTCCAATGCTACAACTTCACATTCTACCTCTTTTAACCACCTCACCATTTCTAAAATATCGTCTGTCATTGTTCCAAACTTCCGAATTTCTTTTTTTCTGTTCACAATTACACACGCCATAATCATGTTTTTATGAACATCAATTCCACAGCACCGTTTATAGATTACGTCCATATAAATCTTTTCCTTTCTACGCAATTTCTAAACCGGTGAGCTCCTTTTCAAGCAGTTGGCTGCCCTGCGTGCATATAATCTTTCTATAGCAACAATAAGTGGTATACCAAAGGAGCTGATATCAGTCTGTCGCTCGGACTTTTCGTTCCAATCCCCTACGACCTTTACCGGTTACCTTTAATATACCACTATACCAAATTTACTTCGACGTTTTCATTGATTGTGGTGATTCACAATCATGACCGTCTGTCGCATGAAGTGATTTTTCATTTCTGCGGCGGCTTCTTTTTTCGGAACAAAACAATTTGATGTCATTTTTTATATTGAAGGATAAAAAAAGGCGCACGAAAACGGCCCACCTATTAATGGGTTTTTCGTACGTCTTTTCTTTTAGGCTGCGTTATTTACTGGGAATAGATATTGTCCTGATCGGCTGGACTGTATTTTATGATGCATTTTTCCTATATTATGTGCCATTGCCATCAACATACTTTCTACTAATGCATTTACTTTTCCCCGTCCAAGAAAACGCCTAAACTGTAGGTCGGCCTTTACATTTGCAAAGGTTCCTTCCGACTGAATGCTCCGATTCACCCGTAGTTCAATCCCTTTCTTTGACGTAATGCGTTCTAAATCTTCTGCCCGTTTCTGCTGGAAAATCTTTGAGATTTCAAAATGTTTGGTTCGTGCTTCTAAGGGCGTCTTGCTACGATTCTCATGAATGCACTGTGCTTTTAATGTGCAATTGCTACAATTTTCACACGAATATTGCGTCTTCCATGTTTCATAGCCTGTTTTTGTTTTCTGTTTTCGTTCGCCGCTTACGCTGATTTTCTTACCATTTGCACAGACATAAAAATCTTCATCCGCATTGTATTCCATGTTTTCTCTACGACC
>Ga0302210_10000923_pt1 | contig 12898 bp, 7 predicted proteins | sample II_Fen_E3_2_FD_198793 | JGI IMG/M metagenome (GOLD analysis project Ga0302210, IMG submission 198793) | Peat permafrost microbial communities from Stordalen Mire near Abisko, Sweden - II_Fen_E3_2 | ecosystem: Environmental > Terrestrial > Soil > Wetlands > Permafrost | place: Sweden: Abisko... | reverse complement strand
ACGCTCTGTGCTTGAGAATATTGATAAATCCGATATAGTTGCTGTTGCAGATATGAATAATCTTTCCAGTGTGAATACGATTAATATAGAATTTTCAACAGTGAACAATAACAGTCAGGTTACAGAGATTAAAGGCAGCACGGAGAGCGTTAAGGTCAACATTGAAAATAAAAAGACGGTACAGCTGGTTCTGGATACCAGAATCACGGGAACGGCACCAACAGGTTATACAGTCGGAAATGTGTCGACTGATCAGAATCTGGTTCGTGTCTCCGGACCTGAGTCTCTTGTCAATCAGGTGAAAAAAGCTTTAGTAAACGTAGATATGGATACTCTTTCCGGGGTGACCAGTGATATTACAACAAGTGCATCAGTTCATTTATATAATGCAGCAAATAAAGAAATTACAGGATCTACCCTGCTGAAAAATCCAGACAGCGTCATAGTTACGGTAGGAATTGAACCGACCAAGGAAGTGCCGTTGGCATTTAAAACATCAGGAACACCGGCAGATGGCTATGTGCTGACTGGAAAAATATCTGCAACACCAGCGAAGGTGACGATATCCGGTGCAAAATCCGTACTGGAAGCTATAAAAGAAATTGATGTTCCGGTGGATGCACTAAATGTGACTGGACAAAGCAGCGATATGTCTGCAGAAATAAATGTTTCGGATTATCTGCCATCTAATGTATCACTGGTTAATAGTAAAACAGATGGAAAAACCAGTGTAGTCGTTTATATTGAGAAGCAGATCAGCAAAGAGATTACCTTAAATTCAGCGGATATAAAAGTTACCAATCTTCCAGCTAATGAAACCTGCGTTTTGTCAGGACTGCCGGATCAGATTAACGTTTCTGTTACGGGGATACAGTCGATCGTAAACACGATTACAGCAAGCAGTCTGATGAAAGAGTTTGATATCAGCAGCTGGATGAAGAGCCAGAACATAACAGATCTGCAGCCAGGGACATATGCAGTACAGCTGTCCTTTAATATTCCTGACGGGGTGACACAGAATACACCGGTTGCGGCAACACTTACAGTAACTAAAAATGCGGTGGCAGCAGATACTGCCGGAAATGCAAAGACTAATTGACAGGGATGTTAAGGAGATAGAGATAGATGGCAAGATTATTTGGGACAGATGGTGTCCGGGGAGTTGCGAATGAAGAGCTGACACCAATGCTGGCTTTGAAGCTTGGTCAGGCAGGAGCATATGTACTTACAAAGGAAAAGGCGCATAAACCAACCATTATGGTGGGATGCGATACCAGAATATCAGGAGATATGCTCTCCAATGCACTGATGGCGGGTGCCTGCTCTGTTGGAGCAGACTGCATTTATGTAGGTGTCCTTCCGACACCGGCAGTTGCTTATCTTACCAGACAATACAGGGTTGATGCAGGTGTTGTAATTTCAGCGTCCCATAATCCGGTAGAGTTTAATGGAATTAAATTTTTTGATGAAAATGGATATAAACTTCCTGATGAAATGGAAGACGAAATTGAGGCACTGATCAACAGAGATATGGAAGGAATTAGTTTTCCGACCGGAAAAGCTCTTGGTAAGATCAAATATCGTACAGATGCAAGAGAAGAATATATTAATCATGCGCTGCATTCAGTTCCGGTAGATCTTACCGGACACAAGATTGTGGTAGATTGTGCTGAGGGTGCATCCTCCTATACATCGATTGAAGCATTGCGTAACCTCGGAGCAGAGGTAGTTGCCATCCACAATATGCCGGATGGCACCAATATTAACAGAAAATGCGGCTCTACTCACATGAAAGAACTGATGCACAGAGTAGTGGAAGAAAAGGCTGAGCTTGGACTTGCATTTGATGGGGACGCGGACCGGCTGCTCGCAGTGGATGAAAATGGAAAAATAGTAGATGGAGATGAAATCATGGCCATCGTCGGAGTCTATATGAAACGGAAAGGTCTGCTCAAGAACGATACGATTGTTGTAACAATCATGTCAAATCTGGGACTTTCTCTGATGGCAAAGCGTGAAGGAATTCATCTGGAAACAACAAAAGTCGGAGATAGATACGTACTGGAGTGTATGAAAGAAATTCATGCAAATCTGGGAGGAGAACAATCGGGACATGTGATTTTTCTGGATGATAATACAACAGGAGATGGACTGATCAGTGCACTGCATCTGCTTCAGGTTGTTGTAGAAACAAAGAAATCACTTTCAGAACTTGCCAGTGTCATGAGTGTTCTTCCGCAGGCATTGGTTAATGCGAAAGTACTTAATGTAAATAAAGAACATTATATGCAATATCCAGAAATTGCTTCTGCCATTTCTGAACTGGAAGATAAGTTTGCAGGAGAGGGACGAGTCCTGATCAGACCCAGCGGAACGGAACCGCTGATCAGGGTCATGATAGAAGGAAAAGACCTGGATCAGATCTATCTGGAGGCTGAAAAGCTGGCTGCATTGATACAGGAAAGACTCGGCGCATGAAGTGGGATAAAACTTGTTAGAAAGAAAATGTCGTGTTATAATGGTTCTTGCAGTGTGGAGGTAACAAGATATGGTTAGTCAGAAGGTAGTCATCAAAAACCCTACAGGGCTGCACCTGAGACCTGCAGGTATCCTATGCAAGGAAGCTATGCAATTTAAATCACTAATTACATTTCTTTACCGTGAAAGTACGGCAAATGCAAAAAGTGTTTTGAGTGTACTTGGAGCATGTGTAAAATGTGGTGATGAAATCACTCTCAATTGTGATGGAGAAGATGAAGAAGAAGCATTAAAAGCATTGATACAGGCCATTGAAAGCGGACTGGGAGAATAAAGCCAGATAATGAAAAAGAGTCCATAGCAGTATGGACTCTTTATTTTCGTCAGCCTTTTATCCGGAAAATGGAAGGTTGAAATAGAAGGTTGAAACAAAAGGCTGAAACAAAAGCTGAAATGGAAGATCTGCTGGAGGAGACACGAAATGATGCTAAAAAGGAAAGCAGGTTCAGAGAAGTCTAAACAACTGAACTGGATGGACGTAGTATTTCTGACTGCGGTTGTTATACTTGCAGTATTGTGCAGAATGATTTTTATTCAAAATGCTGTGAATACTTTCCAGAATAATATCCTTACGTATATTGCCTGTGCTTTTGATATCCTGCTTGGAGCAGTTACTTGCTTCCTGACAGCAGAAATAAGCGGAAGTATGAAAAAAGGTGCGGCAGCAGGAGTGGCGGTGATCTTTTCACCGGCAGTGATATTGACTTCATCGGCATTGGGGCAGATTGAGTCTGTAATTGCCGCAGTGATCCTTTTTGCAGCATATCAATCAATAAAGAGAAGCAGAGTATTATTTGCAAGTGTTCTTGAGATATCTGTCATACTTTTGATCTTTTTTGAAATGGGAGCAGCATATTACCGGGCATCAGGAGCAGTCTTGCTGCTGACAAATCATTTCCCTGATTTCTATACCCTGCTTGGAACATGGCATGACAGGGCAGCAGGTGTGTCATGTCTGATTGCTGCTGTTGTCTGGATATCTCTTGGGATGAAACAGATGTGGAAAAAAAGGGAAGGAATCAGTTTGGATCAGGCCGTTTTTGGGGCAGCGGTAACAGGAATGTTCCTGACTTTTCTGGCACCCGGAATGAACTATCACAGTGGATTTCTGGTAGATATTCTGATGATAATCTGTATTTTTATCAGACCGGAAAAGTGGTACCTCGGACTGGGCTGGAACCTGACATCAGTGCTTGTCACTACGTCTGTGGTGACCGGAAAAGTGATTGTTCCGGAGACGGCGCTTAGTGTGATCCGGTTTATTATTCTGACAATGACAATTGCTGAATTTATAATAGTACAGAAAAAGACGGCACAGGAAAAGACATTACAGGAAAAGACAGCGAATAACAAGAATTACAAAAATAAAGTAACTTGTATCATGAAAAATCTGCCGGATATGACATTCTATCTGTTCATTATTCTGACTGGAATGGCAGCACGGGTGGTACTGTTTAAATTGGAATCTTATGACTATACACATGATTTTAAGGCATGGCTGGATGTCATGTATCAAAATGGCGGGATTCGTTCTTTGAGAATGGAGATCACGGATTATACAACTCCATACACAACGTTTCTAAGTCTGCTGACAACAGTGATTCCTCAAAAATATGAATATTATTGTCTATACGCAATGAAACTGCTGTCCGGCCTGTTTGATATTGCGGCAGGTCTCCTTTCAGCAGAGATCATTTATCACATGACACGAAGCAGGAAAAAAGCAAAAGTAACTTTTGCAGTTGTTTTCTTTTTGCCGACAGTCCTGATTAATTCTGCAGCATGGGGGCAGTGCGATATTATTTACGTGACATTTTTGCTGGCATTTATTTTATATATTCTGAAAGAAAAGCCGTTTCTGGCGATGATTTTTCTCGGAATAGCACTCAGCATCAAACTGCAGGCAGTTTTTGTATTGCCGGTTCTTCTGGCAGCACTGCTGGTCAAAAAGGTGCGTTGGAGCCATCTGCTGCTGTTGCCGGGTGTCTATTTTCTGACTATGCTTCCGGCACTGATCATGGGGAGGACGTTTTGGAGCCTGTTTGATATTTATTTTACACAGGCCGGGGAATTTGCGGAGTCTTTGTCCATGCATGCACCTAATCTATATTATCTGACAGGAGTGTCAGCACCTGACGTTATTGGGAAAATAGGCTTTTTGACAGCTTTTCTGCTGATAGGAACTATCACATATCTGACAATACGAAATGAACTGCTGACTGGAAATTTCTGCAACAATCTGATTATGGAAACAATTCTCATCATTGCAGTCTGCTGCTACTTTTTGCCTCATATGCATGAGAGATATGGTTTTCTGGCAGATATTCTGATTGTGATTGCTGCAGTAATACGCCCGGAAAGATGGCCGTATGCCGCAGCCTGGAACTTTATTGCAGTGATACCATATTTATGGTATATGACAGGATATCTTGCAATAGACATGAGCATCCTTGCAGTTGCCCAGTTTGTTGTTCTGACAGGTCTGTCTTATGAGATGATCAGATCCTATCAGAAAAATGAAAAAGAATTGATAACTCTGAACAGCGAAGGGAGAATGTGTGGAAAAGATTCCTGAAAAATTCTCCGGTTTCTGGCTGGACTGTTTATACATTACTGCAGTTATTCTGATAGGAATTGCAGAGCGGGTTATTTTATATTTATATGTGAAAGAAAATGCAGTGACAATATCTTATATTCTGCAATCCTGTGTGCTGGATGTTCTTCTTTCCCTGTCTGCCGGATATGGTATCTGGATGATAAAAGGAAACAAAAAGAAAGCAGTAGAAGCAGGGCTGTTCCTGCTTATCCTTCCGTCTATTGCATTTGACGGGCTGCTTGATGGCAGCAGAAATGTTTTATTTGCCTTTTTCCTGGTTCTGCTGCTTTTTATAACAATATCTTTAAAAAATGCTATTCTGCTGGCAGTTACAGCGGTTCTTTTGGCAGGAATTCCTTTTGGCACAGCTATTTATGCTGCCTGGAAGTCATGGAGTACAGGACTGATCAGAATGGATTATTTTGCTAATCTGTATACACTGTTTGGGACATGGAAAGACAGATCAGCAGGGGCTGCAGGGATTGCGGTGGCAGCAGCACTGGTGGTCATGATTGTATATCTTTATGGAATGCAGCAAAAGACTGAAGAAAATACTGATGATCAGATTCTGCTGTTTTTGCTCACGCTGGGAGCAACAGCACTTACTTTTCTGCCTTATCTCGGAAAAGGGGCGGGCTATCCGGTGGATATTCTTGCAGTGCTGTGGCTTTTTAAAAAGCCGGATAAATGGAAACCTGCAGCAGGATGGATCATACTATCAGCCTTTTCTGCGCTGCAGAGAATTTCTGTGCTGGCAGGCGGAAAGAATTCAACAGGTCTGGTATCACAGATGGAAACGTTGGAAAATGTGGTGATCGGGCTTGGCAGAATTTTTATTCTGATACTTCTGATCAGAGAGATGATCCGGCAAATCAGCTGGAATCCAGAAGCTGAAAAAGAGAAAAAACATATAAAACAAGACATATTTTTTGTGATCAGTATTTTTATTTTGGGAATGATGGCAAGGGCAGCCGTTTTTCGACTGGTATCAGATGATTATTCCAAATTCTTAAGCGTATGGCTGAATACTATGTATCAGAATGGGGGAATACGCTCCCTGAGAATGGAAATCTCAGATTATACAACACCCTACATCACATTCCTGAGTTTACTGACGGCGTTTATTCCAAAAGGAAAATCATATTTTTGCTTATATGCAATTAAGAGCTTTTCCTGCCTGTTCGATCTGATCATCAGTGGCATTGTTTATCGTATGGTTAGAAATGCGACCGGGAGCAGGCGTAAAGGACTTCTTGCCTGCTCGGCGGTGTTCCTTCTCCCTACTGTGTTTCTGAACTCGGCGGCATGGGGGCAGTGTGATGCAATTTATACTGCTTTTTTACTGGGATTTGTGTATGAGCTGCAGCAAAAGAAACAGGTAAGGGCTGTTCTGTGTATGTCACTTGCCTTGTGCATCAAACTTCAGGCAGTCTTTTTTCTGCCGATTCTTGCAATTGCCCTTTTACAGAAAAAAATAAAATGGAGGCATCTTCTTCTACTTCCATTGGTATATTTTTTTTCTATTATGCCGGCACTGATCATGGGAAGACCGCTGCTCAGTATTCTTGAAATTTATATAAAAGAGACAAAAGAATTTTCAGCAGCGCTATCCATGCATGCAACAAATGTTTATTACCTGACAGGGATAAAAGCACCGGAACAATTCGGACAACTGGGACTTTTACTTGCTTTTCTTCTTTTGGGGACATTTTTGTACTGGAATAGCCGCTGGTGTAAAGAAGTTTTTTCGGATCCGGACGGGATCGTACTGGCAGCACTGATATGCGTAGCTATTTGTTATTATCTGCTTCCTCATATGCATGAACGTTATGGATATGCAGCAGATATTCTGATGATCATTTATACTGTCTTTCAAAAAGAAATGTGGAAAATAGCATCTCTCTGGTGCCTGATTTCCATGATACCATATCTCTGGTACCTGACAGGGTATCTGGCGGTGGATATGCGGATCCTTTCTGCTGGCCAGCTGATCCTGATCTTGTGTCTTTGCCTGCAGTATTACAGAGAAATCCAGAAAAAGCGATTTACACAATTTGTGTAAACCGCTTTTTCTTATAGAACCATCTGAAATTTTTATAAAACGATCAAAAGCTTATCCGAAAGTAGGTGATGTGCCGCTCTCAGCAACTGCAATGTAAGTTTTTCCTGTATTAAGAGTAATTTCCTTGCCATTTGCATCATAATACTTCGTTGGTGTATAATCTGACGTTTTAGTCCAGGTGATCGGAATGCATTTTCCCTTAGTACAGTAATAACCGGATTTTCCGCTGTCAACCATGTTAAAAGCAAGATAACCTTTTCCGTCAAGAACCTGATAATCAGTGAACTGAATAATAACATTATCAAAACTGAGCTGCTGGCCTGTTGCGGCATCCACCTGTTTTGCATTGTGCAGCCATTTGTAATAAACTCCCTTTGTAGCATCATACTGAAGAGCAGATTTGGTTACAGGGAAAACATCTGTCAGATTGATCTTGGTGGCAGTCTGGGCATCGCTGTAACTGGAAAGTGTATTCGGTTTAGATGCAGTGGTAAAGGTAAAATGATCAGCTTTCCAGTACTGGCTTCTGTGATTTTTCTCATAACCAAGGCTTTCAATAGCACTGGTCAGTTTTGTGCCGCTTGTATAGGCATTATGCGGGGCAGCATGCGCAGAAGTACGGAAAAAGGCTGAACTTCCCGGGGCTTTTCCGCCGGTACCATATTCAAGAGTTCCGGAAATGTTATTAATATCAGAACGGGTGATCAGATCCTGCATATAGAAAACACCGCCGAAATGAACCAGAATGGAATCCCACTCCATGGAAGGATAAATATAATATCTGCGGCAGCTTCTGATATTACCGATCTGCGTCAGATCCTGCCAGCCCTCAATAATAGCCATCTGACGGGAGATGCTTCCCTCTTCCATACATTCATATAAAACTCCTGCATTTCCGATATTATATTGCGGCTGTGCCTCAGAATCGGTCGGCATCATGACTGCAATCGGACGGGAATTGGCAACATCTTTTTTCACCCATTCATTTGTCAGGGAACTTCTGACATAATCAGCACCCGGAGCGGAGTCGTCAGCAGAATAAACATCACTGGCAGAAGCATTTGCCACTGTTGTTTCTGCCTGAATGGATTCAGCGGCTACCGTAACACTGGCAATCTTGGAAGAGCTTTTGCTGCCGCAGCCTGCTGCAAGGCATGCAATGGCAGATACACCTGCTATTACAAATATACCTGATCTTTTCATTCAAATACCTCTCTTTTTGGTTTTTCTTAAAAAAAACTTAATGATATTGTAACATATTATGTGTTTCCGGTCATCTGGATTTTCATATATAAGACACAATTTAAAGGGAAAAAGTTGTATTGGCTTCACAAAATAGCAAATAAAATGGTGAAAGTATAAAAGTAGATCATATTAGTGCCATATTAAAGTCTTATTACATCTGGGGATTGTAAAATTCCGGGAAGATAGGTATAGTTTATACTGTATGGATTATAATAAAAATCTGCAGAAGATTGTATGACAGATATTAACTGAACGGAGAATGAAAATGAAAAAAATCATAATAACAGGAAGCAACGGACAGCTGGGACGTGCTCTGAACCAGCTTCTGTCAGGCAGCAGGGAATATGAGGTTGTCAATACAGATGTAGTGGAAACAGGGGAGTGCAGAAAGCTGGATATCACCAGTATTGATTCAGTTATGGAGCTCACAAGGGAGATAAAACCTTATGCGATCCTGAATTGTGCTGCGCATACCAATGTGAATAAATGTGAAACGGATGAAGACAATGCGTATCGAATTAATGCATTGGGGCCAAGAAACCTGAGTATTGCGGCAACAGAAACAAACGCAAAAATGATTCAGATCTCCACGGATTACGTGTTTCCCGGAACTGGGAATAAACCGCTCACAGAATTTGACAGACCGGATCCGATCGGTGTATATGGTTCCACAAAATATGCAGGCGAAAAAATGGTACAGGATTTTGCCAGAAATTATTTTATCATCCGGACAGCATGGCTGTATGGGGATGGTAACAATTTCGTAAAAACTATGCTGAAACTTTCTGAGACAAATGAAACGGTCAAGGTGGTCAGAGATCAGTTTGGGACACCAACAAGTGCATCCGAACTGGCAAAAGCAATTCTGTATCTTCTTCCGACGGAGAATTATGGACTGTTCCACGGAACCTGTGAAGGAGACTGTGCCTGGTCGGACTTTGCCTCAGAGATCTTCCGCCTTGCGGGGAAAAATACCCTTGTTCAGCCGATTACCACAGAGGAATATCCGACACCGGCGCATCGCCCGGTCTATTCTGTTCTGGATAATTATATGTTCCGGCTGACAGGATCTTTCCGTTTCGCTGACTGGCATGATGCAATAGATGAATACATGAGGGGAAATATATGTCTGTAAGTTATGCAAAAATGAAACATCTTTTCCTGCGCCAGAGCTATCTGGATGCATGGGATGATTTTGAGCGTGCACTGAATAAAAATTCCTTTATCACATGGGATGCGGTTATTCTGACGGCCTCCAATGAGGATCAGGCACAGGCTTTTCGCCATGAAATAGAATTTCGTCTTCAGAACGGACTGCTTCCACAGAGAACCGAATATGAAGTTCTTCCGGATCCTGAGGGAAAAAGAGTGGGCTCCGGCGGAGCTACACTGAACGTACTGAATTTTGTATATAAGCAGTATGGAGAAAAGGCATTCGAAAAGCGAATTCTGGTGATCCATTCAGGCGGGGATTCCAAACGTGTGCCCCAGTACAGTGCATGCGGTAAACTTTTCTCGCCTGTGCCAAGAGAACTTCCAAACGGGCGCGCTTCGTCTCTTTTTGATGAGTTTATGGCCGGCACTGCAGGGATTCCGGGAAGAATGCAGAGCGGTATGCTTGTTATGTCAGGGGATGTGCTTCTTCTTTTTAATGCGCTTCAGATTGATCTTCAGTATCATGGAGCAGCAGCTATTTCCATCAAAGAGCATGTCAGTACAGGAAAAGATCATGGAGTGTTTCTGAATGACGGTCATGGCATGGTCAAAAGATTCCTTCATAAGCAGACGGAAGAGCAGCTCCAGACCTGGGGAGCGGTGAACGAGCAGGGAAATGTGGATCTGGATACGGGCGCAGTCATGATGGATTCGGAACTGATGAGAGCACTATTTTCTCTGATCAGCACGAAGGGCATACCGGACACGGAAAAGTTCCGTACATTTGTGAATGAAAAGGCAAGGATCAGCTTTTATGGGGATTTTCTATATCCATTGGCACAGGATTCCTCTTTGAAGGAGTACTATCTGGAGGCTCCAGAGGGGAGCTTTTGCGAAGAACTCCATTCCTGCAGAACAAAGATCTGGGAAGCTATTCATCAGTTCTCCATGAAAGTAATCTGCCTTTCCCCGGCAGAATTTATTCATTTCGGAACAACCAGAGAGCTTCTGAATCTTGTAACCAAACAGGTGGAAGACTATGAATATCTGGACTGGCATAAGCAGATCTGCAGTAACAGAGAACAGGAAAACGGATATGCGGCACATAACAGCCAGATATCCTGTGAGGCTCAGGTCGGAAACGGATGTTATCTGGAAGACAGTTATATTGAGGAAAAGACTGTCATCGGAGAAGACAGTGTCATATCTCATCTCAGACTGAAAAATGTGCATATTCCGTCAGATACGGTTCTTCACGGAATATGCCTGAAAAATGGAAAATATGTTGTCAGAATATATGGAACAAAGGACAATCCGAAGGGAACTCTGGAGGATAATACAGGATTCCTGACTGGAAAAATACAGGAGATACTGGAATTTTATCAAATTCCGGAGCAGCAGATCTGGAAGGGAAAAGAGCATCATCTCTGGTTTGCAGACCTTTATCCTATTTGCAGCTCTATGGAAGAGGCTGTGCAGGAAACACTGAATTTGATTGAAATAGCGGAGGAGAAAAGTCCGGCATCCACTGTAAAACACTGGCTGAGTCAGGACAGAAGCAGTCTCTACTTGTCCTTTAATGAAGCGGATGTCAGTGAGATTCTCCCATGGAAGAGAGAATTGGAGAATCAGAACCTGACAGACCGGTTTACCAAAAGTCTGAAATACGGAAAGACAGTCCAGAAATCACTGGATCTGTTCGGACAGGTGGGCCTGGACCAGGACAGGTTCGATCTTTTGATGAAAAAGGCACAGGAGAGTGATTTTTCTCTGAAAATCAGGATTTATTATGCTCTTTCCGTTTATGCCGGAAAAGCAAACACAGAATTCGCCAGGAAGTTGAATTCAGAGGAACTGGAACAGCTGTGCTTCCATACCATCAGCCATGTGATTTATGAAAACAGCAGAAAATATATTCAGAGTTCAGAAAATTGTCATATTTCGGAAAACAGCGTGAAAGTGGAACTGCCGGTACGTGTTAACTGGGGCGGCGGCTGGACGGATACTCCTCCTTACTGTAATGAAGAAGGAGGCATTGTATTAAACGCGGCAATCACTCTTGATGGAAAGCGGCCGATTCAGGTAGAAGTGCGGAAACTGAAGGAACTTCACGTCCAGTTTGTCAGTGAAGACATTGGTGTGGAGGGAATTTGTACCAGCATAGAAGAAATAAGGGATTGCCATAATCCTTATGATTTTTTTGCATTGCATAAAGCAGCACTGATTGCCTGCGGTATTGTACCATTTGATGGAAATAAGTCCCTTCAGGAAATCCTTGCAGGGATGGGCGGAGGTATTTATCTTTCCACCAAGGTGACCGGAATACCAAAAGGATCCGGACTGGGAACCAGCAGTATACTTTCAGGAGCGTGTGTCAGGGCTTTACATACTTTCCTGGGCCGCAGCTGTTCAGATACAGCAATATATGATATTGTGCTCTGTATGGAGCAGATTATGAGTACCGGCGGCGGCTGGCAGGATCAGGTTGGCGGACTGACTCCCGGAATCAAAATGATTACCACAGATCCGGGAATCGATCAGCACATTAAAGTCGAGCAGGTCTCACTGCCGGAGAGCGCATGGCAGGAACTGCAGGAACGTTTTGCACTGATCTATACCGGGCAGAGAAGACTTGCCAGAAATCTTCTGCGTGAAGTTGTGGGAAATTATGTGGGTGGAAGACCGGAATCCGTGCAGGCGCTTGAAAAAATGAAAGTAACAGCGCAGCAGATGAAGGAGTCCCTGGAAAAAGGAGATATTGATGAACTGGCAGAGCTCTTCAATGAACACTGGGAGCTTTCCAGACAGCTTGATCTTGGGGCGACCAATACCTGTATTGACCAGATTTTTCTGGCATGTGAAGATCTGATTGACGGAAAGTTCATCGCAGGAGCCGGCGGCGGTGGCTTCCTGCAGGTTATATTAAAAAAAGGAATCACGAAAGAGCAGCTGCACAGCAGACTGCATGATGTATTTCAGGATAATGGTGTAGATGTTTGGAAAAGCGAATTTGTCAGATTGGAAGAAAACTGAAAGAGAACCTGGACAGGCGGAAGTACAGGCTGACAGGGGCATTTCTGCTTGCCCTTGTTCCTCTTTTGTGTGCAGTGATTCGCTGCGCACTGGATGGAAAGACACTGCTTGATATCTATCTGCCTTCTTCTGCATGGAATGAAGAGCTGTTTTATTATAAGCTGACGCAGAGCGTCCTGCATTTCGGATATCCGCAGGGATATTTTGGTTTTAACGAAAGCCATGGGCTCTGTCTCTCTTTTGCAGCATGGAGTCCGCTGCTTTTGGTG
>Ga0302210_10000919_pt1 | contig 12939 bp, 12 predicted proteins | sample II_Fen_E3_2_FD_198793 | JGI IMG/M metagenome (GOLD analysis project Ga0302210, IMG submission 198793) | Peat permafrost microbial communities from Stordalen Mire near Abisko, Sweden - II_Fen_E3_2 | ecosystem: Environmental > Terrestrial > Soil > Wetlands > Permafrost | place: Sweden: Abisko... | reverse complement strand
CTGCGTATCATCCCCTGGTTCCCATTTGATATTATCTACAGAAAATGCACTTAAAATCCCCTTATGTTGTTCTTCTTTTAAATTATCACTTTGAAACAGTGACATAAAAATCCCCCTCTCGAAATATGTATTATAGTCGCTTATAAAATAAAACAAACTCCCCTCAGAGCTGTGTTAAAATTGAATTGTTGAGAAACAATCAAACACGCACCCTGAAAGGAGTTGCATACTTATGATAACAATCAGCTTTCTTCGTCAAATGCTTTTTGCCGATTATCAGTAAATTTTCTAATCCGACAATCCAACATTTATGTTTCATCTTTATTATTGTTATTATTATATACTATAACTTTATATATAACTAAATACAACAATTGTTTTTGAAATTATCTGAAAGTTGTTTTCTCCAGAAGTCTGATACGCCAAGTACTTCCACCGCTTTTTCATCTTCTCTGTATTCTTTATTTGAAAAGTTTTATCATATTTGCGTAGTATACAAAACGCCTGCTCTTGAACCCAAGACCAGGCGTTTTTATATTATCGGATAAACATCTCTGCTTTCTCAATGTCTATATGATGATATCTTTTTCTATGGATTGCTTTTCCCTGATAATCTATGGCATTATTCGGACACCACTGAATGCATCCCATACATTGGCTGCAATCAGTGCCAAATTTCACCTTGCCATTTTCTATTGAAATATTTTCTGTTGGACATATTTTCATGCAGATTCCACAGGAGCTGCAGTTATCACTCACATGATATTCCATCCCGATTGCAGAAAATTTTGCAATGGATTCTTGTAATGCAGGTTCATATTTTTCTTTATAAAAAATGCCCTTACCCAGGCTTTTCCTATTTCTATTGTTTTGAATATCCTGCACAATTTTACGAATTTTTCGATGAGAAAGCATTGTGCTGAGTTTTTGATACCAGACTGGAAATGCCCCATAAGAGAGAATATAGCTGCCCGGCAAAGTCACTATGTATTCAAGTGCAACATTCTTCTTACTGCTATTTACCTGTTTTCGCATATCCTGAATACTGAGTCCTCTGTTTCCTGCACAACCTGCTACCAAAAATATTTTCTGCCATTCACTGTAAATAACACCTTCCATACATTTTTCAACATATGGCGGGACATGGGAAAAGTAGCTGGGTGCAACAAATCCTACCCACTCATATTCCTCTGGAATGTTCTTGTGATGCAGTAAATCACTAATCGGTAATACTGTAGTATCACCCAGACCACTTGCAATTTCTTTTGCGATAGCCAAATTATTACCTGTTCCACTAAAATAGTATATAATATTCTTCATTTTTCCCCCACAAATATATCCATTTTAATTATGTATGAATTTTATATGATCTCTTTTGCAAATCATCTGCGTCACATTTCTGCCACTCATCATACACATGGGCACACCACCGCCAATCTCCACCCACTGACCGGCCATGTAAAAGTTTTGCAGATCAGGCAGTTCTTTTGAAATACTTTTGCCAAAGGTTTGTTTACTTGCTGACCAGCCCTGTGCACTGGCCTGCCAATTAGCTGTATATCGTATGTAGGTCGCTGGTGTCGCCAAATCACAAACTTCCACGTGGCTTTTGAAATCACCAAAATGATCCTCCAGCGCATCAACGATCTGGTCACAGATTTCCTTTTTTTCTTCATCATAATGACCTTTATCTTTCATTCTGAGATCTACCCAGTAATCACAATCATTACTCGATAACATGGCAGTCATACAGGTTTTTCCCGGATCTGCTGCTGTCGGATCAAAATTAACAATGGTGAGCGCCAGTTCATGCATCACCGTTTTATCATCAATGACAATACTTTTTTTAAGTGGTAAAAACAGCCAGTGCGGCTGCCCCTCAAAGCTGCGGTTTATACCAAGCGAAAGATACATGCCCGGTGCAGGGCGCTGCAACCTGTCTTTTTCATACATATTGACAATCTCTTTACTCTTATAAGCGCCTTGCAGCATTTCATAGATCGTGCTTCTGCCATCAGCTGCCGAAATCACAATATTGGCAGCATGTTTTTCCCCATTCAGCTCCACACCGCAGGCACAGTTATCCTTTACCAGTATCTTTTCAACCTGCGCATGGTAGTGGATGCTGCCGCCTAAATTGAAGTATCGCTGCTCCATCAGCCGGGAAAGCATGGCAGAACCACCAATTGGGTATCCTGCACCTTTTTTGTGCAGCCATCCACAGTTTATGAGCGTAACAAGCATCGTAAAGCACCCCGGATATGCACTTGTAAAGAAACGTTTAAGCAGTGAACTTTGCAATCCGGCAGCGAAATCTGCATTACTCATACGATACCATTTAAGCATCTGCGGTAATTTTGGCAGCATATCATTCAGCATCCCGATTTTTTCTGAAATTGACATAAACTCCATTGGTTTCTCAACCGGAAGATTGAAATCGAGAAATGTTTCAATTCCATGTATAAACTGATCAATCATGTCCGCATCTACAGGAGATACCCGCTTCATCTCCTTCTCCAGTTTTCCAATGTCAGTATAAGCGGTAAAACGGTTACCCATCTCATCTTCGATGGCACAATACTCGTTATAGTCGACAATCTCGATCTGATTCATATCAATCAGCTCACTCCAAAGGTTATAGATGCTGACCGATGATTTCGTTCCCACCAGCCAGTGGATACACCCGTCAAATGAATAACCCTTGCGTTCCCAGCCAGTACATAATCCACCTGGCGTTGCTCCAAGTTCAAAAATTTCAGTGTCATATCCATTCATTTGCAGATAACAGCCTGCAGAGAGCCCTGCCATACCTGCCCCAATGATAATAACCTTTTTCTTGCCCAACAATTTCCCCTCCCATCTCTACTTTAATGGATGGATCCAGATAAATGATCCTATCACCGTCCGTGATACGAATGCTGCTCTGTGTAAATACCTCTATCATATCAGTCATAGTCTCACCATCCCAATCTATTAATCCATTGACAATCTTTTTTGATTTGCTGCCATTTAAGCAATTGCATCCTTTTCTTTTATAATCACAATAGACTTTTCCTTTGCGTTAATCTGACATGCTTTTTCATATTTTGATCCATAATTTCCATACTTCCATGCAGCGCTACCAGCCTCACCCATAATTAGTATGTCTAATTTTCCAGTTACTGATTTTGCTATTGTTGCACCACGTGCAACCAACAATTCTTCAACCTGCTTTTTGCTTCCAAAATTGAATTCACCTGATAGGCATACCGATTTTTCATAAAAATCAAATTTGCCACACTCCGTCTGAGGATTAATAAATGCATTCAATAATCTAAGCAATTCTTGTTCTTCGCTTGAATCCATTACCCCATCTGCCATAATATTCTCAACGATTTCAAATATCTTATCGTATGGATAAAATCCTTTTAATTGATTATGCTCCTCAAGCCATTTTTTCAATTGCTCAATCTCATCATCTGAAATCACCCCATCGCTAATCATTTCAAGCACCACCACTTGAAGTTTCTGCATTTCCTTTGTTTTATCACTATATATGCCTTCCATCGCATTCGATGTTGTGCAGGAATCACAAGCAGAATTTCCATAGTAATAATGCTGTTCCTTTACAAACTCCGGATAAAGTTCCTCAAATTTTCTGAGAATTTCAAAACATGCTTTTGTATCATCCAGGGCATCATGATGATGTAGCAAATCAATATCATATAATCCGGATAAAACATCGAGTTTATATGATGAAACAGAATCGTCATTTCTAAAAATATTCTTAGCTAATTCCATCGTGCAAATATAATCATTGCTGATCATCGGTAAATGATATCTTTCAAGTGTTCTATACAGTGCGCACAAATCCATTGATTTTGCATTGTGTGCTACTAACACTGTGTTTTCAAAATAATTTTTTATTTCCTGCCAAACATCCGGAAATGTAGGGGCTCCAAAAACATCTGATTTGGTAATTCCATGAATTCTAGTATTAAAATAGTTAAATTCCACCTCTGGATTAATTAATATCTCTTTTTCAAAAACAATCTGTTCCTCCTCGTATCTTATCACTCCGATTGAACAAATCGAGTCCCTTTGGCTATTTGCCGTCTCCACGTCAAATACTGTATAATTCATCTTTATCCTCACTTTTCATTCTGCTCAAAATTTCATTTGCATCTGATGTCCGACTTCCGTAAACCCAAGCTTTTGATATAGTGGAAAACCGGCCTCTGTGTATTCCAGAATCACTTTCTCCACGTTATTTTCTTTAAGCTCGGCAAGCAGCATACGGATCAGCTTTTCGGCCAAACCTTTTCTCCGATATGCAGATCTGGTGTAAACATTCAGCAGTTCCGCCATTTTCCCTGTCGGACAGCTTGGCAGGGGTGCTGTTTGAAAAGTGCATGTCATGCAGGACGATACGATCTTCTCCTGATCAACTGCTATAAAGATGACGAGGTCCTCTTTATCTATATGCTCTTCCAGATATGCTTTGGTTCTGCTGCAAAATTCATCCGGATGTTCTATTTTACGTATCAATGTTACAAATTCCAGACGATTTTCCACAAACTGCTCCAGATCTTCACGTTTTGCTCTTCGAAGTTCCATTTTGCTCGTACCTCCTATGATCAATGGCTTTCTATTCCTGCTGCTTTTCCACTATTATATACCTGATTTTTTTGTTTTAACATTTTTGCGGATAACTTTTTTGATGTTATCATATATTTTGAAAACGAATGTCAAAAAGCCTGTTCTTGAACCCAAGACCAGGCTTTTCTAAATTATATTTTCAGTGTATTCTTATATGTTTTACCATCTTTCATGATCACTTGAATATTGTCTGTTTCCGAGAGTATCAAGATCTTCCATCAGTAGATCCCGTTTCTGACTCTAAAAAACTGTTAGTTTAGATCATAGCATTCCTATGCAATTTTACATAACATTCAATAATTAGGGCTGGATATCAGTTTTCCCTACTGCCATGGCAGTCATTCCTTCAATCTATTCAATTTATTTATTCTTAGTGAAGTTGATTTTCATAATCTTGCAATTCATAGAAAATATTATCAACAATAGCTACATCATTTTCTATTCTATAAAGCATAAAATATTGATGTCTCAAAAACCCAATTCTCTTATATCCTAATTCGTTAAGTCTGGGATTGGCGCAATCCATTAAACTTCCTGTCACTTTTTGAGACTGTTTTTTGTTGTTTCAAAGTCATCTAATAAATCTTCTGCATCTCTAAGTTTTCCCTGACTCGCATGCTTTCTTGACATCTCCAGTTTAGTCAATAGTTCTTCCTCTGTCATCACCGCATATGGATTCTGTTCCGTGGCAGTCCTCTTGATTTCAAAAGGAAACCCATTGTTGGCAACAGCCTGTGTTAAAAACATTCTAATTGCCGATGTCGTATCTGTTCCTAAATCTCTAAATAAAGAATCTGATTTGGCTTTCAAATCATCATCGACTCTGATCTGTATTGTACTTGCAATAAAAAAACAGGGCTAACATTATTCTCACCATGCGCCCTGCAAAAGTTATTAATCTAATATTGACCGTCGGTCGAAAATGCAGTATGCTATTTTTGACCAACAGTCAATTTTGAAAGAAAAGAGAATAATTATGCCTGACTCTTTAAAGAAATCGCAGGTTCGCAGAAATGAAATATTAAAGGCGTCCCAAGAGTTGTTTCACGAAAAAGGATTCCACAAAACAGCAGTAATTGACATAATGAAAAGAGTTGGATGTGCAAAAGGCGCATTTTACTACTATTATGATTCAAAAGAAAATGTTCTTGATGCGCTCGTGAATATAAATATTATGCAACTTGAGGATGCCTTTTCAAAAATTGCAAATAATGGCAACCTGAATGCGTTAGAAAAACTGAAATTAATATTAATCAAAGAAATCAATCTTAGTTTTGACAATTATCATCCTGAAAACCATTTGCATGACATACAAAATGTAGACATGCATCAAAAAATAATGGTTGGTATGAACAGCAGAATTTCACCGATAATCGGCATGGTTGTAAAGCAAGGTGTTCAAGATGGTATTTTCAAAACAAACTATCCTCTTGAAGTAACTGAAATTCTTGTGGCCGGAATTCATCTGATTTCCGATTTTGGCATTTTTCATTGGAACAAACAGCAATATCTTAGTCGAATGAAAGCCGCCGCGGAACTGATTGAAAAATCACTGTCTTTAGACGAAGGATGTTTTAATTTTCTTGCTGATCTGCTATGTTCAGTCCCTGAAATAGCAGAATTAACAAGCAGCGGAGAAAAATAATGAAATATAAGAAAGCACTTATTACTGCGACATCAATTATAGTTCTTATAAGCACAATTGCAGTAATAATAACATCTTTGAGCCATTCCGGCAAAAGAAGCAGCCATTGTTCATCGGGAGGATGCTTCGGATGCACAGGTTGTTCAGGCAATGCTATCAGCAAGACATCTGTAAACAGTAGTTATTATATTGGGAGAAAAGATCAATTACTTAAAACCTTATCTGAAAAAGAAAAAATGTTTAGAAGCGTGCTGTCTGCCACTGCATCAAAAAGTACTATTGACCAAATTGTGAATGAAACAACATCGGAATTTGTGAAGCTGGTTCCGCAGATACCCTATATTGGCGGTGATAAGAATCCCATGACGGAAGACATTGAACAAGCTGCAATGGTATTAGCTTTTTATAAAGTTGAAAGCAGATACGGAAAATCTGTGGATGATGTCGGGACTACCGTAGTAACCGCAATAAGTCAAGAGCTGCTGAAATATCCTAAATGGGTTATGAGACTAAATAGTGCGAAATACTTTACAAACAGTTACATACAGGAAATCAGGGATCAAGCTGCTCAATCTCAGAAAAAATCTTACAGTGGTAACTGGATTTCAACTTATACGCAGGGGAATGGCAAAGATTTCGACTATGGTTATAACTATCAACAATGTGCGATATTATGTTATTACAAGGAGCAGGGCGTTCCGGAACTTACCCCTTATCTTTGTAAACTAGACTTTCTTTATAGCGATAGCATGGACGAAGGACTTCACCGAACTACTACACTGGCACAGGGTGGACAATACTGTGATTTCAAATACAAACGTGTGCAAAACAGCGTTATGGATATTATAACCGGTCTTATTATTAGTTTATCTGCTATAACAATCATATTTTTAATTGTTATATTAATACGCTTCATCTATTCCAAATGCAAATTAAAAATCTTTAACAAATAAAAAAGTTCACCATACTATTTCCGGCATGGTGAACTTTCTTGATCATTCTTCTTTTTGTAAAAGTACTACTCCTGCGCATACCATTCCGATGCCGACCATCGTGAAGCCGGAATATATATCAATGCTTTTCAATATCGATAGGACTACAACACATACCCCCATCGCCAGTGAAACAGCTTTCAGGATCAAATGAATCATCCTGCGGATGCTCTCCGATTGGTCTGCTGACCTACTCTCAGTTTTTGTCTGCATCAGCTCGTCTATCGAAACATTTAGTACTTCGGCAAGTTTTGCAAAAGAGCTTATATCCGGACAGGACAGATCCCTTTCCCACTTAGAGACTGCCTTGTCTGTGACTCCCATTTCTTTTGCCAAGTCAAGCTGGGTCATACCCTTATCTTTACGAATAGAGGAAATCATCATACCTAATGTTTGTTTTTTCATTTTCTCACGGCTCCTTTTGTTTGATGATTTCATGTTATCTTCTCCATCGTTTTTACTCAACCGACAGGCAGTTTAGTTTGTTCGTCTATCAGTTTAGTTACAGTTTATCACAACAAGTGAAAACCGTCTCTTGCAAATAGCGGGATCTGATCGAGCGGAGCATCTGCGGTCACTTCCATACCTCCCTCAAATAATTTGCCGGTCCAGACATTTGTCCATGAAGCGCCTGCGGGCAGATAAACGTGAACCTCTCTTTCATCTGCATGCATCACCGGTGCGACCAGAACCTTTCCGCCAAACATGTACTCACTTTCATTTGTCCAGCATTTTTCATCACCTGGAAATTCATAAAAGAGGGTCCGCATGACCGGAGTTCCCTTTTTGTGTGCCTCTTTCATCAGCTCTGTGATATACGGCTTCATCTGCTCCCGCAGTTTCAGGAACTTACTGCAGATCCGGAAGACTTCATCCGAATAACTCCAGACCTCATTGGGTGCTCCGGAAAGACATTCCGCACCACCGGTCGTCCCGACCTGCGGCTGGATCGGCCAACGGTATCCGTGGAGTCTCATGACAGGGCAGAATGCACCATATTCAAACCAGCGAATGAGCAGCTCATGAAAAGCCGGATCATTGATATTGGCACCGAAGAAACCTCCTATATCCGTCGTCCACCAGGGGATTCCTGCCAGTCCCATATTCAGCCCTGCCGCAAATTGATTCCGAAGGCTCTCAAAGGAGGACTTGATATCACCGGACCATACGAGTGCACCATATTTCTGTGAACCGGCCCATGCACAGCGCAGCAGATTGATAATATTTTTCTGACCAGCTGCCTGCATTCCATCATAGAAGGTCTTCGCATACATTGCGGGATAGATATTTCCGACCTGTACATCCGGTCCGAGATGATACCTGTAATTTTCAAAATCATAGACACTGTATTCCGGCTCCGCTTCGTCAAGCCAGAAAAGTTTTATGCCTTTATCATAATAATTCTTTTTTGCCTTGTTCCATACATACGTCCGCGCCTCAGGATTTGTCGCATCATAATGAAGTGTATTTCCCTGGAAATCCATAGAGATCTGAAATCCTTTGTCTACACGGATCAGGAGCCCCTTCCCCTTCATTTCGTCAAAGTTCTCGCTCCTGTAATCGACAGTCGGCCAGATGGATACCATCAGTTCTATGCCCATTTCTTTCAGTTCTCTGATCATAGCATCCGGATCAGGCCAGTATACCGGATCAAATTTCCATTCACCCTGCAGCGGCCAGTGGAAGAAGTCAATGACAATCACGGAAATCGGAAGCCCACGCTTTTTATATTCACGTGCCACATCCAAAAGCTCCTCCTGCGTCTGATAGCGCAGCTTGCACTGCCAGAAACCCATTGCATAATCAGGCATCATCGGAACCTTTCCGGTGACATCGGCATATGCTTCTTCTATTTCTGCGGGCGTATCCCCTGCTGTGATCCAGTAGTCCAGCTTTTTGGCAGAAAAGGCCTCCCATGTCGTGATGTTTTTTCCGAAATTTACCCGCCCGACAGCCGGATTATTCCAGAAAAATCCATAGCCAAGTGATGAGATCATGAATGGCACACTGGCTTGTGAATTCCTGTGTGCAAGCTCCAGATCCATACCTTTTATATTCAGGTATGGCTGTTGGTACTGCCCCATTCCGTAAATTTTTTCCTCCGGATTCGAGACAAACCGCATGGTCAGCCGGTAGTCCCCGCCAATGATGGGTTTGAATTCACGCCCTTCGACTTCGAGTGAGCTGCATGTCTGACCAAACATATCTTTTCTGTTCCGTACATATTCCTCGAGCAGAAGCTCATTTTTTTCATTATAAAACTCAATCTTTCCGATCAAATTCATGTGTGCGCGAATCCGCCCATTTGTGATCTCTGCATCCATTTCACCGATCGTGATCTTTGCTTCTGACGGTGTCTCCGGTTTCATCAGAGCCCAGTCCTCTCCCGGCATTTCAGCCAGCTTTGTGGACCGTACACGCAGAGAATTTGCACCCCACGGCTCGATTATGAGCCGCTCCGCCTCATAACGGAATAAAAGAGCATCTCCTTTTTTCTCATAATATCCGTACATATACTTTTCTTCAGTATGATTAATATCTGACATTTTACCCTCCACTTTGTGTGACTTATTCTTTTACGGCGCCTGCTGTCAGACCGCCGATGATATATTTCTGTAAAAAGATGAACATGATGATGACCGGCAGAACAAGGATGGCACCATATGCCATAATACAGTTCCATTTTGTTCCATATACGCTCTGGAATTTATGAATATTCGCAGTCAGGGGGCGCATTGCCGGCTTCACGCTAAAGGTCATTGAAAACATAAGATCATTCCAGCCGTTCAGGAAGGAAATGACGACGATCGTAATAATGCCGGTCTTGACTGCCGGAACCATGACCATGAAAAATGACTGCAGCGCATTGCATCCGTCAATTCGTGCCGCTTCATCGAGAGAGACCGGTATACTCTTGAAATAGGGCCGGAGCGTAATGATTACAAAGGGAATGGTGCCTGCGGCGATCGCGATCGGCGGGGCAATGTATGTCCCCAGGAGATGGATCTTGCTGAATGTGAGGTACATCGGCGTGAGCATCAGAGATGCCGGCAGCATTTGTGAAACCAGAAAGGCTAATAGAAAAACCTTGAAGCCTTTTGGCTTATACCTTCCCATTCCGTATGCTGCCGGGATCCCAAAAAGCAACGAAATGAACATGGTGAGAAATCCGTTTATAAAGCTGTTTTTTAAAGAAGAAATAAAGTTGCTGTCTTTCAGATTTGTAAGCCAGGGATCCACAGTAATCTTTTTCGGAAAATACGTCAGAACCTTTCCAAAGGTCTCCATATCTGATTTAAATGAGATCTGCAGCATCCAATAAAGCGGAAACAGGAACACAATTGCTATGATTACTGAAATAGTGCAATAGTAAAAATTACGCCGTCCTTCTCTCGTGTGGAGCAGGTGATCAAAATGGCTGTTTTTCATGATTCCTCTTTCTCCTCTCCATTTATAATGAGTTTCAGATAGAAAAGACCAACAACAAACAGACATAAAAACAATATGACTGCGACTGAGGAACCCTTTGAAAACTGGAACTGTGTGAAAGAAAGTGAATAGGAATACGTAGCCAGCACATCGGTTGAGTTCAATGGTCCGCCGGATGTCATAATGAACATCAGATCAAATGCGCGGAAGGTATAGATAAATCCAAGCATCAGTACTGCGAAGATCGCATCCTTCATTAACGGCAGTGTAATGCAAAAAAACTGCTCCAGCTTTGTCGCACCATCGATAGATGAGCTTTCATATACTTCCTGCGGAACATTGGAAAGGCCGGAAATCAAAAGCAGCATATTGAACGGAATGCCGACCCAGCAGTTCATGATGATGACTGCAATGATTGCCGTGGAAGTCTGAACCAGCCACTGCGGACCTGCAATCCCGATATGTTTCAGGAGATCATTGATGACACCATTATTCAGAAACAGGTTCTGACCCAGCAGTCCTGTCACGGACATCGGGATCATGTAGCTGACCAGAATCAACCCTCTGACCGGACCGGCGAAGGTGAATTTTTTATAAAAAAACAGGGCAAAGAGAAAGCCAATGGTAAACTGAAAAACCAGGCAGCAGATCGTAAATACAAATGTGTTTCTCAAAATCAGAAGAAAGGTCGGATTTGAGAAAAGGCTTGTATAATTTTTCAGACCTATGAAAACAGATGTACCGGATTGTAGATTACTGACATCCATATTTTTAAAACTGATGACAAAATTATAGACAATGGGATACCCTACTACGACAATCAGATAAATGAACGCCGGAAGAATAAATGCATAGGATTCTCTTGTTTTATCTTTCTTCATTATGAGAACTCCTTTCTTTTAAAAGAAGCCTCCCGGCATTTGCACCGGAAGGCTTCTGCAATTGTTTACTGTTCCGGAAGAGGGCTCTCTTTCAAAATAGGATTGATAACATCTGATGCCCCTTTCAGAGAATCCGCTGCTGAAGTACCCTGCAGCAGTGTTTTCTGCGCTGCGGTATAAATCGACTCGGAAATGGTCGGCCACTTAGCGTGAGGTCCGCGGGCAAGTGCATAATTCATCTCGTTCTGGAATATCTTATATGCATCGACTTCCTGTGCATACTCTGGCTTTGCATCAGCACGGACAGGAATTTTGCCTGCCGTAACAGCCCACTTTGCTTCTTCATTTGCACTCATGAACCATTTCAGGAAATCAGTGCAGTCTGCTTTGTCCTTGCATCCCTTGCAGATACCAAAGTTTTCGCCACCGATTGTGGAGCTTGAGGTTCCTTCATCACCGGTCGGAAGCAGACAGATCTGATATTTAAAAGCATTATTAACATCTTTAGCCATTGTGGACATTTGCCACGTACCAGCTTCCAGCATTGCTGCCTTTCCGGCACAGAACTGGTTATAAGCATCTGCCTGTGTCCAGTTGACACATTCCGAGCTCATATATTTATTTTTCACAAGACTTCCAAGCATATCCAGACCAACTGCACAGTTGGGATCCGTGATGTTTTTCAGCGATGACTTTTTGCCGTTATGCGTAGCAACCAGCCATGGCAGAAGCTGGAAGGTACCCTCTTCTGTTGATACACAGCTCATGGCATATCCAAATACACTCTTTGAAGAATTTGTAAGTGCTGCAGCATCTTTCTTGAATTCATCAATACTGGACGGAACCTTACTGATCCCGGCAGCTTTCAGAAGATCCATATTTACTGCGAGTGCGAGGCAGTTTGAATTCTGTGGCAGACCATAGAGCTTTCCGGCAGCATCTTTACAGGAGCTCAAAGGACCGGGATAGAAATTTTTAAGCTCATCCCAGTTTCCAAGAGTATCGGATACATCTGCAAAAACACCCAGTGAAATATAAGATTCCATATCAGGCGAATCAACCATTCCGATATCCGGAAGCTCTCCTGATACAGCACCAACGGTATACTGATTCATCAGTTCCTGCCTTGAAACATACGTTGGTGTGATATGGATCTTTTTTTGCAGTTTATTGTACTCATTGCACTTGTCAACGATTGCTTTGGCATCAGAACTGGAGTCAAAATAGTGCCACAATGTGATTTCAGTTGCCCCGTTGGTATTTGGCTCCACAGTAGCTGCGGCCTCTGCCGTCGAACCCTGCGCCGCTTCTTTTACAGCTGCCTGTGAAGAAGCCGCAGACGCGGATGCTGTCG
>Ga0302210_10000918_pt1 | contig 12946 bp, 15 predicted proteins | sample II_Fen_E3_2_FD_198793 | JGI IMG/M metagenome (GOLD analysis project Ga0302210, IMG submission 198793) | Peat permafrost microbial communities from Stordalen Mire near Abisko, Sweden - II_Fen_E3_2 | ecosystem: Environmental > Terrestrial > Soil > Wetlands > Permafrost | place: Sweden: Abisko... | reverse complement strand
CGGATCGGTTGCTGCCGCTGCGTTTGTACCAGCGAGCATGGTAAATGACGCGGTGCCAGCCGCCGAATCAATCGCAACTAGGTTCCATCCGACCACTGTTTGAGCCGGTGAGATGGCGCGTACATCAATCCACGCTCGGCGCCCTTTGGGAAATGTGATTGCGTAAAGACCCGCTGAGGTACGGGAAATTGTGAAGCCCGGATCGTCGAATCCGTTCGATGGCGGCCTACTCGCTGTCACAGTGGCCTGCGTCGGAGCTCCCGTTGAGCCGATGGCGACGCGTTCGCGGAATACTACCACGGACCGGCAACTTGCAGTCTTCGCCTTGTTTGCGTCAGGCGCGGACGCTGCGTGTATACTCATGATTTTTCTCCTAGAAATCAGCCGGGTATCAGCGATGCAAGGACCAGGAGCACCGCTGATACCAAGCCGAAATCGTTATGGTGCGGTGGTGCGTCCGAGGTATCCGGGAATTGCCATCACAGCTGGGTAGGCGCCCAGCCGGTGCTCGTAGTCATTGCTACCAACCTTGCGCAGCATGTCGAGCCCGTCGCCCTTGACGACCGCAGGGAATTCCTCTGGCGTGTTGAGTGTGAACGACTCGGGTCCACCGAGCGCTAGCACGTCCGTCGGAGCCACGAACCGATCGGTCATTACATCGACTTCAGTCCCGCCCGCGACCACCTTGATTACCTTGTACCCAAAGGTCCCGACGGTTCCGATTCGTTCACTAGCAATCGCTCGTTGCTCATAAGAATCGGCGAGATCCTGCCACTTTTCAGGATTGACAAACACCACCTTGGGCGCACCAAATCCGCGCGTTGCCATACGCGTAATTAGCCGCTTGATTCGGCTCTCGAGGGACAGCCCAGAGACTTCAGCCGAAGTCAAGCGCACGCCGCTCAGAGCGATGATGTCCTGCGTGCGGTCTACACCGTTGAACGCCGTAGCACTCGGATCGCTCGATGGACACCAATCTCCAAAGCCCTGGCAAACCACGTTCGGGGAAGCGGTGCCGCCGAAATCGCCATAGCGGAAAGCGTACATCGTTCCGGTCCAACCCGAAGGGGTACCAGCGGAGCCTCCGTCGGTAGCAGAAACGGTGAACGTTCCTGCGTTCTGGTTGACACCGATGATGTACCCGATTGAGCCAGATCCGAGTAACGCGTGGCCAGTCGCGGAACCGTCATTCGCCGAGGCGTTGACGAGCATTCCGATCTTGTAATTCACGACATCATCGGAATTCACAAGCGTACATACACCGGTTGACTCGGTAAAGCTTCCAAGGTTTCGAGCCTTGCTCGATAGTAGGTACTTGCTAAACGTCATCGACCACGACGTATACAGGGAGTCTATTTCCATGGCGATCGTATCGAGATATGAGCCACTTCCCGCACTAAGCTTCATTAGCTTGTCGCTGATGTCGCAAAATGCGAAGTACTCTCCCCAGTCGACGTTCCAGTCTTGCGACTTCGTGTTACCACCGGTTGCGTTTGCAGCGGTGCGACCAGTCGTGAATCCGCTGGAAAGCCCCTGCGCGGAACCGTAAAGGCAAGGCGCGATTAGTCGCCGACCTGAACCGTTTTCAACGCCCACATTTTTCTTGATGTAGCCTAGAAACGGGAAATCCTCATACATCAACTTTTGAACCCGCTTAGAGCCGGGCCCGTAATTGTCTTTCATAAATGCATCGACAGTAGCAACTGTAGCGGACATGGGGTTTTCTCCATGGCGCTAACCAAGTCCTACGCCGGAATCAGACCGTCTTCTCTGGCTGCCATTATTAGCCGTTTTTTCCAAGCGGCTCTACGGGCATCATCGTCGAGTTCTGCGTCTGGTACCGCGGGGGCTGGTCGCGCTTTTTTGCTAACGAATTTTCGTTCGTCTTTCGCGGACAATTTCCCCGTCCGGTCGGTAATCTGAGGCAATGTCGCAGCCTCGACGCTACTCGGGAGTTTCGGCGTGGCTCCGTCGCCCAACACTTTCGACCACTTCTCTAGCCATGGTCGCAGCTTTTCTATCAATTGTCCAGCCGCTTCGGCGGCTGATAGTTCCTCGCCTGATTTGTTGTAGGCATCCAGCTGGATTTGCATTACCCGTTCAGCGAAATCCGGGAATGTCTCGACCGCTGCGGCGTGAGTCGCGTCCCCAGCTTTCAGCTCAGCGCTGAGAGCCGAGCAGTATTCCCGACGCTGAGCGGCCGTAGTTTGCTCGGCTTGGGCTTTCTGCTCAGCCGCGGCACGCTCCTGGGCGGCCCTTTCCTGGTCAGCTTTCCAGCGTTTCAAGGCTACAACTTCAGGATCCTGTCCCAGTTTTTGTTTCACTGCCATCTCCGACAGTGATTCCAGGTCAGCTCCAAAAGCGTGTTTCAGAGCCGATTCGATGTCGCCCGATTCCCAGGCTTTCCGAGCGTTCTCGTAGGGTTCAAACCGCTTAGCTACTTCAGAGGCTAATGTGCGTACTTCATTGTCGCGCTGCATTGTGCGAGCTTCGGCCTGGCGAATTCGCTCCTTCGATTCCTTTTCGTGCTTTCGAAACTCAGCCCAGCGAGCTGCAGGAATCTTCGTCCCTGCCGGGTCAATGCCAGCGAGGCGTAGCGCACCCTCGAAGTCACCAGACTTGAGCAGTCCGGCAAGCTTATCGCCGTCAATCGCCACGGGCTTTGCCGGTTCCGCTGATGCAACGGCTGCGGGCTCGGCGGGTTTTGCGGATTCCGTAACCGTTGCCGGTTCTGTTTTCTGCGCGCTTGCCTCGGCTGCCTTTTCGTACTTCGCTAGCTGTTCACGCTGATTCACGGGAGGGGTAAACCCTCCGGGCGACTGCGTGACGGTTCCCGATTCGGCGCCTGAACTCACTGGTGTTTCTGCTTCGCTCATACTGGTGCTGGTCCTTGTGGTTGCATCGGTGGTGCTTCTGTCGCTCCAACGTTGATAGCTCGCGATCCCTGTGAGCGTAGATCAGCCATGCGTTGCTCGCGTTTCTGAATCTCACTGTCGGCTATTTCGATCCAGCGCAACATCAGGTCCTGAGCTTCGTCGGGCGCTTCGTCCATCTGCGCTTGCATATAGGCCTCAGCCACTTGAAGCAACGCGTCCTCGAGTCGCATCCAACGAATTGGCGGGCGGAATAGCGGAACACCCGGACGCAACTCACCCGAGTCGAATTGTTCGGGCGTAGCATCGAGCCAGTTTTCAATGTACTGCGAAACGAGATTGCGCTGTCGGCTTGTGCCATCGAGCTCTCCCGGAAGGTCCTTGTAGCGCTGGACAGAGGCAAATGCATCCTGAGAGAGCATTCCGGCCGCGTAAAGCTCCTGAGCGGTTTGCATGCGGTCCGCAGCCGTTCCCTTTAGTGACGGCGCCTCGCCGATTCGGATAGCGTACAAGTCATCGTCCAGGTCAGCGTCCTGCCATTTGATCGTCTTCAAGAATCCTTCGCCCGGCCACTTTGCAGCAAAGTCTTTGTCTGCCTCCGCCAGTTCTCGCACGCATGCAATATCATGACGAGCTAGCTCGACGTACATCGATTGGTATGCGCGCCAAGGTAGCGAGAATCGCTCGGACTGAATGTCAGCGACCAGGCGAATCGCACTCGCGGCTTCGATACCTGGCTGCTTATTGGCCGTTGCCGACTGCTGGCTCACTCCAGTCATCTCGAAGGCCATGGATTTCTGCAACTGAACCCACTGCATGTGTTCCGGGCCAAACGGAGCCGCGTTCTGCACGATCGGCGGCTGCATGCCAGCGTATTCGGTAACCTTGCAATCCTCGTTGTCAGCAAGCTTATCGGCTAACCCGGCGCCCTCTGGCGCAAAAATATGCGACATGGACGTCAGATGTATCGATCGACTCATTCGACCGATCACCGTGTTCAACTCGTCAGAAATCTCAGCCGATTCCTGAACTAGAGACGTGCCGCCGAATCCCTGCATAGCTCGGGACCAACGGATGATTGCGAACGGAAACGACGTGCGCTCCCACTTCTCTTCAACGAGCGGGGCGCCACTAGAATCAAGGGCCTTGACGTGCTTACCGGGCGAGTCTGGACCAGTAGGAAGCGTCCACCATTCATAGACCCAAACGCGCTCCACGACTTTGGCATCGACTTTTCCCGAGTAGGAGTCTTCACCCGGATCGCGAATACGCGCGCCGTCAATGTACTCCGCCGATTCTGGATGAATCGCTTTTAGATTGTCGCGAGTATCGCCGTAAATGTGCCAAATGTGCTTTGGGTTTCCGCGACTCGCATCGTTGCTGTCCGTTACGACTTCCCACGGCATCGGTTTCGTGTGGACAACTGCTCCCTGGTCTACGTCGGATTCAGTTTTGATAAATCCGATTTGGCAGACGGCGGCATCGCGGAAAGCGTGCGCGCCAAGTTCCCAAATATCAGCGTAAGGCTCTTGTCGTGTGCCCCAAAGGCCTTCAACAAACGCGTCGAGCTTCGGAGCTTTGCGCCGCGTGCGCCAGTCAGCGTTCGAACAGACGAATTGCACCTTGGGCTGTTGAGTGCCGGCTACTTTAGCCGTGGCAGCATCGACTAGCGATCGGCACAGGTTCCAACGAACCTTTACCTCGCCATCGATTCCGTCGACGTATAGCGGCCCGTTTGCTCGGTACCCTGCCGGGTCGAGCGAGGCTATCCGAAAACCCTCGTACCTCGACAAGTCGGAGCGCATCTGCGCTCGTCTCCCAGAGTCCTGCTGCCACAGTGAGCGCCCGAGTGATACGACGTGGGTCGCCAGCTCGGCGCCTGTGGATTTATGCCAGGATTCGGTCACCCCGTGAGTTTGCTCGCGTTTCCGTGATTCGTCAACTACGCGGCCTTGGGTAGCCATATTTCCCCCGGTTCCACCACATAAAGACCGCCTCTGGTCCTACGGATCTTGCTCCCCCGCTTGAAAGCGGCTTCCCTTTCGCGCTCTAACTGTCGTCGAGTAAACTCCACGGTACCGGGCTCCGGGTCCTCTTGTTCGCCAGTGTACCGAGGCTGAGCCGCTAGAATGGCGTAGCGAGCGGCATCCGATAGATGGTCGGCATATCCCGAGTCGTGGCCATCGCGGTCCGAGTTGAACGGCAATAGCATCCACTCCGCAATTAGGTCCGAAGCAGCTGGCGAGTGAACCTTGACCGAGCCACTTCGGAGCAACCCGGTAACGAGGGCAATCTGCCCAGCCACACCGAGCTTGTAAGCGGGTTCGGCGGGAAGCCCGAACCGCTGAATCCATTCCTCAACAAACGCTTTACCTTGTCCACCAGTGTCCGCGACAATGCGCAGCCCGGGGAATCGCTCGCGGTACTGAAGCACGCGCGCGGCGGCTCCGCTCGGTGACAGTCCGTCCGCCTGCGTAGCCTCAACAATGTGGAGTTCCGGCGATTCGGGTCGATACGCCACGAGTACGAAGGCGCAAGGGTCGTTGACGCCAAGGTCAACCCCTAGAACGTAACGCCATCCCGGCTTGCCTTCGTCATTGAATGCGCCGAATTCATGGTTCAGCGCTGCGTTATACGGGTAACAGAGCGACTCGACATCGAGCACCCATTGACCCAGCCACTCTCGCAGATACGACGGAGAAGTTGGATCGAGCCCCATCCGCCGGCACTTTTCGGCGAGCCATTCGCGAGCGTGTGGAAGGAATGGATTGTCCAGCACCGTCCAATTGAAGGTTGGCCACTTCTGGCAACCCTCTCCGGTTGTGATTGCGTGGAAGTACCCAGTCGGAGTTACGCCCGGTGTGCCAGTCAGAGCTAGCCAGCCGTCCTCGTCGAGCAGCGCGGGCTCTAGCACTTCCTCTGATAGATACTCGAGATGCCCCCGCATCGAATCGGACTCATCAACGGCCGCTCCACACAGTGGCGAACCGCGAAACTTCTCAGCGTCTGCTCGGTTCTTGCAGCCAGCGACCCACACCGCATGCCCGTTCGGAAACTCGAAATAAAGCTGACCGTCCCGCTTAGTCGAGCGAGCGCGAAACCCAGTCGAGTCGCCTAAGACGTGAAACGCCCTGCCAATAATGTCGTTCGCGCGGGCCGCGCTAATGGCAATGAAGACCGACTGCTGACCAGGATTACGCGCAGCCGTCGTCATGAGTCTCCCGGCTATACCGTGAGACTTGCCTGACCTACGTCCCGAGTGAGCCGCTATCCGTCGACTCGGGTGCTGCGCGAATTCGCGTTGCTTAGCGTGGAGCGCCGAAAGTATTCGCTGGACCAGTAGCTCCCGCTTGGCCCGTTCGCGCAATGCTGAAAGATACGGCGATTCGGTCACTTCTTTCTGACGGGAGTCTCGAATTCGTCAGCCACGGAAACCTGCATGAGCTTTACCGCGTCGACGATACCGAAAAGCATCCACTTGTCTCCGGTGTGACGCATAGTCGCGTGGACCGCATTGTTTTCGTCAATCGTTAGCGACGTGGTGTTCGCCGGTCCAAGCACCTGTACATCGAAACGGCCTGGGGTTAGCCGGGCAAGGTCTAGTTTTTTCATTCGTGGTCACTCCTGGCAATAACGTAAATCCACAACGCGCCCAATAGTTCGGGGTCTATGGTCTGACTGGTGCTCCTGAGTTTCATTCGCCCACCATAGCACGCTCTTCGAGCGCCGGAGCATCAACCACGACAGTGCCCCTAGCGATGATTTCGAGTAGCTCCCGCTCCGACTTTCCGCTCAAGTCCAGTTCGTCCGGCGGTTTATCGGATAGCGCCCGTGCTTTCATTAACGCAACGCAGGTATCCATCACGGTCTTGCATGCTGCTATCGCTCCGCGGTCATCCACGCCCTTTAGGTCGTACATCATCCCGATCATAAAGTGCATCGACTCGTTGAATATGAGCTGTAGCTGTTCTGGATTCGCGACAATCTTTACCGTCGCGCAAGCTGCGCGGTACCACTCAAGAACTTTGGATTCAGATACGCCCCACAGCTTCGCGTACTGACGAGTGCTGACTCCAGTCTGCCACCTGGACGTGACTATCAGCTCGGACAGTACAAGCACAGCATCCTCCACGCGTGGGGTTACGCGTTCAAAGGCTACCGAGGCCTGGACTGGTTTACGGCGCTGGAGCGTCATTTCACTCGACTATGTCCCGGCAAACGAAACCGCGCCAATAACCGTCGAAAGATACCGGGGAACGAGCGGCCTCGTGACACTCGAAACCATCTTCGCACCAGTATTCCGGAGCATCACATTCTGCCAGACATGCGTCCAATACGCAGCGCTCGTAGTTATCGCATTCGATGTCAGATCGGCACACGGGGGCTAGCGACTGGTTTTGGTTGCAACCGACGGATAGCAGGGCGATGGCTATTCGGGCAGCCTTGTAGCGAATTTCATAGACGAGCATAAGCATTCCCCTTTTGGTTTCATCTCATTCACCCGAGAAACTACATCAAGCCAGCAATTGCTCGCGCACCAGCAAGATTCATTGAACTTGAAATCGCAGTCATCCTGACTGAAGTCGTCCGGGACCTCTTGCTCGATCTCAATTGTTAGCGTGACTTCCACTGTGACTTTTTTCATATCGGTAACTTCCTCACGCACGCCAGCGCCAGCCTGGCCGCGGCATGCTTCCAATGCTCGAGGCCGTCTGAGTCGTACTCAGTCGATCCTAAGCAGTAATGATTCCAGGCTCCCAATGAGTGACTTTCCGCGTGAGCAAAGTGATTCCCGCTATCCTGCGGACCGTGGTCAGCGTCGTTCATGTGGGCGTGAATAACCTCGGTTGCGCCGCGCGATAGCTCCTGGACCGCCTCTTGCAATTCTACAGGGAGTTCAAAAAACATCTGATGCCATTCAGCTAAAGTTTTCACGCCCTCGCCTTCACTTTCTTGCCTCTGACTAGCTCCGCGCACATCTGCCGTAAGCCAATCTCGAGAGCCACCTGGCAAACCGCGGCCTGCGGTACCGGCGCGGGTGACCGGATACGAATTGCTTCGAGAGACTCCTCGGACTGGTCCGTTATCAGCACTGATACCCGTTTAGACTTTGCCATTGATAGTACCGTTAGCACCGGACGGGAGCCCGCGCAATACGGGCCCCCTTTCGCGCTCGAACTAATCCGCGATAACCTCCGCGGTAACGTCCTTGACCCGAGCGTACTTAGTCCCCTTTCCCTCGCCGCTCCGCTCAACGATACCGCGATCGATAAGCACGAGTAACGCTGCCCGGATATCGGCCTTGCCCGCGTCAATCTCAGCCTGCGGGACTACCTCGGACTCACCTCCGATTGTTCCGTTTTCGATGAGTTTCTGCAGGATTTCGCCGCCCGAAAGAATCTCACCGATTGCCATCACATCGGTCACCGACAGTTCGGGCTCGGTTAGTGGTTGGACCTGGCCCTCGAGTTTTGCGGCATTGCTTGGGGATATGGGCTCCGCCCCGTCCGGCGGCACGCCGCTGCTGGGCCCCGTAGGGGCTTTCGACCGCCGTGGCTTGCGCTGCTTGGGCTCCGCGGGTTCCGTCGTCTTAGGGTCTACCATATCCCCGTAAACCACCGTCGCTGCCAGGTCAGCTGCCACAGTTATCATCTCTCCTTCGATTTCGACCAGCCGGGCCAGTGTCTCGACTCGTTCGGTTGCTAGTTTGGTCATTCGGTCAATTGCTTTTGCCATTGTCTTCCTTTCACTTACATTATCTTACTGTATCCAAAAGTTCACATTTTGGTTGTGCATGGTTGTGCAGGGGGTTGTGCATGCGTAACCGCTCGAAACGGTTCCGACTTTTCCACCATGCACAACCTACTAACCACTATTATATATATTATATATATATATATACTATAATAGTACTGTGCGCCGCGTGTGCCCGCTCCTAAGGAATTTGGGCGAGCAGGTTGTGTTAATCGCCGGGCCGGTGCACTTTTAATGAGTGATGTCATAGCTTTATACCTGAACAACCTAGTCGAAGGGAGGTTGTGCAGAGTTGTGCAGGCGAGCCGTTCGGACGCGGAATGTCACTGTAACTATTCAACGATAGCGGTAGGCCAACTGTAAAGTGCGAAAGTATTGCGCTAGAACGTTTTGATACTAACGGAACAGTATCACGCTCGGCCAGGTGACCAGCGTTTGGAAACATGTTTCTTGGTGGGTTTATGTGATCGCGTGACATACGTGGTATTGTTTCCACTGTAATCGATTGTTCACAGTCGGACGTTCGGGTAGACAATAGAACCGTTTACAATTTTCGCGCCATAATGGACTGCAGTGCGAAACCTTGACAGGTCCTTTACGTTACCACGGTAACATGCTTCCAATGTTTCATGGTTCAGCCTGCGGCCCGGACATAAGCTAAGAAGCTGTCCTTCGGATGCCCCGCAAACAATGCACTGCCCCAGTCCACCGTCGCAGAACTGGCACCCGAGGCAGCCGGGGTCGCATTTGAACCAGACGTGAGAGGTCACGTTAGTTTTCCGCTCGGGCCCGCATACCTGCGATCCGGGTAATCGAATATTCCAGAAGAGGCATGGTCTGACATGTTATTTTCCTTCTATCGTAACTGTCGGGTCATACCGCCTCAAGATCGCCCCGGATGTAAAGTCCAAGTGCGGGCGGTTCGTGTTTCTCTCCGCTGACTCGATAACAATGGCCCAATCGATGACGGTTGTCAACGTTGCAAACGTTGATAACTATTCCGACATTGAAGATAGGCCAGCCGGACTGTATTCCGTACCGTATCTGGGCGCCGCTCTACGGATTACTTCCCGCGACGCAACAGGCACTCGGGGTCTCGCTTTGGCGCCCCATGGCTCTTCTGAAGGTCGAACCCGTACCATCCGCAGTGGAGCTCCCCTTCTAGCTCGGAACATCGGTAATACGCGCATTCGCACGCGAGTGCGGTCCTAGATGTGCCGTCGTACCGAGCTGATATTTCAACAGGCGATAGCGTCACCTGGTGTTTCGGAAACCTAGGCACAACCGTCAACCGTTTTGGATGCGCCTTGCTCGGGATGGGTCCGAACGCAGGATGTCGGTTTTCCGCGTCGCGAGTTGTGAAGCGTTTCGGTTCCTGGTTATCCGATTTTCTGGAGTGATAAGTCACTTTCATTTCGAATCCTCACATTTCGAATCCTCACATTTCGAATACATCCTCACTCGGTAGCCGTTCTGTGAGACCTGAGCCGACTTGTACCCGAGTGTCTTTAGTATCGTTCCGATTCGTGTTTGATCTCCACGCGTCATTCTGTCTGCTGGAATGCCGATACCAAGCCTGAGAATATCGTAAGACTCGAACGGAATACCCTCGCGATTCTCAAGCCACGTGAGCACAGCTGAGATCCATGGGTCAACGTCAACTGACTCGGATTGCGTTTCGTTGAGTAAGTTGAGTTGTTTTTCATCGTCTGGCCACCAATGCTCACCTTTGCAGTACATCGCGTAAGCCTCGGCCCATAGCTGGTCCCTGTCCCGTTCGATCCCTTCGATGTCAGCATCTCCGACATTGACGGGCCACCAGCGGCGAAGCCCCGACGGGTCAGGCGGTAGGCAGTACTCTTCGTTAGTTGTCCCTGCAAATATGCACGCCCTTGGGACCTCAACGGTGAACCGTCCGTGAGACGGTCGGAACTTATCCACGCGTCGAGTAACGTAATCTTTCGTTTCCGTGAACGCCGCGCCTCGAATGGACTCGAGTTCCGACAGAATGCAGATCCAGTTCCCGCGAAGTATTTGCATCGCGTCCTTACCCTCGCGTATTCGAGGCAGTGATTCTAGGCACCACTGCGAACCAGCGAGTGCTATCAATGCCGAAGACTTGCGTGCGCCTTGCTTGCCCTTCAAAACAAGGACGTGGTCTACCTGGCACCCTGGTTTCTCAGCGCGAGCAACCGCTGATATCAACCACCATTTTCCAGTGGATTGGGTGTATTCGTCCGAAGCTGCCCGCAGGTATGTTGATAGCCAGTTAGCGACGCGTGGTTTTTTGTCCCATACGAGATGCCGCAGATAATCGACGAGTGGGTTGTAGGCCTGAGCACGCGCTGCGGAGTCAATAGCAGCGTGCAACGCGTCCTTAGAAAACGAAACTCTGCGATGTACCGCTAGCCACTGACCAACGTACGTAGCGTGCCAATCTTGCAGCTCGGAATCTACCGCTGGCACTTCCATTCCATCGAGTACCGGCGCGGGGCGGGCCCACAACACTTTACCCGAAAACTCATCGAACCGAATGCAGCCTTTCCAGTCGGGCAGGTTCGTCAGTAACAGCGCCGCGTTGCCAGTGTCGCGAGTGATGGCGCCATCTGCGGTCATACGTAGCGAGTCCGTCCATGGGCTATCAGGGTCAAATGGAGCCGACTCCGACTCGCGCGGTGGCTGATGATTCTCGGGCAGCCTGCAATGCTTCCGCGCCGACACCAGTGCGGCCTTCGGAAGCACCGTCAGCACGTCTTTTAGTGAGCGTGACTGCTGACAGTGCGAGTGCGCGCACCAGAAGTGTCCGGTGGTCTTGCCTACGTTCGGCGAGAACACGACAGTCGATCCATCGAACCGGTTCCCGCTGGTATGTTCACCTTCCCAGGGACACTGGACGGCTATCTTATCGGTGCCCAACGAGCGCCCGGCCCAGCCAGCAGCCTTGAAGGCGGCCCCGAGAAGACCGTCCCCCGGATTGATTGTCGACGTTGTTTCGCTCGATGGCTTGCGAAGGATAGCGAGTAACCAGTCAGGGCATGGGGCGATCGGTTCGTCGTTGGGATGATGACCGGCATCCCAGACGTATGTCCTGCCAGATTCGTGGTTACTTGGCGCAACGACGATGTAACCGCCGTCTGCTTTGATATCAATGCCGCCCGGGATCTTAGTCCCTCGGACTTTCGCGCCTCCGGACTCGGGCCGCTGAAATAAGTAGTGTTGACCACCTCCCCCGGTAAGCTGAATCGGTGTTGCTGGCATCGCTCCGTTCTTGGATTCGATTTCGCATAACGTCTCATCACCGCCATTGCGCGGATCCACGTCGACGACCACAAGCCCCGACGGTCCGCAAGATAGTCCAATGTTTGCGGACGGCCATCGTCGGAACCAATCACGAATTTTCTGTTCGTCTGTTGTGGCATCATCGACTCCATTCTTAGTTCTCGGATGCTTCGCCTTACGATCGCAGTCGGGCCGCTTGCACGTGCAGTTCTTGGTTTCAGGATCGATAGAGTGCAACGGGAACACGTACCACCCGCGCGTTGCATATTGCAAGGCAAATACAACGTTAGGCAGCAGAGAAACTGTAGCGGGCTTATTAGGGTTTTCCATCAAAACTCCTCCATGATGACACTAAGTCCTGACGCGTGTATTATTTTCTCAGCGAGCGCTTTACCCTTTGGAGTAAGCGTCGCATCCTTGTATCCAAAGGGCTTGGCGTATCCATTGGCGGTCAGCCAATCAATTGCTCCGAAATGCACACACAAGCTTATACGACCGGAATAGATTCGCATCAGCTCGCCTATTATTAGTTGGGGCTCCAGCGGAAGTGTCACAGGGTAACCTCGATCGCCCCGAACTCGAACCGCGTAGGAGCAATCTCCACGTCTTGGATAATCTCAATTGGATCCATTCGGACTACGGTCATACGCACGCCAGCTGAGTCGATGCTGTCGACTCGGTAAATGCGCCGAGGGAATCTAGACGACGGAAAGCGGTAGAATCTGCCCACAACGGGGATAGTGTTATGCACCGGTCGGCTCCTTCGGGGCGGGTAGCTCAGTCAGTTGATCGCGAATAGACGCCGCTCCCTTTTCCATTAGCTAGACATCTTCGTAATACTCGCGCGGCTCGTTGTCGCATTCCTGGTCGTACGAATCAGCGCCCTCGCGCCAGTTGGCCATATTCGTTAGCTGATCAGATGCGCTATTGATTCCGTGCTCAAGAAACTCAACATTCGCCCTGGCCTCATCCCGTTCGCGCGTGACGGAGGCGAGGTCGGAGGCGAGGACGTACTCGGTGGCGAACTCAAGGTCGACGCG
>Ga0302210_10000917_pt1 | contig 12954 bp, 8 predicted proteins | sample II_Fen_E3_2_FD_198793 | JGI IMG/M metagenome (GOLD analysis project Ga0302210, IMG submission 198793) | Peat permafrost microbial communities from Stordalen Mire near Abisko, Sweden - II_Fen_E3_2 | ecosystem: Environmental > Terrestrial > Soil > Wetlands > Permafrost | place: Sweden: Abisko... | reverse complement strand
GTATGTCTGTTGGAAAAGCACCACTATTCGTAATTTCCACTCGATTATCATATATAGCTATGCTGACGGAACTACCGGGGCGATGATAAAAGCGATGTGCAAAACTATTGATACAACATTCTCTCAATGCTTTATAAGGAATGCTCAGTTCTTCCTCCCTGTATAGTCCTTCAATTTTTGCTGAAAGTGAGAGATGCTTAAAGAAAAAGGACATTGCTGCGTCCAATAAATCATATATATTTCCTTGAATACGCTGATTGTCTATAAACTCATCCTTATTTATGCCTCTGAAACGAGCCATCCGCAAAAGACATTGAGGATAATCATAAAATTTACGCCCGAACAGCACTGCTGAAGCATTATTCAATTGTCGATTATGCAGCAAGTCAAATTTCTCGAGAATAGCCGGAATTTCCTCGCGGATTGTGGTTTCTGGTAAACGTCCACTGTCAATACCTGCACGTACAGCTCTCAATATAGCATTTTCATCAAGGTCAGTAATCTGTAAATCCGGATTTATCATCGACTCCCAACCGTATTTTCCTCCACGTTGCATCAGCAGATCATTATATACAGTTTGTGGCATTGTGGTAGTAACACTTTCTACACGCATATAGGCCCGACCTTTATAACAGAATGGACGTTCAAATCTTGCTTCTTCTACGTGTAGAGTTATTATACACTTCTCCGAATCAGGCACCGTTATATATGAGACTTTAACTTCCACCAAAGGTTCCAATCTGTTGATTGCTTCTGCTATATTTCTTTTAGTACCGTCAGCTACTTCTTGCCCGATAATTTTACCCTTATCAGTAACGCCAAACAAGAGTGTTCCACCGGTTCCATTGAGAAAGGCACATATTGTCTCCATTCCGCGTTCTAATTGTCCCGTAGTTTCTTTAAATTCCGTCTGGTAATTTTCGGCGTTCTTGATGATATTTTTAACTATTTCTATGTTATTTATATTCATATATAACTATTTATAGTTTGCAAATGTATATAAAATTTTAGTATTATAAACCCGTTGAAATAAAAAAACATAATAAATTTGCTCGAATGGGAGTAGTTCAAAGTATTGTTGAGAAAATAAAGACACATATATTTCCATCTACCCTCTCTTCTTCACCCTCACGAATTCCAGATCCTTATACAGATCCTTGCGGCGGTCGGTGCCGTAGGCGGTTGGTGAGAAGCAGCAGCGGACACCTAGGAGGTCACGGGAGTGACGTAACATGCTGAAGAGACTCTGAAAAACTGTCCGTACTTCTTTCGCAATGCTTTTGGCATCTGCTGAATGAATTCGTTGGTTCGGCTGCAAATAATCTCTAACATCTCTGGCAATACTATTATTCTTCCGCAAAATTACCATTTTTATTTCAATTCCATTCAGAATTGGGAACAATTTAGTCGTTCAATAAAAAAAGAAAGGATGTTTCTCCTCCCAAAATCCTTATACAGAGACTTGCTTCAATTATGAAAAAGAAAACAATGATGGCATCTGTGATGCAGATAATTACTTGAAGATTTTTTCTATTGTCCGAAAGCCTGGTTGCAATGAAAATCATCGACGCTTTATATATCAGAAGTATCAACTTTTCCGGTTTAAGTCAAATATTAATTGGCAAGATAAGGAAGGATATTAGTAGGCAGTTTTTCATCAACAAGATTCATTGAAGGAAGGTTACACCAATGACTAGCTATCGCCTGAAAATATGGTTTCCAGAGTCGATTTTGAGAATGCTGTATAGCTTGTCTATAAATAGAATCTGCATGTAACTTATTATAAATTTCTTTCTTGTAAAAGTTAGCAATTATAAAATCTATGCCAAGTATAATATCCAGAGGCATAAATGGCAACTTAGGTGCAAGTAATGCCATAGTTTGGCCTAAATCCAATCCGTCCATACCCTTTCCCCCATGTGTAAGATGAAAAAAAGGATGAATATATTCGGATTCATCAGGTTTATTATCATAATCTAAATGCCAACAATCAGTATGTTGTTTCTTTTTGTTTGAAAGAACTATTTTAAATGCAAAAATATATTTATCTTTTTTATCTTCAAGTATTATTGGAATATCGATATCATTTTTATCTATTGGTTTTTCTTTTATAACAACATCAAGAGATACTTGAAACAAAGACGCATTAAAATTAGTATTTCTTAGTGCAGGAATATCGTTAAAAAGAAGTCCAATGACTGAATATTCAAACTTATCGCCACCATTTCTTTTTATATAATTATTTAAGGGAGATGTATCATTACAAATATTCATTTTCTTTAGAATACGAGCGACATTAGCTATATCAATTATTATACTATTCTGGCTCATAGTTATCTACTATATTGTTTTTTCAAATCCTCTAATCTAGGTTTTTCAAAGCTTTCAACATCCACCCATTTATCATGGTTATATCTGTTTAGCGCTCCCTCATTAGAAACATACAATGGCTCAAGCCATGGTGATAAATTAGTTTGTCCTGCTATCATAAATCCATCTATAGGATCTATTGGTTTCTCATAAGCTTGACATATTGTCCAGAATTGGCTACTGTGTGCTTTATCCATAATTTTAGCAGGAAATAGCCCATCAATATTAAGTTTTTCCTTAAGAATATTAATTCTCTCCTCAGCACTTAACATTTGTAGATAAGAATTATTAGGGGATATTTCTGCCCATTTATTTTCAATAAATACCATCCACCAACGCCCCCATCCTTCACTTAAAATTCCTTCATATTGAGCTTCTTTAAAAAATTCTAGTACTTTATACCAATCAAGGGATGCCTTTCGGTCGACACCTAATCGGGCTGCCAATACGTTTTCATCGACAAGTAATCCTTGAGGAACAATTAATTCCTTGAGAAGAAAATTAACAAGAACGTTGCATTGTTTTTTTTCTATATTTTCTAAGGCATAGACAAATCTTTCGTCTATTAAATCAGATTCAACATTCAATAATTTTATAATAGAATTCTTTTCATCTTTGTTTTTCTGAATCTGCTTATAGGCCTTTGATATGGAATATAATTGACCTTGATATTGCTTATATAAATCATCATTGATTAAGCTTTTGTCTATAATGACATCAAAGATATTATTACCCAAAATATTAAAAGACTGATTTATTTTTTCATTAGCTGAAAATAGAATAATTGGAAATTGTTTTATGTCGCCTTCTGTTTGGCGAGAGCGGATTTCTTGTGCTATAGCACTGCCACGGAAATCTGAGCGGTTGCCTTCATTATTAGGTGTGTCATCCAATCGCAAATCTAAGATTAATCCATCGATATCTGTTTCTTTTGCAATAGAACATATCTGTTCCTTCCATGACGTATCGCACCGTTTTGTTTCAATATTAAGTTCATCTGTATTGAAACCTTTTGCACTCTGTTCTGCTTCCTCTATAGAGTCGTCTATGTATAAATACTTGATTTTTTCTTTCATTTGTTTCTTGGTATAATAATTTTAATACATGTATTGTAATCATCATCAGGCTCATCAACATAAATATTGCCATTATATGATAGTATAATATCTTTAACTATTTTCAATCCAAGCCCAGTTCCTGTGAGTTGTTTACTTTCAGGTGCATCATAACTAGCAGGTGTTGACGTGGAGAAAAAAGCATTGAAAATTTTATCTTTTTTTTCTTCTGGTATACCATCACCATTATCTTCAAATTTTATATAAAGATTATTTTCCTCAATACCTATCTCAACGTTTATTTTACCTTTGACATTTGCACGTATAATAGCTTTACGAGAATTAGTATATAAATTGTAAAGAACCGAACTCCACTCTGTTCTGTGCATAGGAACAGTTACAACATCATAGTTGTGAATGTCTATATTAAATTCAAAATCATTCTTGTTAAGATTTGCCTTAATCACACGTTCAAAGTCGTCAAGTACTTCAAGCATATCCAATGGCACTAATTTTCTATCAAGGTTTTGTGATATAGAAGTATCAAAATAGCTGGTATATGAGAAAAGGTTATCGAATTCTTTTTTAAGAGATTCTATACTATCCTTTGCATCTTGCGGAAGTTGAAGTACATACCTTGATAACGTATGTACATTGCTATATACAGCTGGGCGATATTGTTTAATTTCATGAGTAAATTCCCCTATTGTCAAACCAAGGCCAGCTAGTACTCTCAGCATTTCTATTTCGTCAATTTCATCCTTTAAATCATCAATAATACTCTTTACCTTAGCAAAAGATTCTTCATATTGACTTTTTTCCTCTTCCGAGGAAGAACGAGAATAATAGTTTTTAAACTCTTCATAATATCTCGTCAGATTTTCAATCTTTTCAAAAGTGGAATAAGTCTTCTCTGGACGTGATTCAGTAATATCTGTTGTTTGATTCTTAATTTCTTTCAATTTTGTTGAGCTTGCAATACGCCTTCTTGCAAATACTAGTGCTACAGAGATGAAATCTGTCAGTTCCTTGAACGCGTCATTCTCAATAAGCCCTTCTCTGCTGGATGTTTCGTCAAAGACATGCCCGTCTGCATCGACTAATTCCACATAGCCAAATAGATTTTTTGTACTCAATGGTATATTAACACTTCCAGATTCTCCAGCCCAACGACGATTAATGTTAGTCCAATCATCTGTTGCTTCTCCATAAGGTAGAACCCTGAATCCATTTCGATAAAGCCTTACACCCGAAGCTGTCTTTGACAAACTATTAATTGCATTTAGATCTTGCTTTGAAATAGTATTTTGATAATAATCAATACGATTATAAATAAAATAATAGACCTTGAACTTTACATGATTCAATGCCGTATATACTTTTTCTTTGCCATATTGATCGGTTAGAGTTTCACTATCACTTACATCCAATAAGTTACTATTTATTTTAACAATTCCTGTATGTTTATCTGTAATTTCTCCTTCAAAAACAGCAATAGCTTTATCGTATATATTTATATTTTGGTTAGAGACTGCTATTATATTGTTATCCTTTATAATGGAAAAATTTGTTTGGAATGTATTATCATTACTATCTTTAGTCTCGGTTGAAAGATAATTAGGTTGGAATAAATCCATCACATATCGGTTAACGCGATTAATGCCAGCTTCATTCCAAGTATCTTTTGTGCCTATAATAATTAAGTCGGTACCTTCATCTTTTGTTTTATCTATATATTCTATAGGAAATGTTATATCTGCTATGTCTATACCTGATTTATATAGTTCCCAGTTGATAGTTAGCATGATGGCCTTATCTTCTTCTTTTGTTTGAGTCACAACAACTAGTTTATTACCCAATCGTTGGGTAGCAAATCTACCGATGCCTTTTCGACCAGCTCTAGCCCTTGAATACCTATATGAAATAGGATTTCTTACTTTATCAGCCGAGGATATTCTCATGAATCCATCCTTTAGCTGTTCATAATTCATACCAAGACCATCATCAGATATTGTTATGGTACCACCGAGTTGATCTGTATCTTTAAAATAGACATTTACGGCCCTAGCATCAGCATCATAGGCATTTTTTATAAGTTCTGAAACTGCAGTTTCGGCTTTGCCGACTAATTCATAACCAAGACGCATTATTAAAGCCGCGTCTACAGTAAAGCCAATATTTTCATTTAAATTATCCATAAACTAAAATATTAAATAAAGCAATTTGCACAAAAGGCATCATTATCTTCGTCTATATTCTCAATAATTTTATTACCGTTCTTCGTCTTAAGTTTTTCTTGTTTCTTAATTGCATCCAATTTAATTTCACGAATTCGCTCAGGTTTTATAATATCAGAAAGACTCTCTCCTTGATTCCAACTATACCCATTCTTTTCATAACTCATAGCTTTTTTAAATAAATCAGGATGTTGTTCATAAAGCCATATCCATTCTAGTTTCTGTTGAAAAAAACAGAAATAACATCCAGAACGACTTCTATTATAATAACCTTTTTTACCGTCAACCTCAAATTCTATCTTATTATAATATGCCGGCACACCAACACCACTACGTTCAAGTATATCGAATATATCTTGCTTAACAAGTACATCTTCATTATCAACTAACGGAAATTCTTCAAGTTGCCCGATAGGAAGGTTGGTCGTTTTAAGAAATTCAAAAACAACTTTATTGAATGTTTTTACACTAATATCCAGTAAGCCATTAATCTTTCGACTATAATAAAAAGATTTGGTTATTGGTTTACTTACAATTAAGAGAGCTTCGTCAAGTAAATCTTGTGGGCAAAATTTCTTATAAAGTGAAACAATAAGATCAACGTTTTTAGGTTGGAAAAACTTATTTATCACATCCACACTCCAAATATTCCTTCGGAAAGGGAATATAGACTGAATGTTAGATTTTGTAGAAACATATCCTTCACGGTCTTCATCACCGCGAATTCCAACATAAGAAATTGTCGGTTCATCTCCAACAAAAGTTTCCATTTCTTCCAACTTCATTCTCAACGTGCACCAGCGTGCCTGTGGTGATGGAAGAAATCCTCCATATACTTTATAAAAATGATCAAATGGAGTCTCTTCTGTACTACCCTCTGCAGCACAGATTCGTTTAATTCCTCCCAAGTAGCTACTCAATCTTGTTAATAATAACTCCGTCTCCACTAATTCACATTTAGTGTCCGAATTGTAATACTCAATAGAGAGCTTAGGGTATCTGTCTTTCAGATATATAGCCAATGCTGCACTATCTTTTCCACCTGATATTCCTAATACGTGTCTAACCTTCATCTTCATTTTCTTTTAAAATCTTACTTAACAATTTTAACATAGCGCATGTACCAACTTCAGTGTTCTCTGAAATAAAATTCTCTATTTTCTTTTCCATATCAGACATTTCTTTATTCTTAGCATTAGAAAAAACGAATGTCTTTTGCTTAATATGAAGACCAGAACTAGATGCTAGTTCTATATTATATATTTGATTTTTGCTTTCATCGTATTTTGAGATTTCAACACATCTATCAAGTTCCCTAAATAAATATATAATATTATCTATTAAATATTCTTCTTCACTGTCCACTGTATTGTCTAGTGATTTATCATATACTATACTTCCTATACTTTCATAAAAATCCTTTTTAGATTTTGATGGTGACATAATTCTTTCATGAAAAACACGTGCTTTAGGTGATAGTAAATAAATTTTCACTTTAGAATATCTATTTTCCAACTCTTCCTTATAGATGTTAAAATCACGAGATAGACCAATTTGTGTTATAACATGTTGTTCTATTCTGTCAATGAATCCATCGTAACAAATAATGAGTTCATGTATAGATTGTCGAAGTCTAGAAAGAAACTGATTACAAGTTTCTTCATCATATTCAAGTGTTGAACTGTTAAGTTCCAAACTTTTAGGAATATCAATAAAAAGAGCCCTCTCTGGATTAGATGCCTTTGCAAGAACATCTCTAAATTTTTCAGTAGCTACGTGATCAAATTTTCTTGTATTCTTAGCGTATGTGTTTAAGTGATTATAAAATATAAAGAATTGATTATATGTGTTATTAAATACTTTACGATCAATGACTGCTGAATTACTCTTTTTTAAGAAATCACGATACTTATTAAAAAGTTCCTTCTTTATACCAGTCTGGTCAAAAATTTTAATTGTATATCCGCTAGTGCTTTTCTGCAATATATCTAATACATCTGTATTTATAACAGGTACATATTTCTTTTCATAGAACAGTGCATATTTAGACTGTTCTACTAGTAAGAAAATTGGTAGCCAAAAATCAAGAAAGCCTTGTTTTAGCTTAAATGGAGGTTTTCTTAAAATATTAATCAATTCATCCAACTTGCATGGCTTTTCAATAGTACTATCCAAAAAATGTTCGCATAGTTCCCATAAATCAGCTAAATTAGAAGTATTTGGCTTACAAAGTTCCCAAAAATCATTACCACTTTCACAATGCATACCATTTCCTTTCAATAATATATCAAAAATTGTACGTTCTGGTGGAAATTTATCAGCATTAAAACCAAGATCTTTTTCTGAAGAATTATTTAAAAGTTTTTCTAGCAGATTTTTTCTAGCTGTAGATATAGAAACACTCACCTTCTCCTTATTCAACATCTCACATTTTACAGTAGGAGTTTTTGAATATACATCGTTACAGATAGAAGATAGTTGTTGATTCAACTTTTGGTAGCTTGTTATCTTCTTTTCTTCACCTTTATATATCCATTTTGTTGTATTACTATTCAATATACTACTATTAATAATATTGTTTAGAAAATCTTTCTCATAAGCAAGTTGGTTATCCAACTCCCGCTTAGCTATTCTATCTGCCTTATCAATATTTTCAAGTAGATAATTTAACTTCTTTATTTCCCATAAATGGTTTTGTATTGTCTCTGTATTCTTAAAAACAACATAAATTATTGCCCTATTATCTTTTCCAGATGATTCAAAGATTAACATTTCATCATCTTTTATTTTCGGGAATATCAAACAGATAAAGCCATCTATTTGACCAAATGGCTGTATATCCTCATCCAAAATGCTATCAGAAATAATATACTGAAAATATCGTGGACAACCGGTCTTATAATAGTATGCAGTAGCTTCCGATATTTGTTCTTTAAGATAAGGTTGTATTTCCTCTTTAGAGACATTGGGTTTGGGAATAATAGAACTAGCTTTATATAGTTCACCTTCAATGTCAACATCAGTCCCATCAAATATAATATATTTTGATTTGTATTTTGCAAACCTAATAATTTTTGCGGCTACAAGTTTGTCTATTATACTATCGTTATAAATAGATAGTGCATCAGTACAATAATCTTTTAAAGTATCTTTATCCAGTTTTGATTCTCCGCTAGCAAATATATTAATTAGTCCTATTGATTTTACAATATGCAAAGCATCATTTATTAGCTCATCTTCAATCACACCACTTTTTGTTCGTTCTATTGCTTCTTGTAGTGCGCTCCAATTTGTTGTGTCTGAATTCACAGTTGACAAAGTTGAATAGAAATTATAGACTATATAGTCATAGACGTCTGACAGATTAAATAATCTGTTGTTCTTTTGCTTAAAGTCTTTTAGAGATCCTGTTCCACTTGAAGATAGAAAAGAAAATAGCGAACGCTCATTTTGCCCATATCGCTGAATAGCTGTAGTCAAAGCCATCGCAGAAAAAGGCTCCAATGGATATAATTCATTAATTGTTTCCATATTAATATTAGAAACGATCTTAGACCTTATAGCTATATCATATAATATAGTTCTTTGCTCTAATTCATGTAAATCATCTGCATTCTTTCCTATTTTTTTTGCAGCCAAAAATAGGAGTTGCTCCAACGGTTCATGAAATATGATATCACAAAATCTACCTTTTACTTTGCTCCATTCATTTCTTTGTGCTTCATTAAGTTTCCCAGCATAAGTATTAAAGTTCTGATGTAGTGTTGTAAGCAAGATAATATTCTTATCACTAGCATTCACATATTCAGTAAGTTGCTGCATAAAATAAGGTTCCGTATCAGGATAGTTAGCGGCATGTTCAAGCACCTTACCAAACTCATCTATACAAATGAATAGAAACTTGTGTTCTTTCTGCAACTCGTTATAATAAGAATCTAAGGCATTCAAAAAATTCTTTACTTTTCCACATGACGCCAATTGTAATTTATCTTCAAGCAAATTTACTAATGGGGCATATTCACCAATAACATTCAAAAATTCGAAATCGCTACTATTATTAAAAACAGCTTTATTTGTAACAAGATCATGAATATTATTAGATAATAATTCTTTTTTTAGTTCTAACAGAAAGCTAGATTTACCTGTTCCATAGTTACCAATAATAGTAAAGGAATGAACTCCTGATACAAAACGGTATGTTATTTCGTTATATACAGCCTTTGCATTAGGGGTTATGATATATTCAAAGTCATCAAAACTTGTATATTCTAGATTTACGGAAGGAGTATACATTAGCGTTTATTATAATAGTTATTAAGAATATTCAATTTATCGACATTTTTCAAAAAATGGAGATTTACAATTCCACTGTTATCTGAGAACGATACCTCACCTTTATATTTCTTTTCCAATTCCATTAAAACGATCTTAAGTTCATTAATAGATAACCCAAAAATAAGAGCTATATCAGATAGTTTGTCGTAAGAAAGAACAATATCTTCTTCCTTTATATCGACTAGAGCAAAATATATAATATCCATTACCATATCCGAAGACTTTTTCTCCTCAAACTGATATATTATTTCCATTTTACCAATTGATGTTTTTACCCTTCCTTTCTCACGTACCAATCTTAATCCAATCAATAAATTAGAGAAATCTTCTGGATTTTTAGCATTTTCTGGATAATTATAATTTTGAAGTAAGACATTAACGTCCTTAGAAACAGTCTTTTCATTGAATGTCTTTATTTGATTATAATTGTCACATACATCTTTAACAAATTTGACCAAATCATTTTGACTGAATTCACGTTTACTTCTATTAAAATTACAGAATGCTATATTATATAAATTTGCTACGCCACTCTTTACTAGCATGTAATGAAGAAGCCAAAGCGTAGCTATATCTTCACAAAAAGGATCCCATCCATTTTCCGAAAATAAGTGAGTAGCTAATGGTGTTAATTCACCATCAATAGTTAATTCAAAAGCTCTTAGCCAATATCTTATTGAACTTACCATATTTTTCCCTACTCCTAGTTTTGTAACGGAATCAAGGGTATTAAAATCATTTTTATTATTAATAAAGTCAACACCCTTTTTCAACCATAAGGTTTTACAAGGAAATGTTTCGTGTCCTGAGAATGTAAGTTTATTCATATCAAAATCTAGAAATAATATTTTCGAGTTTATCTATAACATCTTTTTTCATATCATTAGCTCGTTTCACTTTGTTATATGCTAACATATTCATTATAATTATATACATAGCTCTTTGACCTTTTATATTAATATAATCTGCATTATGAATAACTCCTATAGGAACGTTTCCCTGCATAATATACCAGAAAATCTTTCCCAGCTGAAATATATCAGATTGATGGTCTATAGAACAATCAATTTTAGGATTAGAGTTATGTGTAAGATACTTGTTCATAGGCTCAGGTGAAAGCCATCCTTTTGGACCTATTATAGTTTTCTTACCATCATAATTATCTTTATCTCGAGTAGCTACCATACCTAAGTCCCCTATTTTCCAATCATCAGCAAACATAAATATGTTGTCTGGTTTTAAATCTCTATGGTAATATCCAAGAGAATTAAGTTCGTATAGGCCTTTTGCCAATTGTGCGCATAAAATTACGTTTTCTTCATAAGACATCTCTTTTCTATTAGCCTCCATATATTCTTTGAGGTCTGTATCTGCGTATTCCATGATATAGAAAGGATAAGCATATTCTCTTTGGTTTTGTTCAAATGTGAGATAGCCATCATAACTTATATCAACAACATGATTGGTCTTGTTTTTAGAGCAGTGCTTCAACGCTTTAATCTCCGAAAAAAAAGATCTATTTTTCGGATGTATTCGAATATCTCCTTTAATTATTTCATCATATACATTTGAGATTTTAATTGTATTTATAGGAATATGTTCGTTTTCGTCTTCATATGACTGCGCATCAAATAATTTAAAAACGAAAGAGTGAGCTCCTTTGCTATGTTTAAAATTTGAATTGATAGGACCTATAAAGTAATCAGTATTATTAATAGTAATAAAATTATTGATTACGTCATCATCAAGTTCTATTTCTTTAGATTTTTTATTTACACTAAAAGGTAACTTTATAATTTGAGATGATTCCATTACTTCATTTTTTTTATATCAATAATATTGTACTCACCAATAGATTTATATTCAATTTTGTCTAAATTATATACTTTAAGATAATAATTTTCTATATGATATAAGTCTTCATTTTCAGTAATATTTTTATTACATAATATATTATTTAGAATTTCAAGTCGACGTACACGAGCTGATTTTGAGTTTGATTGTGACACACAGTTTATTGCATAATCCTTAAATGTTTCACATTCATCATTTGTTGGTCTTATATCTTCTCTATCACTTATAAATACTAATAATTTATATTGCTCTTTTAATATTTCTATACTATCTTTTATATGCTCATAGATAAAACAAAATAACGTATAGAAATCATTTCTTTGTTTGTATCTTGTTTCATTTATTGGTTTAATATTATTTATAGCAATCAAACGTTCAAGAATATTCTCGAAAATGATCTTTTTCTCGTTTACTACTTCTTCTGATAGTTCTGTTTTGCAAAGCTTTTCAACCTCTTGACGTTTATCTGTAATACCTCCAAACAAAACTGCAACCAATTCTTGTATTAGGCTTATATCATTCATGCGTCTAGTAACGCTATCATTAAATAGGTCTAAATCAATAAGTTGTTGTTCTTCCATCAACTCCTTTACTAGATTCAGGAATGGCGTATCATGGAATTCTGCAAAACTTACTTCTGCAGGATTCAGATGCATTCCACGTTTGTTAACTATCGTATAGAAACTTTCGAGTGACTCATTTTCATTTAAGTCCGAAAGTTCTATAACAACAAGTCTATAATTTAAAAAGACTTCTTTGTTTATATCATTGAAGCTTTTCTTATTATTATCTTTGAATTCATTTTTTGAATACTTAAATATAGTTCGAGATCTTTGCTGACCATCTACCATTTCATAGTTACCATTTCCATCATTATAAATAAATAAATTTGGTAAAGGCCAGCCTTTCATAATTGTTTCAATTAAGGCCTTCTGATCAGTAGGTCCCCATATAAAATTACGTTGATATGAAGGTCTTAACCCAACTTGCAGCTATTTTTTGAGCGTCCTTTAAATAATGTGAACGAAACCGCCTTAATCAGCTCTTTTCACGCAAAATATGTCTGTTTTTCATCAGAAAACTCTTATAAAATCTAAAAAAGG
>Ga0302210_10000914_pt1 | contig 12970 bp, 12 predicted proteins | sample II_Fen_E3_2_FD_198793 | JGI IMG/M metagenome (GOLD analysis project Ga0302210, IMG submission 198793) | Peat permafrost microbial communities from Stordalen Mire near Abisko, Sweden - II_Fen_E3_2 | ecosystem: Environmental > Terrestrial > Soil > Wetlands > Permafrost | place: Sweden: Abisko... | reverse complement strand
GGCATTGTTGACAAATCTTGGTGAAAAAGACGTTTTATTTATTGATGAAATTCATCGTTTGTCACGAAATGTTGAAGAAGTATTATATTCGGCTATGGAAGATTTTGCCCTTGATATTATTATTGGTAAAGGACCAAGTGCAAGGTCTATACGACTTGATATAGCACCGTTTACTTTAATTGGTGCAACGACAAAAGCGGGTGCCTTGGCAGCGCCGCTGCGCGATCGTTTTGGGGTTATTTCTCGTCTTGAATATTATGAACCCGATGCCCTTGTACATATTATTAAACGGGCAGCAGAAATTTTAGAGATTGCAATTGAAGATCGTGGAGCCATTGAAATAGCAAGGCGTTCACGTGGTACACCGCGTATCGCAAATCGACTATTAAAGCGGGTGCGGGATTTTGCCCAAATTACTGCAGATGGAATTATTACGGATGATATAGCCGATAAGGCTTTGGTGATGTTGGAAGTTGATAAAATGGGGCTTGATCATACCGATCGTATGTTGCTCAATGCGATGATTCACAAATTTGCTGGCGGACCCGTTGGTTTGGATACAATTGCTGCCGCTATCAGTGAAGAAACCGATACAATTGAAGATGTGTATGAACCATATCTCTTGCAATTAGGGTTCATAAATCGAACCCCGCGTGGTCGTGTTGCTACGATAGCAGCGTATGAACACTTGAATATTCCCTATCCGAAAGATTAACTATGGCGTAAAAGAGGTTTGATTAAAATGAAAATATTACTGCATATGTGTTGTGGTCCATGTTCGTGTTTTCCAGTACAGCGGCTACGTGAATTGGGACATGAATTAACGGGCTATTTTTTTAATCCGAATATACATCCTTATAAAGAATTTAGGCATCGCTTGGAAACGGCAAAAGAATTTGCCCAAAAAGTTAACCTAGACATTATTGTGGATGATACCTATCAATTGCGGGAATTTTTAACGAAAGCTTTGACTGCAGAAACCGTGCCGAATGGTCGCTGTCAAATGTGTTATACCTGGAGACTTCGTCAAGCCGCCAAATTTGCGAAAGAGAATGGCTATGATGCGTTCACAGCATCTTTATTTGTAAGCCCCTATCAACAGCATGATGTGATGAAAAAAACAGCGGAGACCATTGCTATAGAAGAAGACATTCCTTTTTTTTATGAAGATTTTCGTCTTGGCTGGCAAATTGGTGTTGATTTAAGTTTGCAAATGGAACTTTATCGTCAACCCTATTGTGGTTGTATTTTTAGCGAGGAAGAACGTTATAGTAAGGCGTGGCGAAAAAAGAAAAAACAAGAACAAAAACAAAGTTTAACATCATAAATAATTTATTTTAGTTCGTAAAATTTCAATACTTAAAAGTGGAGGGATTCTATCGTGAAAATAGGGAGAATTATTATATGTTTTCTTTTTATACTAGTATCGATGCCTTTAACCTCTGAAGCTAGTGCCCAAGGTGCGCGGCAAAGTCCAGATTTGAAAATTGGTTTATGGACCAAACAATCAAGTATTGCTGTATCCGCGGATGCGCCCTTTGTTATGTTGGATTCGGATACTCACAAAATTATCAAAAAATATGATGCGAATGTAAAATTGTTCCTTGTATTTAAAAATAAACAACTCTTTTTAAATGATCAGCCCTTAAAAAGTCAAACCATAGGAATTGAATTAGAAACTCAGGATGAAGATAAAGGGATCGAAATCAATAAGAAGAGCTATCGTGGTACAATGGAAATCAATGCTGCGGTAGGTGGGATGACGGTAATTAATAAAATTTTACTGGATCAATACCTATATAGCGTAGTTCCTGGTGAAATGCCCGATTCATGGTCTGCGGAAGCATTGAAAGCACAGGCTGTAGCAGCGCGGACGTTTGCTTTATATAGTTTACATAAACATGAAGAAGATGGTTTTGATCTGTGCGCCACGACACACTGCCAGGTATATACTGGGAAAAAAGCTGAAAAAGAAAATACGACCAAGGCTGTCGATGACACGACAGGTAGGGTTATGCTATATAATAATAAACCGATTTATGCACCATTTCATACGACTTCAGGAGGTTACACCGAAAATAGTGAGGATGTTTGGGGCACTTACCTGCCATATTTACGCTCCGTTTTAGATGATGACGCTCAGGCCCCCAATCATCATTGGCAATTGGATGTAACACCACTCGAAATCCAGATGAAACTGGCTGCTGTGGGACATCCAATTGGTAATTTGCAGGCAATTGAAGTTTCACCATTGCAAAAATTAGGCAAAAATGCAGCGGATCGAACAACAACTGGTCGTATCAAAACAATGTCTTTTATTGGTGATAAGGATATTGTAAGGCTTACCGGAAATCAGGTGCGAAATATATTCTCTTTAAAAAGCACACTGTTTGATATCAGTATGAATGTACCAGTTGATAAAAAAATTGATGTTCCTTTGGGGGATTATTACAAAAAAGAAATAAAAGTAGAGCTGCCGCCTTATCAAGAAAAAAACTTCATTACGGATACGGAAAATATCCGTCGTGTCCATGGTCGGACTGGTGAAGTTATTTCATTTTCGGGCTTTGGCTGGGGGCATGGACTTGGTTTGTCACAATGGGGCGCAAAAGCTATGGCTGAAAAATTTGCTGTTAACAAAAATGGTGATTTTAAAGATATACTAAATCATTATTATAAAAATATAGAAATAAAAAAAATCTATTAAAAGTTCATTAAGGGAGTAAATATTACTATGTTATTGTCAGATTTTGATTACAATTTACCAGAAGAATTAATTGCTCAAACACCATGCGAACCAAGAAATCATTCTCGTTTAATGGTACTTGATAAAACAGCTAAAACGATTGAACATCATCACTTTTATGATTTAAAAGATCAACTCGTTCCTGGCGATACTTTGATCTTTAATGATACCAGAGTAATGCCAGCACGGCTAATTGGTCATCGTGAAAGTACTGGGGGGAAGGTTGAAGTTTTTCTATTGCGGCGTATCAATGGCGACGAATGGGAGACTTTGGTTAAACCGGGGAAAAAAGCATTGGCTGGCAATATTATTTCCTTTGGGACAGAACTTTCTTGTGAAATAATGAGTCATACTGATTTTGGTGGACGCATTGTAAAATTCCACTATACAGGTATTTTTGAAGAAATTCTGGATCGGTTGGGTGAAACACCACTGCCGCCTTATATCCATGAAGAATTAGCCGATAAAGAGCGGTATCAAACGGTTTATTCCAAAGAAAAAGGTTCCGCGGCGGCACCGACAGCTGGACTGCATTTTACGACAGAAATGCTAGACGAATTAAAAGCTATGGGCGTGAATCTTGGTTTTGTTACATTGCATGTTGGCCTTGGTACCTTTCGTCCAGTAAATGTTGAAAAAATAGAAGATCATGTTATGCATAAAGAATATTATTGTGTACCAGAGGAAACCGCAAAATTAATATGCGATACGAAGGCACGCGGGGACAGAATCATTGCTGTCGGAACTACTTCGATACGTACCTTAGAATCGGCGAGTGAGAGCAAAGGTTTTATCGAAGCAAAAAGCGGCTGGACCGAAATCTTTATTTATCCAGGCTATGAATTTAAAATTGTCGATGCTATTATTACAAATTTCCATTTACCAAAATCAACCTTATTGATGTTGATTAGTGCCTTTTCTGATAAGGAATTTATCTTAAAAGCCTATGAAGAAGCCATTAAAGAAAAATATAGATTTTTTAGTTTTGGTGATGCGATGATAATACTAAACCAGAAAATTAAAAAGTAGCAAAAACCCCCTGTTCTTATTGAGGAACAGGGGGTTTAACTATAGGGATTAGCGGATACTAAGGCATTCACGAAGGGGGCCTGTAAAACTTGAGAAAAATTAACACGCTTTTTTTCTGCTAGTTCATTGAGATAGCAAGGAATAGTAAGCGTTTTTTTACCGCACTAATATCCATTTTAGAACGGATATTAAACATATCTACATCAATAAGACAGATGGTCTCGTTTTTTTCGAGAAAAATTTTATCAAGTGGAGTAGGTGCAAGAATTCGCAAAAATATAAGCAAAAAGGCTATGAGATAGCACGGCGTGACTGGCGAACAGTCCAGTGCATTTTTGGTGCCGTTCGTTTCAAATGTCGTTTTGTGAATTTTTCAATTGCCGAAGACGCTTTTATTTGGAGGATAATCATATGAAGTATAATATCAATGGAAAAGAATATACTTATAATTCTAATATAATTGATAATGAACAGATACGAAACAGTTTTAATGTATTGGCAAAACAAATATTTGGCTTAAGTTTTAAAACTTGGGAAAAAAGCTATATTCCGCATGTCTTTTTAGATAATAATCATGTAGTGGCAAATGTTTCTGTAAATATAATAGATACAATGTGGCAGAATCAGAGAAAATCTTATATTCAGCTTGGGACTGTTATGACAGACATTGCATATAGGAATAAAGGGTTGTCATGTTTTTTAATCAATAAAATATTGGAAGAATGGAAAGATAAATGCGATGCAGTTTATCTTTTCGCAAATGATAGTGTTCTTGACTTTTATCCTAAGTTTGGCTTTGTTGAAGCAGTTGAATACCAGAATGAAATGCCGATTTATAAAACTCAAGGTGTTGTGAAAAAACTTGATATGGCGTTATCACAAGACAGAGAACTGCTACTACGTAAATATTCGCAATCAAATCCGTTCTCGGCCTTACCGCTGGTAGACAATATAGGGTTGCTCATGTTTTATTGTTTACAGTTTATGAATAATAATATTTACTATATTGAAAAGTGTGATGCAATCGTAATTGCGGCATATAAAGATGATAAATTATTATGTTTTGATATATTCTGCGATGCTAAAAAAGATATGGGTGAAATTCTATCTATTATGGCGCTAGATAGTACTAAATATGTAGTGTTTGGTTTTACGCCAAAGCAAATTTATAACTATAAAATCTCACAAGTGAATGAAACAAATACTACGTTATTTGTTTTAAAGAGCAAAGAAAATCTCTTCGCCTACAATCAGTTAATGTTTCCTTTATTATCGCACGCTTAAAAGGTATTTTTCCTTTTCAACGCGTGTTCGAAATTATCGCGGATATACGCTTGGTGAATACATTCGCGCCTGAGGGAATGTAGCTTGTATCATCATCCGATGTCAAGGTCATTGATGTTAAATTAAAATACGGCTATGACAGCCCTGAATGTTTCGGACGGGGGTTCGTAAAATTTCACGGCACACCGTCATAGGGGAAAAACGTCGGCACAAATCTCAAATTGCTTTCAAAGCTTTCCGTTAAACTTGTTTTGGAGGGCGGTTATGTTATGGATTATAGAATCGAAGAAAAGAAAACGTTTAAGGTCATTGAAAAAGTTAAGTCATTTTCGACAAAGGATGACTCGAACCTGAAGGAGATAGTGGATTTCTGGACACATTCGAAAACCGACGGAATGATCGAAACGTTTTGCAGTTACTGCGGAAAATCGGAATTGGACGGTCAGATTTTAGGTATATGCTATGGAAACGGATGCTCAGCGGAATTTCCATATTCGATAGCTTTAGGTTACAATGGAAAAATGCCTGTGCCTGACGGCTTTCGCATAAATGAAATTCCCGCAAGAACATGAGCAATATTCAAACTTTGTTTGGATTTTCATACTGAAAAAGTTGAGCGAATGACAAAATCTTTAAATTTTGTTGCCGAGGGAGATAGGTAATGTTTTTTATTCCAACACAAACCGATATTTCGTACACATTTAGACTTGGTCACGGGAAGCAGAACGATATTGAACTGTTCTAATCCGATCATTTTTGGTATTAATGATACGCCAAGTTCTGCCTCAACTAGACCGGCAATTGTCAGGATCTCTTCTCCTTCAAAGGCAATCAGTGGACGAATACCAATTTCATTGAAAAAACGGTCAACTAACAGGCGCAGACCATAACTGCTTTTAAGTGTGATCAATGGTTCAGTTGCAATTTCAGCCAGTTCAATACTACTTTTTGAAGCAAGATGATGTCTGGCGGGGACGGCAACGAAAAGTTCTTCTGAAAAAAGAAATTCCCATTCTAAATGATCTTTCATCATATTAGAAGTACACAGGCACAAATCAATTTCTTCTGTTAGTAGTTGCTCCAAAAGAAATAAGGTGCTGTTTTCGTAAAGTTTAAATTGTATTTCAGGAAAAGATGTCCGGAAGTGTACTAAAAGTTTAGGAACTACGTGCGTTCCTAAAGAACGTAAAAAGGCGAATGCAATATTTCCAATACCAGGGTTCAGCGAATCCATGATGATTTTTCTGCCTACAGTAATTTCTTTCAAGGATCGTTCTGCATAGTTTAAAAAAATTTGTCCGTTTGTATTTAGCATAATATTTTTTCCAGAACGATTAAACAGCGGAAAACCTAGCTCCTTTTCTAGATTTGCAATAGAGCGGCTGAGTGCTGATTGAGAAATCATGAGTTTCTCGGCTGCTAACGTAACATGTTGCATTTGGGCGACTGTCTTGAAATATTCGAGTTGGTTCCAATCCATAGAAAGCTCCTAAAATATATATTTTATCGTGTCTTTATTATAGACGAAATGAAAAATTTATGCTACATTAGCTTCTGCTAATGCGGCGAATGCATAAGGATATTGATAATTTGCATTGGACATGAGGTTGATTTTCAAGTATTCTTATAACATAAAATGTAAGCTGATCAGAAAAACTGAAGGCTGAAAGATGTGGGTACGACTACCACTCTTTTAGCTTTCAGTTTTTTTATTTATTTAAGGAGATGGATAGTATGTTTAAACCAACAGGTTCTTGGGTAGCATTGCCGACACCGTACGACAAAAATGGGAAAATCGATTTTGGGGTGTTTAAGGAAATTATTGATCGTCAGATTGAATATGGCACATCCGAACTTTTTGTTATGGGGTCGGCTGGGGAAGTCACGCTTCTGACATCAGAAGAGAGAGAAACGATTGTTAAGAAGGTAATTAAACTTACCAAAGGGCGTATTCCTGTGTTTTTTAACGCTTCGTACACATTGACAAAGGATGCGGTACAGTTTGCAAAGTTTGCGGAAAACGAAGGAGCTGATGGACTGATATTTACAGCGCCTCCTTACCTTTTACCGCCGCAAAGTGCTATTTTGGAGCATCTGCGTGCATGCATGCGTGCGGTATCCGTACCGGTTGGCGTTTACAATAATCCAAGCCGTTTAGGAGTGGAGCTGGATGTGGACACGCTGGTAACGCTTGCGAAAGAAATTCCAAATTTTATTGTCGATAAGGAAGCTGTGCCGAGTGTTGCTCATCTCGTTGAAGTGAAACGACAGGTGGGGGACAAACTGAATATTCTTTGCTGTGATGCTCCGGGGTACTCGATTGTGTTACCTACGCTGGCAGTTGGCGGTAATGGGACAGCAAATATTGGGGGGAATATTATTCCGGAAGAGATGGCGCTGATTTCACGTCCCTGGGATAGTATTGAAAAAGTGGAAGAAAGCCGTAATACTTATTTCAAATATTATCCGCTATTAAAAGCTTTATACTGGTTTTCTAATCCGATTGTTATTAAAGCAGCTTATGAGTTGTTGGGCTTGCCTTTAGGGGGGATTCGCAGACCATATCCTGATCTCGAAGTGGAATATAAAGAAGACCTCAGACAGATTATGACGGATCTGGGGGTGATTGATAAATATCGTGTAAATTAATTTTAAGGGGAGCAAAATAGCAACATGGTAATATATGAATGGATTATTGAACGTGATGAAGATATAAGGATGTGTCTGGATCAATATATGTTGGAATCCGGACTGCAACATGTTTATATAAGTGGTGCGGTTGGCTCGATTAAAGATGTTTTGCTGGCAGCTCCTGCAAGTTTTGATATTCCACCACAGCTTGTTTTGACAAATTGCAAAGGTCCGGCCGAAATAACAGGTTTTTCAGGGGATATTTATTTGCGGCAGTTAGCACCGTTGGATGAATTGTTTCTTGATGATCAGAAGACATCGCCTTTGTTTGCGCACATTCATATGTCTTGTGCAATTGCTGGAGGAAATACATTCGGTGGTGGATTTCGCTCGGGGAAAGCTTTTCGGCGAATTAAACTGTATGTTTTTGCAGATCCATCTTAACCACAGGCAGACAAGTTGTTGTTTAGTGTGGCTAAAGTGGAGGCATCGGATAAAATGAAAAAGGAGAAATTTTCAATGAGGAACTTAAAAAAACTTATCATTACGTTACTTGGAATTATAGCATTGGCGATTTCTTTAAGTGGTTGTTCAGGAACGCAGCCGGCGGCATCGGAAGAAAATACAGCAAATACAGGTTCTGATGGGCAATTGATAAAAATTCGTTTTTCACCGTATAATACGATGGCAAGTACCGGTGTTTTGTTTGGGGTTGAAAAGGGGATTTTTAAAGACGCTGGCGTTGAACTGGAAATGACGAATATCACAGATAAGGTTGCGGCATTGATTTCTGATTCCATTGATATGGCTGACTATAATACGTCACAGTCGATCGTTGCCCTGAGTAACGGTGCGCCGGTTACTCCGGTATCGAGTATGTGGAGAACCAAGGGCGCATGGCATATTGTTGTGGGAAATGATATTCATAATGTGGTAGATTTGAAGGGGAAAAAAATTAGCAGCGGGACGGCACGCAGTGGACAGGAACTTACCATTCGGGAATGGCTTCAGCAAAATGGTCTAGATCCAGATAAGGATGTAGAACTTATTGCAACAGAAACACAGGTTGCGTATGCTAATCTAGAAAATAATCAGTCCAGTGCTATTATTGTAACGCAACCATATGCGACAAAAGCGGAAGAGGCCGGTATAGGACATACTTTGACAACGGGATGGAAAGTCGTTCCGAAGTTTCATACAGGGTTGATTTTAACCAGTAATACATTTAAAGAAAAAAATCCTGAGGCTGTAAGAAGATTTTTACAAGGCTATTATAATAGTTATGTATATGCAAAAAATCATGTAGATGAATTTATTGCTTTTGCAGCAAAAAAGTATAACGTACCGGAAGAAACTATGCGCAAAGCTGTGCATAGTGAATTCGAAGTATGGGACAATGATTTGAAAATCAATCTCGATAATATAAAAGCTACACAGGAATTGCAAATGAAATGGAAATTTCAGCAAAACTATGTTGATATCAGTCAGAAAATCGATTCCAGCTTTTTGCCGGAAAGCTACACGTATAATAAGTAATTTTGCTATGCAAAGAAACGTTAAAGGATTTGGTGATTATGGCAAAGATATCTCTGCAGCATATTAATATGATCTACCCGGATGGAACGGGAACAAATACGCAGGCTTTGAAAGATATTCATCTCAATATTGAAGAAGGCGAATTCATCTCTGTTTTGGGAGCCAGTGGTTGTGGTAAAAGTACTTTGCTTGAGATTATTTCCGGACTTTTAAAACAAACAAGTGGTCAAATTTTTCTTGATGGAAAGGAAGTAACCGGAGCAAGTAAAAATATTGGCGTTGTTTTTCAGGATTCATCGCTATTTCCGTGGCGTACGGTTCGGCGGAATATTGAATTTGGTCTAGAAATCAATAGACGTAGTAAAGCGGATAAAAAAATTTTAGTCGATAAATATATAAAAATGATGAACTTGACTGGGTTTGAAGATCGTTATCCGCAACAGCTTTCTGGAGGAATGCGCCAACGGGTTGGATTAGCCCGGACGATGGTGAATGATCCGGAAGTTTTGTTGATGGATGAACCGCTTGGTGCTTTGGATTATTTAACGCGCCAGACGCTTCAGGATGAAATTGTCGATTTGTGGCGGCGAGAGAATAAAACGATGATTTTTATTACACATGATGTTGCTGAAGCGGTTTATTTGGGGACAAGAGTGGTATTACTTTCACCACGTCCGGGTCGTATCAGCAATATTTATGAAATTCAAGAAGATCGTCCGCGCAGGCGGACCGATTTGGTGCAATTGGCATTAATTGAAAAGATTCAGCAGAGATTAAATGAAATCAGTTCAGATCGTGAAGATATAAGAGCTTATATTTGACTCTTAATAAAATAGTGCGAGGAGGTTTCTCATGGAAAATAAGCGTGCGAAAATCATCGGATTATATAGTGGACAGTTAATATTTCTTTTGGCAGTATTGGGTCTTGCAGAATATGCAGTGAAAGCTGGGAAAATCAATAAGATGTTTCTTGCTGCGCCAAGCGATGTGGCGATAGAGTTTTATAATATGATTGTGCAAAATATTCTTTGGCCGCATATGATTATTACTGTTGAAGAATTTTTTGCCGGATATGCCGTCGCGGTTGCTGCTGGTGTTTTATTGGGAGTAGTTTTTGTTGCTTTTCCGTGGATTGATCAGTTTTTTACGCCTTTCTTTTCTGCGGTAATGGCTGTGCCAAAGGTAGCTGTGATACCTTTGCTGATCATTTGGTTTGGTATAGGACTGTTGAGCAAAATGGTGTTAGTTTTTTTGTTCACCTTTTTTGTGATTTTTTTTAATACACGTAATGGTGCAAAGCAGACCAATATTAATTTTCTTAAGGTAGCGAAAGTTTTTGGTGCTACAAAAAGTCAGACGGTATTTAAATTGCTTATTCCGGCAGCGATGCCATCTATTATAACGGGTTTGCGGATTACTGCGACGACGGGGCTGACGGGTGTTATTTTTGCAGAAATAACGGCGTCAAAGGCAGGCCTTGGATATCTTTTGCAAGAATCTACAGCATTGTATAATACCCCGCGCATGTTTGTTGTCATTATCGTAGTGACGATTCTTTCACAGTTTTTTGTGGCTTTTGTTAATTTTTTGGAGAAAAATGTGTTTTTAAAATGGCAAAAGTTATGACTTTTTAGAAAGAGGGCAGTGCAATGGAAAATATTGATTATCTTATAAATGGTATAGAGCAAGAAGTTCGAAAATGGCGGAGACATTTTCATCGCTTTCCTGAGGTATCTTTTCAAGAAGAGAAGACAGCAAAATTTATTTTTGATCGGTTACAGTCTTTTGGTTATGTGTCTGTGTCAAAACCGACAAAGACCAGTGTTGTAGCTAGCTTAAAAGGGCGGTTGCCAGGAAAAATAATTGCATTGCGTGCTGACATTGACGCTTTACCAATCACGGAAGAAAATCAAGTGGAATACAGGTCACAAAAAGAAGGAATCATGCATGCTTGCGGTCACGATGGACATGCAGCGATGCTTTTGGGAGCCGCAAAAGTTCTTATACAGTTACAGGAACAGATACACGGTGAAATTCGATTTATTTTTCAACACGCGGAGGAACAACAGCCTGGAGGCGCTCGTGAAATAGTTGCATCTGGTGCACTTGATGGAATCAATGCAATTATTGGGCTGCATCTTACCAATGATCTGCCGGTAGGAAAAATTGGCTTGACAGAAGGGACTGTTTTAGCGAATACAGATACATTCGATCTTTTGATTAAGGGGCGTGGTGGGCATGGCTCACGCCCTGAAACGACTGTTGATCCTGTAATTATCGCATCTGAGGTTGTAGTTAATCTGCAGCAAATTATTTCACGCAATACCAGTGCACTTGAACCAGCTGTTATATCTGTCACGATTTTTCAGGGAGGAACCTCCTATAATATCATTCCACAGACAGTTCGGTTAGGAGGAACTGTTCGTAGCTTTGGCGTAACAGTTCGTGAAAATATACCATTGCTTATAGAACGGATTGTCAAAGGTATAACACAGGCACATGGTGCTTCTTTCGAATTTGACTATCATCAAGGTTATTCCGCAGTTATCAATGATCCTGGGCTGGTTGGCACGCTGAGAAAAATTGGTCGAAATGTGGTTAACGCTGAAAATGTTGTAGTATTTCCCAAACGCATGGCAAGTGAAGATTTTTCTGCGTACTTACAAAAAGCTCCAGGCTGCTTTGTCTTTATTGGAGCATCGAATAATGAAAAAGGATTGATATATTCTAACCACAATTCCCAGTTTGATATTGACGAAGAGTCTTTGCTGTATGGTATGAAAGTATTTATTCAGTCAGCACTTACATTAACGAAAGATTTATGAAATTAGAAAAATTAATTAATATGTAGTTTGCAGATTCGAGTGAAAATGATTGGTTGATTTAAAAATATATTAAAACGAATACTAAAAAATGGAATAACTTATTTGCAGAAGAATTAGCAAAAGAATGTAATGTTTCTCGAAATGCAACTTTAAAATTTCTTTAGAAAATTCCTTGAATAAGTGTTATCAATCCACTTGACATGAATAATAAATTAATGTTATACTCCATTTATATTATTTTAGTTGATTAGAAAATCTAAAGGCTAAGGACGTGTATTTATACCGTTCTTGGCCTTTTTTATTCGTATATAAAGAATGCTTAATTAAAGCTGATTGCAAAAGCAAAGGCCAATACTATGACTTGTGAAAAGTTGGTATGGGTCTTTCTTTTTTTTACGTAATTTAGGCTTTGCTAAAGATGCTAAGATGATATATTGCTGACAATAAATACAGTTTATTTTATATAAAAATATAAGGAGTGAACTAGTATCATGATTTTCTTGAAAAAAGACTATGTGCTAAACAAAATAATTCCATGGATAATTCCTGCTATATTATTGCTATTTTGGCAATTTGCAACAAGTGATGGTATTGTATCTAATAAAATTTTACCACAGCCCATGAAGGTAATTGATACTTTCATTAAATTGATAAGCAATGGTGAATTGATACGATATATAGGGACTAGTACACAGCGTGCTTTTAGCGGGTTTATTATAGGCGGTGGTATCGGTTTCTTATTGGGTCTTGCAAATGGATTATCAAAAACATCGGCACAATTTCTTGATGCATCCATTCAGATGATTCGAAATATACCTCATTTAGCCTTAATTCCGTTATTGATTCTTTGGTTTGGTATTGGTGAAGAAATTAAATTAGTTCTTGTGTCACTTGGTGTGTTTTTCCCTATTTATCTAAA
>Ga0302210_10000908_pt1 | contig 13010 bp, 9 predicted proteins | sample II_Fen_E3_2_FD_198793 | JGI IMG/M metagenome (GOLD analysis project Ga0302210, IMG submission 198793) | Peat permafrost microbial communities from Stordalen Mire near Abisko, Sweden - II_Fen_E3_2 | ecosystem: Environmental > Terrestrial > Soil > Wetlands > Permafrost | place: Sweden: Abisko... | reverse complement strand
CTGCTGCTACTCCAGCCGCCATACTTTCTATTTCAGCTTTTTTTCCAGCATCCTGACTGAGGAACAATAAATTCGATGTTTCGCGTAGTACCAGCAATCTTGATACGGCTGCTTTTAAATTCTCTGCATCATTATCATGACCGTATAAAATATACTCTGTCTGATATTTCATATTTGACTTTTCAAATTCTTTTCCCCAAAAACCCATTTTGTCAAAAACGTATATTTGAAATAAAATATTTTCCGAATAGGCGCCGGATTTCGTTTTTTGATTTTTCTCCGAAGTTATTCCTTCTCCTGACATCCTCGATTCTCGCAGAGAAACATATTGATTTAACATAACTTTTGTCTGTGAAATCTGATCCGACTGATCCAGTACCAATTGCAGTACACCTTTTTTCCTTTGATTATTTATTGCATCAGCAGGATTTTTTATCGGAACTTCCTCCTTTTCTTCAACTGTGACCATGATGCCTTTTTCAGTATCATATTTTTGTTTTTTCTTTATTCTCACGGGTATCGGATGGGAATCTATTTTTTCCTGATTTTCTTTTTGTTTCCTTTCCGTATCCTGTTGCGTCAGATCTTCTTTTTTCCATATGTTGAAATTCATTAACTGTTTATTGATATTCCGGACACCAGCTATTCTTTCGACATATTCTGCTGCAGCGCTGCTAAATACAGCTCCCTGCTCATCTACAGCAGTTTTATAATCTAAAATTTCTTCCTCTTCCACAGACATACTAATTAAAGATGTATTCGCAAGATTTTTTGACATGTAAAATCCTAAGCGTTCAGAAAGGTTTGAAGCAGAGGGTTGTCCTCTTCCATAAGAAGTATCAACAAACAGCATACTGTATTGTTCCCATAGTTCTCTGTGATACTCGGCCAGCAATGACTGTCCAGATACATCCATTGCAAGTTCTGCCTCTGTCCTGACCGTGTTTTGTTCTGCTCCCTTAATCAGCGTTATCTCAAAAATCAGTAAAACGGAAAAACAGAGAACCATATAAATAGTAAGATAGCCTGAAAAGCATTTTTTTCTCATTTTTCTTTTCTCTTGTTTATTTTGTTTGAAAATCAAAAATTCTTGGTCTGATTGGAAATATTATTAAAAAGATCATTCACTATATTTGTCATTTGCTTTTTAAATATAACAACCAGACCAATCAGAACCACAATAATTAATATGATTTCTACGGTACCCATTCCTTCCTCTTCTTTCATAAAACTCAAAATACTTTTTCTTCTTTCTTTTATTGGTTGTTTTTTTTGAATTTTTTCGGTCATTTTTCTCTCCTTTTTTTATAATAAGCATTTCATAAATTTATAATCACCGGAAGCAGAATGATCAACATTACCATACATAACTGCAGCATCATCGGTATTAGCAATCTGGTAGATGCCTCTTCCCCCATCCGTCTGGCATCACGTTTTTTATCTTCAAAAGCCTTTTGTGCTTCATCCTGAAGTGATTTTGTAAGTGATATGCTTCCTTTTCGCAGATTTTGAAGCAGAAGAGCAGAGAATTTCATATATTCCTGCAATTGACACCTGCATCCAAATCTTTCATATGCCATATGTTCAGAAATACCTCCCTGCATCTCACGCATAGTAATAAGCATTTCTTCATATGCATAATGTTCAAACACCTTTTTATTTTGCTCATATTGAATTGTGATTTTCTCCCATGCGAGCCTGCATGTCATTCCAGCACTCATATATACCGTCAGCTGACTGACTATATCTGCATAATCCTGTCTCATTTGTCTTTCTCTTAAAACAATCTTTTTATGCAGCTCATAATCTTGTAAAAAGAAAGTAGATCCCCCTGCTGCAATGACCAGAACTGACAATAGTAACATTGCAGCATCCTTTTTCTCATACCACAGAATTTTCTTTCCGTCAGCTTCTTCTGGCAAAACGAGAAAATCATTCTCCTTTCCTTTTTCTTCATTTTCAGCAATTTGTGTCATAATATTTTCAGCCATGTTTTCTTCTGGTGCTTTTCTCTGCATGAATAGTTTCAGATTGACCTGATACTCTGCCTGAAAATCCTCATAGCTTAAAATTGCAAAAATGGAAGTAGAGTTTCCTTCTTCTGTCAGATTTTTTTGTATCAGTGCTCCATCTGCCTGAATAAGGTCGTAGTCCATATTTTCCCATCGAATCTGAAACGGAAAACCTTTCAAACTACTAATGTAATTCAGATCTTGATCGACATGTTCAAAGGAACTATTTTTTCCAAGAACCTTTTTCTCTAATTCCGGCAGTGCCTTTTGATATAAGCTTTTTATCTCTCCAGATGTGTACTTTTTATCATTTACACTCACCTCAATATATCTTTTCTCCCCATCCGCAGCATATCCTAATTGATACATACTTCTGCCTCCCCCATAGTCATTGCGGCGGATTTTATTTCCATCCTGCAAATAAGAGGGCAAAAGCAAGTTGACAATATATGCTAAAAAACACCCGCCGGCAATCAGCATAAATGCTAAAAGCAATTTTATTTTTTTAATATAAAATTCTTTTCTGTATTCCTGCTCTTTTCCGTAGCATAATGTTCTGAAATCTTTTTTCACCTGCTCCCGGAGCATAAGCCGCCTGGTATCCTTTGACTCCATACTTTGATACAAGTGTTCCACAAAATTATTTAATATTTTTTTCATTCTCTGCTTCCGTATGTTTTTCTCTCTTCTGCTCTCTATTGTTCTAAATTGGAATCTGTATGATCTTGTTTCCCCAAAAGTGTACTGTTACATAAACGATCAGGCATATTGTCATGATGGTAATACCCAGCGATGTTCCGTAAAGTACATCGAAGTATCCCGGCGATGTAAGTTCGATATACATCACAATCCCAAATGGAATGATATTCATAATATTCAGTTCAAGTACTTTTGCAGCCGTCATCACATGGAGTTCTTTCTGCAATTCAATTTTATCTCCAATCAATTTCGAAGTGTCCGTTATGATCTCTGACATATTTCCACCGCTTCTTTTTGCTATTCCCAGAATATCAGCAAATTGAGTGATCTCTTCCAGTTCTGTTTCCTTGGCGAAATTTCGCATCAGTTTTTCAACTGCTATATTATGGTCCAGTCCTCTGATTAAATGGCGCAGACCATCATTGATATATGCTTTTTTCCCATACAACAGCTCCATCTCCACATAACATTCTCTTATTGCATTTTCCAGTGCATAACCCGTTTTCAGGTTCGCTGCAATTGCATTAATCAGGTCTTTGAACTGCCCTCTTAAAACCTGTTGAAAATTTCTTTTGTCGATATCTTTTTTTTTGCAGAAAAACAAGAAGCCCAATGGGCTGAGGATGGGTATTGCAATAAGTGTCCGGTAAAAGAACCACGAAAAAAAGAGTACCACCAAAAATGAAAATAATGCATTCCATATAATTTCTCTAATCCCCCAAAAACTATCCGGACGGATATATTTATGATAAATTTTCATGCTTTGCTGCCTGCAGTTTTGTAACATGAATCAACTCTCCTTTTTGAATTAGTCTCTTTTTGTCATAGTCAAATTCATACAGTTTATTCAGTTCAATTTGCTGTTCGTGTACCCCGAGCACTTCTGTAATCTCTATCACTTTACGGCTCTTGTCTCTCATTCTTCCTAAATGAATAATGATATCCAGTGCCGATGAAATCTGCTGCCTTATTGCCAATATCGGTATATCCATTCCCATCAGGACCATAGTTTCCAGCCTGGAAATCATATCTGCCGCGCTGTTTGCATGTCCTGTAGACAAAGAGCCATCGTGACCTGTATTCATCGCTTGAAGCAAATCGATTGCTTCCTCTCCCCGAACTTCTCCAACAATGATTCTGTCAGGCCGCATCCGCAAAGCTGAGCGTATCAAATCGCGAATAGATATTTCAGTACATCCCTCTAAAGTTGCATTTCTGGACTCAAGCCGGACAAGATTATCAATTCCCTGTATCTGCAGCTCTGCGCTGTCCTCTATCGTAATTATTCTGCTGTCTTTCGGAATATAACCTGAAAGAGCATTTAAAAAAGTTGTTTTTCCCGAGCCCGTTCCGCCACTGATAAATATGTTGTATCCTGCAAAAACCAGTTCTTTTAAAAACATGTCAGCTTCTTCTGGAAAAGAGCCAATTGCCTGCAGGTCATTCATGTTCATGGGTTTATCCGAGAACTTTCTGATCGTTACTATGGGTCCATTAAGTGCCACTGGTTTAAGAACAACGTTGACACGTGATCCGTTTTCCAGTCTGGCATCCGCAATTGGTGATGCTTCATTAACGCTTCTGTTACATTTTGCAACGATCTGCTGAATAATATCATTTAACTTTTCTTCTGACTCAAATCCCCCCTGCCACTTTGATATTTTTCCTTTTTTTTCTGTAAAAATCTGATTTTTTCCATTAATCATAATTTCTGTTATATCACTGTCCACAAGAAGATCTTCCAGTATATCCAGTTTTCTTAAAGAATGGAAAATGTCTTTTCTCAATTTTTTCCTATCCGGAAGCGTCAGATTTTCCTGTATGGAAATTCTCTGTATCATATCGTCGATCAATGATAAAAGGTCTTCTTCATCTGTTTCTATTGTAAAGTCGAGTTCTCCCAGAAATGACTGCAGTATTCTCTGTTTTTTTTCATGATATGCTTTTTCCTCTGTTTCCTTTTTCGATAACTTCTCCATCTATTCCATCCCTATTCCTTTTCCGTATCTGTAGGGCTCATTTTCGGCAACTTTGTCTGATATCATTCTCTTCACATAATGAGCAAGTTCCCCATTTGTCATATTGCAGATGTCCATTGGCAAGTGTCTGAATATTGGAAGAACACACTTTTTTGTTTTTTCTGCAATATCCGCATAATTCGCGTGATTTAGAAAAAGTTCATACTGCGCAAGTTTTGCCTGTGACATCCGGTCTTCCTTCACAACGGTATAAATTTTATTGCATATTCTCAGGATCTCGAATAATCCATTTACCTGTTCGGAAAGATCCAGTATCAAGTAGTGATAATTTCCAATCCTTGCTATTTCTCCCAGGAATTCCTTCCATGTGTCACCCGCCATATCCTGAAAATCAAAAAACGACTCTCCTGGCGGTATTACATCCAGATCTCCTGCTTTCTGCACAATTCCTTTCATACGAAATAAAAGAGTTTCCCTTGCACATTCATAATAGTAAAGAAGATCCGTCAGATTTCCATGAAATTTAGTTCCAAAAAGGGATTCAAAACCAGAAAAGCATTCAAAATTGATATATAAAGCAGGACCTTTTTGAGCCAGCATTTCTCCCATGGTCAGTGCCAGATTGGTCTGCAGGCATCTGTGCACCGGAGAATAAATCCCAATGATTTCTGCACTTCCTGACCGGTCAGATACGATTTCCGTAATCTTGCCATGTTCTGCGTAGATTTCCATGATCTGTCCAAAGATAAGTGAAGCGCTCTGGAATTTATTAATATGCCCTGTTGCCCCTGATAACTGCCTTTCACTCTCGCGAAGTATAATAATACATTTTGCAGGGAGTTTTTCTTCCTCTGCTTCCCAGCCAGTTTCCGAAATGATCAGGAGTGCCACCTCATTTGACCTGCAAAAGTCCCTGCAGATGGCATCGTTTGTAAAACCGTGAATCTCAAATGGAACATTTTTATTCCGAAAAGTCTCTGTAAGTTTATTGATAAAGCGGATTTCTTGATCGCAGATTGCCAGAATTGGCATAGACATGAAGTTTTCCTCCGTTTTGATTTGTAATAGAATGAGTAACTTATAGAATTGTCAGAAGTGTGCCAAACAGGATAAAGGGAGCGAAATGGATTTTACTGTTGAAACCTGTCTGTTGTAAGAAATGTTTTCCCAGTCCCCATACAGCACCCAAGAGGAACGAAAAAAAGAGAATATAGACCATCCTTTCCGGTTGCTCATAAATACCGGTCATAAGCAGAAGTTTACAATCGCCAGCCCCCAGACCATTCATCAGGTAAAACGGCCAGAGCAAAATGAAAAGGGTCATAAATTCAAGAAGCAGGATCCATATGGATGTGTGCGGTTTGTACATAACCCAGTTCCATATTCCCAGAGCCATGCCTGATGCTATCAAAATATTTGGAATCCTGCCTGTCAGCAGGTCAGATACAGCAGCCCCAAAAAGCAATATGATCAGAATCAGTACTTGTCACCTCCCAGCTCAGAAGCTTTGCCATTTTTTATCTAATTATTTTTTGTAACTAAGTGGATTTTTTTAGATTGCATTGATTTTTTGAATAGATAAGAAGTTTAAAATGAATAAGAATGTTTTGAATTGATAAGCATTTAATTATACTAGAAGGTAGTTCAGATTATAAAAAGCTTTTTCTCATTTGTCCAGTACTTCGCGAAATATTTTTGATTTTTGTGAACATTGCCTAAATCCAAACTTGATATTGTTGCCTAAAGTTGCAGGAACCCGTATAGAATCAGAAAAAACAGCTGTCAAGCATCCTTCCTTTTTACAGGAAACTATGCTGACAGCTGTTATATTTCTATTTTTATTCTTGTTTTTTATTCTCTAAACCAGAAAACCTCTCCCTGCACCGCCATCTGTCAGATTTTCCACAAGTGCATGCCGTCCATATGTCAGTCCGGCATAAACTTTCTGAGTATTGGTCATCAGTGGTTCTTCCTGTTCCATCTTTTCTGCTTTCTGATAAGCATCATGAAGCTTTTGAAGGATAGCTTTGGTTTCCTGCACCTGTTCAATTGTGAATCTGGTAATCGCTTTTGCTAAGTGGGAATGAAGAAAGGTGTAAAGTGAAAACAATGTTTTTGCCGGCTCATACTCCATCTGCAGGGATTTCTGCTGCATACGGATACAGTTCTGTGCCAGATGGATCTTCTGTCGAAAGGCTTCCCTGTCCTGCTTCTGATATGACTGCTCCGCTTCCCGCAGATATTCCAGTGTCATCTCATAGAGCAGTATCGTCAGTCCTGCCGGACCTGCCTGTGAGATTTTTAATGTAAACTCTTTTTTCCGCTCGTCTGTCATTCTACAATGACTCCCTTATTCTCTTTACTGCAAAAGCTGCAAGATCTCAGCCGGTCTTTTGTTTGCCTGCGCCAGAATGGAAGTGCTTGCCTGCACCAGCACCTGTTGTGTGGAATATTCCGAATATTCCTCCGCCATATCCACATCAGTAATATTGGAAAGAGCGGCAGTCATATTTTGGGAAGTATTATCTATAGAAGTTCCTGTCGATTCCAGGCGGTTCTGATATGCTCCCAGCTGGCTGCGGATATAGGACACATCCTGTATCGCATCACCAATCGTGCCAATGCCTGCCGTTGCACTGGTTTCTGTCAGTGCGTTCAGACTTGTTATCCCCAGAGAAGCGAGACTGACACTTGGAATCTGTGCGTCAACCGTCTGACCTGCATTCGCACCAACCTGTATCGTCATGGCCCCGATTCCTGTAAGATCCACACTGATGGCACTTCCTGAAGTATAAGAAGAATCTACATTCAAGGCAAGGGAAAATCCGTTATCTCCTGTCAATGTAACCGTATTATCCACAACTGAAGCAACCTTCAAACCTGTAACTGCGTTGCCGGAAGAATCCGTAGCACTTGCACTCAGCGAACTTGCTGCTGCTGAAGTAATATATCCGTTGCTGTCATACGAAGAACTGGATAAGCCTGACAGTGTCAGACTATATGTTCCTGATGTGACTGCATCTGAATAGCTCTGTACCTTTACATTGACATTGTTTGTATATCCGCGCAGGTCAAATGTCCCATCCAGAAGTGACTTTCCATTAAATTGTGTGTCATCTGCAACTCTCTGAACTTCCTGTTTCAGCTGCTGGACTTCAGTATCCAGACTGCTTCTGTCATTCGTGGAAAGAGTACCGTTTGCACCCTCAACACACAGTTCATTGATACGCTGAAGCATATCCTGAACTTCAGAAAGTGCTCCATCTGCTGTTTCAAGGATATTGACTCCATCTGATGCATTTTCCCCAGCCTGCGTCAGTGAGGCGAGCTGTGCTTTCATTCTTCTGGAAAGTGCATATCCTGAAGGATTGTCTTTGGCACTGTTTATTTTATATCCGGAACTTAATTTTGCCGTAGAAGCTGACAATGCTTTCTCATTTTTATTAAGTGCGTTACATGCCACCATGGCGGATGTGTTATAATTGACTCTCATGTATGCCTCATTTCTGCGTTAAGTCGCAACCCATAGTGCTATTCCCTTAGCATGACGCAAATCCGTTTGCTGTTTTTATTCTTTTCTTCTTAACTCTATTTTCGGATCATTTCAAGAAATGCTTTAGCCACTTGATAAAGTTTCTGTGAAGAAATTTTTTCACTTCCATCCGTTTCCTGTGAAGTATCAGCAATTTTGTTTTTTTGCTGCAGCGAAGTCAGGCTGACTTTTGTCACCTTAACTACCGGAATTTCACTGGTCTGGTAGCCTTGTTGTGACAAAGTATCCTGAAGCCCCTGCTTTAAATCATTCAGATATTCCACTCCTTCCGCTTTTTCTGCCGTCATGATCGTTTGCAGGGTACCGTCTGACTGCATCTCGAATTCAGCGGACATCATTCCACTTTCTCCGACACTGGTGGATGCAGACACACTGCTCTTTCCGGTTCCATGGATAAAAGTCAGATTAACAGAAGTATACACCCCATTTATTTTCACTGGAACTTCATAATTTTCCTGTGTGGAAAGTCCTGCCGCCAGTGAAATCTGCTTATATGCCGACTGTAGCGCTTTGACATCTACAGATGTCACATTCTCCGCATCTTCCTGCGTTTCCAGAATTTTATTGACACTGTTCTGAAATTCCTGATACCCTTCTCCGGCACTGTCCGTATCTGTAAAACTATTCTGCAGATTGTTTACTGCTGTATCAAAAACTGTGTCTGTCCCTGTATCCGATCCGCTGTTATCACCCTGCGTCTCTTGTGCTGCCGTACCGTTTGCAATTTTCCGGAAAGCGCTCCCTCTGTTCGTTAAAAGCTCTTTGCAGGCAATCAGATTATTGACACTGACCTGTTGTCCGTTTCCGACAAGATAGTCTACCACACTTTCTGCGGAACTCATTGCCTGCTGTACTTGCTGTATCTGTTCTGAATATTCCGTACTTTCTTTTTCTGTTGCTGTACTTTTAACACTGCTTTCCTTTTCTTTTGTGTCCTGACTGCTTTTTGCCGTCCCCAGATAATCTGCCATTTCCTGAAGTGTTGTCGTTTCATCCGGCTGCATCTGTGACAGATTTTCCGGCGTCATATTATCCCATACCTGACGTGCTGCTGCAATCAGGTTGATTTGATTAATCTGATCAGAAATGCTTGCCTCCTGTTTTACGGAGGACACTCCGCCAAAAGAATCATCCACTTTGTAATCCATATTTTTATTTTTACTGGTTCTGACTGCGCTCAGAAGATTTCCAAGATTAACTTCCGATCCTGTATTTACAAGATATCCAACTGCTTCTCCGTCAGATTTCTCGATTTGCCGGAACAATCTGTAAATACCGATATAGGCTTCTTTTTCCTGATCAGTTACATTGCTGCTCTGCTCCAGATTGCTCAAAAAGCTGCTGTATTTTTCTGTTTCTTCCGGTAAGTCTGTCTCCTGAGAGCTCAGGTACTGATCCAGCTCTGTCATATCGGTAGTCAGCGGGTTGATTCCATTTCTGATCATGCTCAGCGCTTTTCCCGGTGTTACTTTCTGAATGACATTCTGCACTGTCTGATCAGCAGAAATAACTTTTACGAGGTTCTCTTCTGTAATTGGCATGCTGTTATAACCAAGTATTCTGACCGCACGCTGATTTTCATCTGTTGTGTCGAGATTTAGATCACTTAATATTTCATTCGTATTCTGGAATGCTTTCTGAATACTGTCCCCCAGATCACTTCGCGGAGATGTCATCATCGTCTCATAGCTCTGACTGGCTTTTTCATATTGCGCCTGCAATGCTGTTCCCGCTGTGCTGACAGAAGAAACAGTAAAATCAGTTGTTCCGGAAGCCACCTGCCCAATAATTGCTGCAGGCAGGGCTGCCATAGCGCTGATTGTCTCTGATGCGTTTTCTGCCTGCACCACATCAGAAGACTGCCAGGACTGCTCTGCCGATTTAAGCTGGCTTACCAGCTCTTCAAGCGGTGCTGTATCGATCTGGTAATCACTCTGAAGCAGTTTCAGATTTGCTTCTGAAGTCATCCGAAGCTGTACTTCCGCGAGCTGCCTTCTTGCTGTGATCAGAGATGCTGATGTACCCCCTGTTATAGCCTGGGCCAGTATTTTCACATCCCCGGTTTCTCCGGTCTGTTTGGTTTGGGACGTATCCGTTCCAGTCTGCACGGCTGCTGCCGCTGTCATAACAGAAGCCGCTGCTGCCGTAGTGTCATCTGATGCTGCCTCTATTTTCTTCTGACTTGCTTTCAGATTCCGGAGATTAAGCGTCAGATTACCTGCTACTGTTTCCTGCACTGCCTGATCCGAAACAGCCTGTGTACTCTTTAGGGTCTCGACCGCCTGGTCATAAAGTGTTCCCGATTTGGAAAGATCTGTATCCAATGGATCTTTGCCGCTGGATGTTGCTGCCTGTATTTTTTCTGTCACTTCCGTCTGCTGCATAGGCAGCTGAATGTTTTGAAGTGTCGAACAGAGCACCATATTATCTTCTGTCAGGGGCAGCCCGTTATTTAGTAAAAAGGATGCAGTGCTGCGGCTGGTATCATCGACTTCCATTCCTGCATTCGAAATTACATGATCCACCTGGTCTGATATCTGATTAATATCCACCGTTTCTGCTTTTCTGGCATAATATCCATCCGTAGAATCGGCATAATACCCGCTGCTTTGCGTCTGTGTGCTGTCAGAAGTGGAAAACTGTGCTTTATAAAGATTTCCAATCGTTGGCTGCATCTGATTATCTACCATATAGGTGATCTGGGAATCATCCGGTTTCTGGAGCGTCTGTGCTTCTTTCAGTGCTTCCGCATACGATGTGCTTCCGACTTCCTTTTCTAATGTATCCTCAGATACTGTATCTGTGAATCCTGTAACATTTGTTCCGCCCTTTGCCATGGCTATTTTGATGCTGTCCAAAATCGTGGACGATGTTTCTACATCTGTATCAGTTGGATCATATCCTTTTTTCATCATTTTGGAAAAGTCTTCGCTGGACATGGAATTTGACATAACAGCCATATACATCTGCTGTACTTCGCTTCCATCCATTTCCATGTGACTGTTTATGGTATCTGCCGTTTTACTGTGATCAGTATAGGCTTCCCCATCCTTTGACTGACCGGTAATCTGCAGGTTAAAAGCCCCTGCAAGCTGGGATGATTTGGTCTGATCCTGTGTTGCTGAGGTTTTTATGGACTTCTGATCCTGACTGCTTTGTATCTGGCTGTAATCAAATGTTATTTTCATGAAAACTCCTGTCTTTCTTAATAAAAAAAGAGCGGATGCTTTTTTCTGCATTCACTCTCTTTTTCGACATATTTTCCTTTTTCCTTAACTAGAAAGCATAAATCAGTGCCGCATATGGAGGCAGATCCAGCGAAATGGAATTTTTCTGCAAGCCACATTGCTTTTCCTGAGCCTGCAAAATTTCCGGAACTTTTGATCCGTTTCCTCCAAACCGCTCTTCATCACTGTTAAGAACGATGCGATATTTTTTCATGGCAGGTACTCCGACCTGATAATTCTCCCATTTGACCGGTGTCATATTAACAATGAATAGCAGACATTTCTTATCTGTATCACCGCGTCGCACAAAACTGAAGGTAGAGCGGTCTGTATCATTCGCATTCATCCAGTCAAACCCCTTCCAGCTATTATCAATTTCCCAGAGACAGGAGTATTTTCGATAAACCGATGCCAAAAGGGCTTTCACATATTCCTGCATTCCTTTATGAAGCGGCTGTTCCAGAAGGAACCAGTCCAGTTCCCTGTCTTCGCTCCATTCTCTTTCCTGTCCGAATTCCTGTCCCATAAAAAGCAGCTTTTTTCCAGAATGTCCTAACATAAAAGTATATCCGGCACGCAGATTAGCAAACTTATCCGGAAGAAGTCCCGGCATCTTATTCAGCATAGAGCACTTTAAATGAACCACTTCATCATGAGAAAGCGGCAGAATATAATTTTCGCTGTCATTGTATGTCATGGAAAATGTCATAGAATGATGGCTGTTTTTTCTGAAATAAGGATCCAGTTTCATATATTCACAGAAATCGTGCATCCATCCCATATTCCACTTAAAGCAAAATCCCAGACCGCCCTCTTCCACTCTGCCTGTCACTTGAGGCCATGCCGTAGATTCTTCCGCAATTGTCATAAAGCTCGGACTTGTTCCTCTGAGGACAGAATTCATATGTCTGAAAAATTCTATTGCCTCCAGATTTTTGTTTTCCCCATACTTATTGGGAAGCCACTGTCCGTCTTTCTTGCCATAGTCCAGATAAAGCATGGAGGCAACCGCATCCACGCGGATTCCGTCAATATGAAATTCCCTGAGCCAGTAAAGAGCATTGGCAATCAGAAAATTCTTTACTTCTGTTTTACCGAAATTAAATATTTTGGTTCCCCAGTCAGGCTGTTCTCCCCTGCGGGGATCCGGATCCTCAAAAATACAACGTCCGTCAAAGCAGGCCAGTCCATGCTCATCTTTCGCAAAATGTGCCGGCACCCAGTCCAGTATGACACCGATCCCGGCTTTGTGCAGCGTATCAATCAGATACATGAAATCTTTTGGTTTCCCATATCTCGATGTTGGTGCATAGTACCCTGTTACCTGATAGCCCCAGGACCCATCATAGGGATACTCTGCAATTCCCATCAGTTCGACATGTGTATATCCCATCTCTGTCAGATATTGTGCGATACGGTCTGCAAATTCCCTGTAAGTATAAAATTCATTCTCTTCTGACTCAGAATGCCGCATCCATGATCCAATATGGCATTCATAAATAGCCAGCGGAATACTGTTCATTTTCTGCAGATCTCTTTC
>Ga0302210_10000906_pt1 | contig 13018 bp, 8 predicted proteins | sample II_Fen_E3_2_FD_198793 | JGI IMG/M metagenome (GOLD analysis project Ga0302210, IMG submission 198793) | Peat permafrost microbial communities from Stordalen Mire near Abisko, Sweden - II_Fen_E3_2 | ecosystem: Environmental > Terrestrial > Soil > Wetlands > Permafrost | place: Sweden: Abisko... | reverse complement strand
ATACATCTGTGTGTAGCAAATAGAACAAAACAGTGTAGCAATAAATGCAAAACATCCATTCGGCGATTCAAATACACCATCAAAACAAATGAATTAACACTGATTATCATAAAATTGAAGCCGGCATGCTCAACCGGATTGAATAAGAATGTATAATTATCCGGATTTCTGAATTTTATCAGCAGATCGGAAAAATGGAAAAACTGCTACACTGTAACAACTATTACTACTCCTATCCGGGTGAAAAATCGCAATACTTTTTTGCATATATTTGTCATGTCAATAACCACAATAATTTATTTGACAATTGTTATTTAAGATTTTTTAAAATCAAACGATATGAGAACTCTAAAAATTGATTCATTTGTAAAAACAGTTTCTATCCTGTTTTCAGGGTATATGATCGTATTGATGGCAGTGATAATTATTTTACACAAATAAAGGCCATACGAATTCGAATTTGTTTCAAAAAAAGAATTTAACAGAATATATTTAATTAGTATTCACTTTTTAAAAACTCTACTACTATGAAAACTCCAAGCTTCAAATCATTCGTGAAAACAGTATCGATTCTTTTTTCAAGTTATATGGTTGTTTTACTTTTTATGGTAATCATCTTACATAAATAAACCGAAATCTCATCAGATTTTTGGTCTTACAATACAAATCCAGTACAGACAATTTCAATTACTAACAATTTTAAAAATCAAACATTATGAGCACCTCAAGAATCTCTTCATTTGTCGGAACATTATCCGTGCTTTTTACTGGTTATATGGTTGTTTTAATCGTTTTAGTAATTATACTCAAATAAAGCATGTCGCATAAATCGCTGTATTAGCATACAGGGTTCAACGCAATATTCTTTCCGATTGGTCTCTTTAATCCGACACGTTCCAGGATTATATAAAATTAATTCTCGGATAAAAAATCAATCATTCGTTTAATAACGGAATTCTCCTACAAATCACGTTCAGGTTTGTGGGAGAATTTTTGTTATAGGGTGTTTCCGGTGGATATCGTGCACAGGCTGTCGGGTGAAGGGTTCAGGTTCAACCCGGCTTCTAAAGCTTTCTCCGGTTAGCCGGAGAATGTGACTTGTACTTTCAAAAAAAAGAATTAAATTTACACAGGTTTCCCGCACAAGCAGTTGTTTCGATCAGGTCTTTGCTATTCAGGGCATGCCAGGTAAAATATAAATCCCTATTAAATCCCCAAACTATGTCAGAAAGACTGAATATCTATCAAATGTATGTGAAAAACGGTTGCAAACTTGGTTTCTATGTCCGGAGTGAGAACTGGAAGCCGGGTCGTTATGCCAAAGTAGTAGACATCCAAAACGTGGAAGATGGACAAATGATAGCAGGGGAACCTCCTTATTTTGGAGGATTCAAATACCCGGCCGGACACCCCAAAGAAGGAATTATCATGGGACCCAGACTGGTGACTCTGGAGGCTGCATGGCTGGATAATGGCGTCCGGATCACTGACCGGGGTGGAAATTATACGTGGGAACAGGTATCTCCGGAATAAAAGAACTAAAAACAGGAATAAAGCAAGGATTTCATTTCGATGAAGTCCTTGCTTTTTTTATTTAGGCAAATTCAAATCTTTTGAGGCGGGGATACTCATTCTTTCTTCATTCCTGACAGTTCTCAACGAGAATTATAAAGAACTCTCAGCATTAGAACGGCTTAGCTGTTCTTTTTATTTTAGAAGGAGGAGATAGCCTTATTAAGTCCTGTGTATTTGCTGCTGAGTTTGCTCCTGCGAACAAAAATAAAGAGGCTGTCTTGCTTTTGAGACAGCCTCTTCAACCATTTTACACAATCTTTATTATTCCCTTTTGAAGTATGCTAATCTTATTTATTTGGAGTCTTCCATTTATTTGTTTTGTCACACTTTATATTCAGGGTTTGGTTGCCCGCCTGCATTCTGAAGTCGCCTTGTTCAAGAATCCATTTACCATCTGCCCCAACAAAAGCCAAATCACTTGCTTTGATAGGCAATACAACCGTTTGCATTTCTCCCGGACGGAGTTCTATTTTCTTAAATGCTCTGAGTCGACGGTTTTCAGGAGTCAGTGAAGCCACCATGTCACGACTGAACAGCATGATTACTTCCTTACCAGTCATTTTACCTGTGTTGGTCACGTCTATGGTAAATGTCAGTTCATCTCCTGCATCGAAATTCAGCTTTGAGCATTTGAACTTGTCGTATTTGAACGTAGTGTAACTTTGTCCGTATCCAAAAGGCCATTGAACAGAAATGACTGCATCATAGTCGTATGCCCCTTCCATCTTGTCCATCTCCTCGCTCACACGGTAGTCGTAAGTAGTCAATTCAGCCTGATTCCGAGGATAAGTGTAGGGCATTTTAGCGGAAGGATTCACATCACCGGCAAGAATATTGGCAAGAGCATCAGCACCATAGTTACCCGGAAGCAGAATATTGAGTACCGCATTGGACAGAGGTTCAATGTCGTTGATAATGCGTGGACGACCTCCGTTCAGGATAAGAACAACAGGCTTTCCTGTGGTGGCAAGTGCTTTTACAAGATTGCTCTGATTGGCAGATATGGCCAGATCCGACAAGTTACCAGGTGTTTCGCAATAGGAGTTCTCGCCAATACAAGCAATGATCACATCAACATTTTTGGCTGCATTTACTGCTTTCTCTATTTCAGGAACATTTTCTTCGAAATAATTGCCTTCTGCCACATAAGTTACTCCTTGTTCAAGCACTACATTCTTACTGCCAAACTTATTGCGTACCGACTCAAAAATGGTATTATAGGCTCCTGCAAACCTGTCGGTAAGATGTCCTTGCCAAGAATAGCTCCAACCTCCGTTCAGACAACGCATGGAGTTGGAATTAGGTCCGGTGACAAGAATCTTCATTCCCTTTTGCAAAGGAAGTAGAGCATTCTTATTTTTCAGCAGTACTTCTGACTCTTCAGCAGCCCTGACAGCCAATTCCGCTGATTTTTTACTTGCAAAATCAGGATAATCGGATGAAGAGGTATTTGGTTTATCGAAAAGCCCGAGGCGATATTTCAGCCTAAGAACACGGCTGGCAGCATCGTCAATGCGACTCATGGGTACTTTCCCCTCTGCTACAAGTTCTTTGAGCAGTGTACAGAAATTCAGGTCGTATGGTTCCATAGCCATGTCAATTCCGGCATTGATGGCAATTTCTATTGCATCTTTTTTGTTTGCCGCCACATGCTCACGGGTGTACAGATTATTAATATCTGCCCAGTCGGTGATCAACATGCCATCCCACGCCAGATCTTTTTTTAACCATTGTGTAAGCAGCTCGTAGCTTGAGTGTACCGGAATTCCATTAATGCTTCCACTATTCACCATCACTGTAAGCGCACCAGCCTCTATACATGCCTTAAAAGGCGCAAAGCACTTTTCCCTAAGTTCCGACACAGGAATATAGGCAGGGGTTCTGTCTTTGCCTGTACGTGACATACTGTAGCCCATATAATGCTTTACCGATGTTGCTATTCTGTCAGACGGAATATGGTTGGGATCATCTCCCTGAAATCCACGTACGGCATTACTCCCCATAACTGCATTGACAAGGCAATCTTCACCATAGTTTTCCCAAACGCGAGACCATCGTGGATCCCGTGCCATATCAACAGTTGGTGAATATGTCCAGGGACAGTTGGCGGCTCGTGTTTCGTAGGCAGTCACTTTCGCTGCATCGTATGTAAGCTGAGGATTGAACGATGCCCCCAGATTTATATTCTGTGGGAACAGAGTGCCTTCGAGTGTGTAGGTGGTACCGTGGTTTTGGTCAAGTCCATAGATACATGGTATCCCTATTTCCTTCATGGACATATCCTGTATCAGACCGATTAGTTCTTGCCATTTCGCACGTGATTGTGCGACAGGGCCGGGTGCATTCAGTATCGATCCGACCTTGTATTTGGCAATGGCATTATGAAGCTTGTCTTTATCGAGGATAAATTCACCGTTTTTAGATTTTCCCAATACATCTATGGAAAGTTCGGTCATCTGACCTATTTTTTCATCCAAAGTCATGCCGCTTAGTTTCTTTTTCACTGCAGCTTCAATTTCTAATTTTTGTGGGATAGTTGCAAGCGCCACCTGTCCGAGACAGGTAGTGCTTGCAATAATTCCCATAATGAATGTTTTATTTAAACGCATTATTAATTGTTATTTAACAGTTACAAGATCAACGAAATAGCCATGACCTACACAAAGGAATCCGCTTTGATCTTTAATCGCATCGAGAACTGCTTGTGTAAGGGTAACGTTCAATACACCAGCAGCTGAGACATCAACTACTCCTGTTCCGGGTAAATCATTCCACCATACGGAAGTAGTGCGTATCTGATGGTATGTTGCCGTAGGTTCAATCGAATAGTGTATAGACATTACTGCACCGGGCTTAATTGATGCAAAAACACTCTGACCAATGAGGTTGAAAGTCTTGTTCGGATTGCCGTCTGGCAAATCCCATGATACATAATGATGTCCGCTCCAAAGCGTTTGCTCTGATGATATTACAATCTTAGTATTGTTTACAACCACTTTATTTGCAAAGAAAGTCACTTCTTTACCGTCGGTCATTTTGCCTGTCAATGCATATTCTCCGTCATTGAGTGAAGGGCAGGTGAACTCTAATCGGCCGGCAGTTTTTACAGCAAAAACGGATACGGCTGTACCGCCAAAATCAAGAGATGCCACTTTGTTGAGATTAATGCCTGTCATAACGCAGGTGGCATTAGCTGTAGCCCTATCGGCTCCGGTTGTAACCAATGCCGCTGAACTTACAGTAACCACATCGCCTCCATATTGCACATCGTTAGTACCAATAAGTATAACTCTTTGTTTGCCTTCAGGAACCTCGGCAGGAACAGTGTATGAAATATATGTACCCCCATTCTCCGGCACAGCAGTCATGCTGGTAACAGCGATGTTACCTACTTTGAGGCTTTTTACCTGATCAAGATTTTTTCCATAAAGAACAGCCTCTGCGCCCGGAGCTACGAATCGCTCAAAACTGACTTTTGTAGTAGATGGATCAGCATCCAAAGGGTTGACACGTACAATTCCTTCGCGAGAGGTGGTTTTACCTGCAGTAGTGGTTACTACTACTTTCATGTCATATACACCTGCAAGCAAAGACATGTCTATTTTTTTACCCGATGCCACTTTGTTTCCATCAAGATACCAATCCACCTCTACAAAATCGGAGGGTGTGACGGTTAATTCCATTGAAAAATTGGCATCCCTGTTGATAGTTGTCACTGTGGGTAACTCTCCGTTAACACGGTCGGGAAAGGTCGGTGTAAGAATATGTGGTTCGTCGGCCTGACCTGCTACCGAAAACGGTTTCTCATCGTTGCAGGAGATGAGCATGACACTCATGGAAAGCAACGCAATTAATGTTCGATATATAAGTTTCATATAATATGTTTTAATTGATGACTATTAATTCACATCCCACCAAAGAGGTGAGTTCCAACTATTCTCGCCTCCCATACGGCTCAGGGCTTCATCGTAACTTTTCTTGTTGTAAGAAGATTCGAGAACCGGATAAGAAAGGCGAACCGGAATATCTGCACCGCCGGTAAGGAACTGTGCGAAACCATATTCTGCCGGAGATTTCAGACGTGGAAAGCCTGAACGGCGCACATTGGACCAACTTTCAGCCGGATTGGTAAAGTGAAGTATCCATGCCTGCGTATTGATCGCAGCTTTTTTCTGCTCGTTGGTATAACCAATGCCATTATTGGTGATAAATGTACTGAACTCGGCATCCGTAATTTTGTCGCAACCGTAGTTGTCGGCCAGGAAATTCATTGATGCACGTACACCTTTGGCATAAAAATCGGCAACTGTTCCACTTACATTCCATCCTTTCAAAGCAGCTTCGGCCAGAAGGAAATTGATTTCGCCATAAGTTATAACAACGCCCGGGTTGTCACTTTTCAGGAAATTGTTGGCCAGCTTTGGCTCTGTTTCTCTGGTCATACTTGTTTGTACGGAAGGATTGGTCAGTGCAATTTCCTTCAGTATATCACTTTCATAACCAGTAGGCCATGGTTCCCATGAAAATGCCCCCGGATCACGCGGATTCATTGGAACACCTTTCTTCAGTACTTCTTCCGTAAGATCTATACGATTGTTTGTGCTTGTAGAACTCATCAATCCGTCATAATAGAAACGTGCAATACGGTATGTTCGTGGGTCGCCCGAATTCTTCATTTGGTTGAAAAATGTAGAACACAGATAGCTGGGGTTGTTGGCCGGGTCGTTTCCGAAAAGCAGCTTTGACAAAGCATTACCACGATAATCAGTATACGACTCCTGTCCGAAGCTGAATGGCACTTCCATGTATTTAATCATTGCATCATCCAAAGCGCTGGCTAGTATTCCTCCATCTGCTGACAGTGCGTCTTCAAATTCCTGTTTCGCTTTTTCCGGTGCTACATCAGAAATACGCATAGCATAGCGAAGACGAAGCGAATTAGCCAGTTTTTTCCATTTGGTAACATCGCCTTTGTATATCACATCGCCCGAAATTTTATCTCCAGACTGATTAAGGGCTATACTGGCTTCTTTCAACTCTTTGAAAAACCAAGTGTAAATCTCTTCCTGCGTATCATAGCGGGGATTGAATTTTCCATCAATATATCCTAAGCCTGCTTCGCTGCAAGGAGCATCTCCGTAAACATCCGTCATTAATGACAGCATGTAAACACGGTATATGCGTAAAGCACCATTGACATTTGACAATGATGCATTCTCATTGCTACGGGAGATGCCATCTGTCAGGTTCTTAATTGCTTTGGGATAGAAAGATATCCACATGCGGCTCATTTCATTGTTGTCAATAGTGTGGCGACCTCCAAAATTAGTCGTGTTCCAACAACCCATCAATTGTTGTGCGAAAGCATAATGGTAATTTCGGTACATTTCCACCATTCCAAGATCACCGTAGGTCTGCAATTCGGCTGTTGTCAGCTGTGCATTGGGATCGATGCTGTTTGCCTTTGACGGGTCAGTATTTAAATTCTCCATGTAGCTGTCACTACAGGAACTGACCCCAACAGCGAATATTGTCAGCAATAACAATATATATGTTCGTATATTAGTTTTCATTATTTTATTAGATGATTAGAATTTGACGTAAAGGTTAAAACCATAGCTTTTGCGCGACGGCAGTGAACCATATTCAAGTCCCATACCGGTCGTGTTGTTGTAGTTGGAATCCGGATCTATATTAGGAATGCTTTTCCAGACGATGAACGGATTGCGTGCGACAAGAGAGAATGACATATCCTGAATGAACTTGCCGAACCATTTTTTCGGAAACTGGTAACTAAGGGTGATTTCACGGCATTTCACGTATGAGTTGTCATAAATGAACATTGCCGGAGCATTGCGGCTCACACTCATCCAATAAGTCTCAGGATTGATCTTGATGTCATTGGGACGATAGGTTCCATCTCCATTATCGATAACACCCGGTGAAACGAAACCTCCGGTTGGATTCCACAAAGCTGAACCTTTGGTAATTCCGGCAGCCTGACGTTCCTCTTCTGATTTGTACCATGCCTCACGACCATCTAATGTGGCCATGCTTTTTCCAGACTCATAGGCCGCACGTTGCGACATAGAATAAAGATCAGCTCCAACCTTAACATCAAACAATGCTGTCAATCCTATATTTTTATATTTAAATGTAGTATTGATACCCCCTGTCCAGTCCCATGAGGCATTGCCCAGTACATGGTTGCTTTTGTCGTACGTAGGCAGACCGGTGGCAGGGTCGATAAGAATATTCCCATCGGTATTGCGTTTGAAGTCGGGGCCAATGATTGAGCCGAAATTCTCGCCTACCTTTGCAGCTACTTGCACATCAAGCCATGATGCTTTTTCAAGCTCAAACATATCCATGTTATCTGTGAGTTTCCTTACTTTGTTATTGTTTTTCGAGAAGTTGAAATTCAAGTCCCATGAAAAATCACCGACCTGCACCGGACGTGTGTTAAGTGTTACCTCAATACCTTGGTTCTGTATCTCGCCAGCATTAATCAAACGATAAGGATAGCCTGTTGCCCAGGTTGATGCCATACCCATAATCTGATTTCTCGAAATCTGATTGTAATACGTAAAGTCGAGACCTATGCGTTGTTTTAGGAATTTTGTCTCAAAACCTACTTCAAACGAATTGGTTTTTGTAGGTTTAAGGTCTTTATTAGGAATAACCTCGTTGTCAATGTATCCAATAGTATAACCAGGATATGTAAACTTAGACTTGGAATATACAAGCCCGAGTTTGTAGGGGTCTGTATCTGATCCAACCTGTGCCCACGACATTCTTATTTTTCCATAAGGCAATACATCATTGTGCTTAACTAGTTCGGAAAACACAAAACTGCCCGATACCGAAGGATAAACATAGGTATTGTTGTTTACAGGAAGCGTTGATGACTTATCGCCACGAATTGTAGCATCCAGATAAACAAGGTTACGCCATCCTAAATTGACAGCTCCGAAAACAGAGTTAATTTGTTTGCGGTAAGTGTTTTCCTGAAGGCTGGTTTCGTTAAAGCTCATGAGGGCTACCACATCGCGTATCTGCATATCCTGTGCAGTGATTATGGATGTCTGTTTATCAATCTTGTACAGGTTACCCCCCACAGTACCTGTGACGTCAATATCTTTCCAGCGGTTGTTATAGGTGGCAATCAATTCAAAATTGTACATTTTGTTTTGGAACTGATTGTTCTGAAGATAACCAGCTTCGTACCCGGGCGTAGTCGGTGCTTTGAAGTCCTGGAAGTTGAACCAATTGAGTTCGGCACCACTGGTACCTTTTATTTTAAGATGTGATCCGATGTTCCATACGGCGGAAGCATGGAGGCGGAACAGGTCTTTCTTCGATTCGTTTGAGTTTTTGTAAACATCCCAATAAGGATTCACATTGTATGGATCCATTCCGTTCCAGTTGGAGTATTCACCGTTTTCATTCTGATAGGTGCGTAGCCATGCCTGATTGTAAGTGTTTGCAAGAGTCATAAGATTCTTACCTATGTTTGACTTACTGTCGCCCAGTGCCGGACGGTTTTGTACATCTTCATGCGTGTAGTTGACCGAGAAATCAAAATCTACCTTCTTTAATGTAGTGTTTGCTCTAAGATTAAAGATGTCACGACTCAGGCTGGATTTTGGTACTATGTCTTTGTTCCTCACGTCTGAAAGCGTAAAGCGCAGTCCGGTATTTCCGGTGTTGGACGAAACTGTGACGGTATTATTTGCGGTCAGACCTGTTCGGAAGAACCCCGACATATTGTCTGGTATTATGAGATACGGATGCTCAGTACCGTCAAAATATCGCAACATATTGCCGCCATCCGCTTTTGGACCCCAGCTCTTGTTCGTATTTGACACGGCATCAATGCTATAACTACCATTGCTTCCCATTCCATAAACCTGCTGAATGTTATTCCATTTAGACAATTGGTTGTCAACAGTAAGCGTTCCGTTATATTCAACTGAATAGCGTTCATTCCGGGCTTTTTTTGTGGTAATAAGAATTACACCATGGCTTGCACGGCTACCATAGAGAGCTGAAGCGGCGGGGCCTTTTAGCACCGACATGCTTTCAATGTCATCAGGGTTGATTGATGAGATACCATCACCCAGGTCGTAACCTCCACTAGTTCCTGCCGAACCAAAATTTGAGTTATCCAAAGGTACTCCGTCTATTACATAAAGCGGTTGGTTGTTGCCTGTCATTTCTGTTGAACCACGAAGAATTACTCGGGTTGAGCCAGAAGCACCACCTGCAGTTTGACTAACTACAAGACCGGCCACCCGACCAGCCAGCGAATTGATTACGTTTGTCTCTTTCGCCTTTTCGAATACTCCGCCTTTCACTTCCTCTAAACCATAACCCAGAGCTTTGCGGTCGCGTTTTATGCCTAATGCAGTAACTACAACCTCATTCAGAGCTCTGCTATCCTGTTTCAATGTCACTGAAATCGATTCAGACAACACTTTCACCTCGGCACTCTTGCAGCCTACATAGTTTATTACCAAGGTGCCACCTGCTTTTACATTAAGAGTAAATCTTCCGTTAACATCCGTAATGGTGCCATTAGAGCTACCTTTTTCCAAAACAGAAGCTCCTATTACCGGCCCTTCTTCGTCTTTAACGGTTCCCGCTACCTTTATTTGCGAGACAGTATTTTGTGTTGTAGTGTGTTGGGCAAACGCCACAGCAGGGATAGCCATTGTTGCGATACCTAAAAGCATTGCACCACACAACACTGTTCTTGAAATTACTTTTTCTTTCATGTGTATTATGATTATTTAGTCTCAATAATTTTTATCCAGTCAACATACATGGCTGCTTTTTCACCCTCCTTAAGCGCAGTTATTCCCGAAATATCAGTAATACCGGTGTATGAACCACCAACTGCAAGATTTAGCAAAATGAAAAAATTGTCATGAAAATAGGGATTATCCTTTATCTCAAATGTATTAAAGGGGATGCTATCAATAGTCACCTCAATTTTATTCTCGTCCCATACCATTGTGTATAGATGGTAATTGCCGTCCTGCAGATTCACAGAAGCATTAGATGTGAAATATTTCTGTTCGTGTTTTTTGACATCGGAGCCGAAATGAAGAGCTGTATTGATACGTTGCGATGTATTACCGGATTGTATTCCTTCCGCATCTCCCATTTCCATAATGTCTATTTCACCGCAGGCAGGCCACTCTTTGTTATTGTCTCCCAGCATCCAGAATGCCGGCCAAAGTCCATTAGCAGTTTTAGGCAGTTTGATACTCGCTTCAAGTTTTCCATATTTAAAACTTTTCTTAGCTTTTGTATTTACTCTGCCCGACATGATTTGGTCATTCTTACGTTCGGCAGTTAGTATCAGGACTGTTTTGTCACCGTCTTTTCCAATGGATACGTGAGCGGGATCGTAGAATTGCAACTCCTGATTGGTCCATCCCGTAGTATGGGTTTCTTTATTCCAAACCGAGGTATTAAAAGTTTTGAATTCGTCCTGAAATACTATGACTTCATTCGATTTTGACGGGGATGGAGATGCATCGGGTCCGTCTCTATTTGACGAACAGGCGGTACATGTTCCCCACGCGAGGATGATAAAGAGTGTTGTAGATTTGTTCATTTGCATACCAAAATAGCTTTAAAGTTAAACTCAGATATAAAGTCACTGCTGATGAAGAGCGTCCTGCATACTTGGTCACAAAAATAGTAACCCCACGCTTCTTATGGGGTTTGATTGCCGATATTTAGAGTTTGATTGCTGGTATATTTAATAAACAACTGTTTATCAAAAGATGTAGAATGGAGGTTTCTGTTAGATTTATTAAGAATCCTGTAGGTTCGAAGAATATTTGTTTAAGGTGTACTATCCTTTTTCGATAAATTTGCTAGGCTGTACCCCAAACTGTTTTTTGAAAATGGTGCTAAAATATTTTGCGTTGATAAAACCTGTTGCTTCGGCTACGTCTGTAACAAACATTCCTTGCCGCAACAAGTCAGCTGCCCGCTCAAGGCAAAGTATCCTGATGAATTCCTGGGGAGCTTTTCCTGTAAGCGACTTCAGCCGACCATATAACAAAGTTCTACTCATTGCCATTTCGCGACAGAGTATGTCAATGCTAAAGTCTGTGTTGATCATATTACTCACTACAATTTCAGTGATTCTTTCCATAAATTTTCGGTCGCTGATCGATAATTCCGGCTCTGTTCTTATTTCATCCGCATTGTCTATCACATTAGCCGTCTTATCGGAGGTTACCTGTACTACGGCTTGTTTGAGTAAATAACTGCGCAAGCGATTTCGGTTTTCAATGGCTCCTCGGACTTTTAGTTTCAGAATCTCTGTGCTGAACGGTTTGGCAATATAATCGTCAGCGCCCTTTTGGAGTCCGGTTACAATGGAGTCATGACCGGCTTTGGCGGTCAGAAGTATCACAGGGATGCCAGCTGTCTCGGGATTGTTTTTTACTGCCCTGCAGAAATCGTCGCCCTGAGTTCCAGGCATCATCACATCGGAGATAATCAGATCCGGATATTCCTCCAACAAGTATGACAACGCATCATCCGCCGTAGGCATTAAGATGACATTATACTCTGGTGAAAAGGTTTTTCCGAGATATTGACGCAAATCGTCATTATCCTCTACAATAAGCACAGTTACATCTTTATTGTGATCTGGCTCGATGACGTTGCCTGACAATGAGTAATTGTCATCATCAGATAAACTATTGACCGGAGTTTGTCTTGACGAATTTATTGCTTCGTCGTAAACCCGTCTAAAGCTGGCTGTAAAAGTAGTACCTTCTCCTTCAGCCGACTTGAATTCTATAGTTCCATGAAGCATTTTTACAATGCGTTTTACTTGTATCAACCCAAATCCGGTTCCTATTTCTTGCGTTTCCACTGCGTTTTGTGCCCTGAATACTTTAGAAAATGTATGTTTATGGTCACTTTGAGGAATCCCTATACCACTGTCAATTATTTCTGCGGTGACCTTATTGTTGGTTGCGCTAAGCACTACATTGATGTATCCACCGGCATTAGTGTACTTACATGCATTTGATATCAGATTATCAAATATCATCTCAAGCAGATGATTGTCGCCGAGAATATTTGCCGGGAAGTCGGGCAGTGTCAGTGATAATTGTATGTTCTTTTTGTCGCACACATTCTGGAAATAGCCGATTTCTTCTCGTAGTATTTCCCTTAGATCGACAGTATTAAGTTTTAACGGATGATTACCGGAGTCGATTTTTTCAAATTCAAGAAGTTGCGTAGTGATAATATTCAGTTTGCGGATGTTTTGTCGGGCTACATCGAGCAGATAAGCAGCATTTGAAGAAAGCTTTTCTTCTTTGCGGATATCATCGAGAGGTGCCATTACCAGTGTGACAGGGGTACGAATGTCATGAGCTGTATTCACAAAGAATCGTATTTTGTC
>Ga0302210_10000902_pt1 | contig 13034 bp, 5 predicted proteins | sample II_Fen_E3_2_FD_198793 | JGI IMG/M metagenome (GOLD analysis project Ga0302210, IMG submission 198793) | Peat permafrost microbial communities from Stordalen Mire near Abisko, Sweden - II_Fen_E3_2 | ecosystem: Environmental > Terrestrial > Soil > Wetlands > Permafrost | place: Sweden: Abisko... | reverse complement strand
AAATATGAAGTTGGAGATGGAAAAGATGAATAATATGAATAAGCGACCAATTGGTATTTTAAAATGTTTTAGTAAAGAAGCGTATTGATAGGATTTTTTTTATGGTAATATTTATTTTAAGGCTAGTAGATGTTTTAGAAAATTAAAAGATACTTATCTTTATACTCTACTAGTTTAAGAGTATAAAGAAGGCAAGCTTCGATAAGGTTGATTTTTGGAAACCTGGAGGTCGTGCAAACTTCAAGCAGTACGAGGAGCTTTGGTTAATAATCGACAAAAGACGTGAGCAACTAGTAGATCTCCTTAAAGAAAAAGCTTTGGTTGTTTTTGAAAAATATAGAGCAATTGAAGAAAAACTTGTTCAAATGAATTGGTTGTGGATGACGAATCATAATATCGGATAGCCGGTAAAGGAGGCAATAACCTTTACCGGATTTTGCACTTTTGGCGCAAATGTGCTATTTTGAACTTAGAATATATTGTAAAATAATGCCGGATTTCAGTTGATACATTCCAGAAAGGCAATTACAGAGGGGTGACGTGAAAATATGCTAACAGTTGAACAGTACATTTCGCAAATGAAAAAAAAGGAGAAACTTGATGAGTTCGACTTTAAGAATCATGCGGAAAACATGGCCGCTGTCATGAAATGTGTAGTGGAATACTTCAACACGTATCTAAACCCGGAGGAATATGATTACGAGGCGATAAAACTCGAACAGTCAGTAGCGAAGGTTGAAAAAGAAATTACTGACACCTTACCCCACAGTAAAAAATTTATTATCGAGTACTATAAACAATATAAGTCACGAATTGACAGAACGCTAAAATCTCATTTAAAAGGCTATGAATATAGGAAATTGTTTTATAGCCGGGATGACTTTGAAGATATGATTACCGAGTTTTGTGAAAATCGCAAAATACAGGATATGGGATTGGTCGAACACGAGGAAGAGCTTATTATCTTGATGCAAGAGCTAAAGGAACGTGAAACAGAGAAAACTTCCCGTACCGGATATAAGTATTTGGACGAAGCCTTGTTTTCTTGGATAAATGGTACATATGCGGAATTCAAGGTAAACCTATTTGCCTTTGCCAGTGAAATTGCTTATGAATATTACGAAAAATATGTAGAGAGCATCTACGATAGGAGCACTGAGCAGTATTACCATATTAATCGGTACAATCACCGTTATAATAACAATCCCTTCGGAGTCGACGAAATATATAAAGAAAATTGTCATAGACCATTCATTGAAGGCCATAAAGGCGAGCTGGAAATGTTAATCATGTATGATTGGGTGCATAGCAGGGTCGAAGATGCAGAATATTGGCCGGAATATGTGAATCTTTGTGTCAATACGAGGCGGGTTAATATCGTTCGTAACATGAACATTCTGCTTCCCGTAATCAATAAAGGGATTGACTATCCAGAGGACATCAAGAGTTCTATCGTATTTGTGGAAACGACAACCGGGGTTTTGAAGACCGATCCCAGCGGACAATATATCTTACGTCTTACTTATGACAAGGAAAATGATCTTATCTGGAAGGACGATGGGCAGTTGACCCGTGTAATAACGAATTTGCAAGAAAGCTTCGCAGCATATGGTCCGCCAAACGCTTTGGAATTGTCCTCACCTCGTCGAGAGCCAACGTACAACGAAAAAGAATTTTTCGCCCGGTACAGCCAACTAGAGAAAAAACTGAAGCGGTACGCTGGTACCACCATTGCTCTGGTTAATGGACCGCAAAGGCATAAGGCAAAACCGGGCTACCTGATGCAAACAACCGAGGATATTATAAAGATAAGGACGCTGACTAAGGAATTAAAGCTCCGGCTTAAGATATCTTTAGACATCTCAAAGCTTATTACAAATAAGAACAATCACAGTCAATTTGAAGAAGACTTTAATCAGCTAAGCGAGATTCGTCATTCCATCGTTGGGGTGCATCTGGCCAACAAGTTTCCCAGCAGCGGTTTTATTGACAGGATTTATAAGGAAGACAAGGTGTATCTGAATCAGTACGAATACCCTCGACTGTCGGATTTTCTCGGTTCCATTTCGGCACTTTTCAATGACAATCGATGCCGTTATTTCGTACCGGAAGAAGTAAAAAGTCCAGAAGAGCTCGAAGAACTTGTAGATAACTTGCTGAGAGCTGGATTTTCCTTTGCTAACTGGAAGGATGAACAACAGCCATGAGTACTGAAGAGGAAAGAATAAAGCTGTATAACGAAGTTTGGAGCGAGCCGGTGACTACTGTAGCAAAGCGTTACGGGATTTCTGACAACGGTCTACGCAAACGCTGCATCAATCTGCATATTCCCCTGCCGCCGCTCGGCTATTGGGCTAAAGTGAAGGCCGGGGCCAAGTTGTCGAAGCCCGAATTGCCGATAGTGAAAGCCAAAGAGGAGAGCATTGTTTTAAGAAATACGAAACATGAGTATGAAATGAAATTTATCGATATCAGTGCCCAATCAACCGAAAAATTAAAAAAGCTCGACGGACTTGACGTGCTTACGCCCCGCTCCCGAGAGGCATTTGAGAGGTGGTGCGGGAAGATCCATGTTCCGAAAAAAGTCGACCCGTTTCATCCTCTGATCATTGAATATCAAAAGGAAATTGAATATCGAAAGGTGCGCGACAGAGAGCACCAGTTTCGCGATATGTTCCAGTTCAGGGACGTGACATTATTTCCTAAAGTGCAATACCGTACTGATCACATGGTCTTGCCGATCAATGTATCTGATAAACAGAATAATCGGGTTTGCCGGATCGTCGACACGCTTATCAAAGCGGTAGAAGAGCTGGACGGCAAGGTTAAGGTTGGAAATCTATATTATAACCAGCGAGAAGTTGTAGACGGTGCCGTTATTACTTTATTTAAGAATTCTTTTTCCTTTCAGGTGAAAGAGGCAATGGCAAAACGGCGGGCCATCATTTCTGATATGCCGCTCGAAAAAAGGGCTCATGATTTTAGACCTATGTATGAAAAAGTGCTCAGCGGCAAGCTAGAACTCAAACTCAATAGAACCCCTGATTACTGGGAAAAAGGCAAGACGGAGCGGGTCTTAGCCCTTGCTGATTCTGCAGAGACGTCTTTGGAAGAGCAATTGGGCGAGGCATTCAAATGGATGGTCCAAACCGCCCAGAAAGCAAAAATTGCCTGGATCATACAGAAAAGAGAAGAGGAAATAAGGGAAAGAGAACGGGAACGCCAGCGCACAATTGAAGAAAAAAAGCAGAAAAAGCTGCAGGCGATCCTGGACATGGAAAAACGTCAGAAACAATTGGTCGAGAATATTGAGCCGCAGATGGCCGGCTGGTTTAAAGCGCAGAAACTCCGTCAATATGCCGATGAGATTGAGGCTTATGCAAAACAGGTTGTGGAATCTGAGGAAAAAGAATCGCTGGTGAGATATGTTCAATTGGTCAGAAGAGAGGCGAAAAAAACTGATCCGATTGCCGAGATCATCCAGGAGATTAAAGTAATGGTTAAAACTTAAGTTACTTGTAAGGTCAATTCGATTTTAATTCTAACGATAGGCTATATCTTCACTGTTATAGCCAAAGTTCATAGAATGACTAAAGGAGAGACGTTTATGTCACAAAAAAGATGTGATGATATCCAATGGTTGTCAGCAGAATTAACAAGAGTCCATTCAGGAATCTTGTTAATTCTGCGTATTCCCGAATGGCTGCATCTATCCGAATGTCTTACCATTGTAGCTGGTATATATGGATAGGTTACACTAAAGTGTTGACATACCATTGCAGTCTTATACTAAAATTTTGAAAGATGATCTAAATGAAATGTATCGGGCAGCTTCCAAGCAAGACGCAGAAAATGCTTTGAAAGACCGTGAATAGATAAAATCAAAGCAAATTGGAAAGTAGCAGCAATTTAAGTGCCGATTTTTGATAAGAAAACGAAATAATCTCCATTTTAAGAGATTAGTAATCGGACAGCAGAGCAAATAAAAATGACAAGTTTCGATAAAGGAAAAAAATCAACAGGCTGAATTAGCGCGATAATGTAGGTGCTGATTCAGCCTGTTGATTTTGAAAAGGGAAATCAAATATCATAGAAAAAGAATTATTACAATTTATTATAACGCAGTTGTCTTCCTCAGTTAGACCGGTTGGGATATCTCCAAATGTTTTTGACAAAATACATTTGGATTTTGTTGGTAATTAGTTTTTAAAATTTGTTGGATATGGATTTTATTCAATATCCAGCAAATCCTGAAAAGGAGAAGATATTATTTATTCCATATATTTCTGTATGAAAATTATGAATTAAATTATATATAAGTATGACACACATAATAATGATTTATGTGTTTATGATTATAGATCTGGTATATCAAAAGATAAAACCAGAGTGATTTTAATTAAAAAAAGAGGGGAATATTGTATGAATAAACATGTCTACTTATGAAGTATGATATAATTACGGGGTATAAGGAAATTTTGCATATTCTACTCAGAAAAAATTTTTGTAAATAGAACGGTAATAAAAGACATTATTATAGATGAATTGAGGTGTCATATGGGAGTTTGTGATTTTGCTGATATACTAAATAGGCTTAGAAAGTCATCAAAGGATTCAATCGATAATATTGAGATTTTTGATAATTTTAAAAAGTATATGCATGTTACACGAAGTGTGGAAGAAGATTTAAAAGAAATAATCAAAAAAGTTATTGAATCAAAAAAGAAAAATTTAATTTTAGTATGTGGCAGTGCGGGTGATGGGAAATCTCACTTATTATCTTACTTAAAAAATGAGGAGTGTTTATTAGAAAATTTTCACGTAATAAATGATGCTACTGAAAGTGGATCACCATCCAAAACAGCGATTGATACATTGAATGATTTGCTTGATGAATTTAGTGATGCTCAAATTAATATGCCTGGAAGAAATATGATTTTGGCCATCAATTTAGGAGTATTAAGTAATTTCATAGAATCAAAGTACGGTGAAAGATATTTTGGATTGCAATCTTATGTGCAAAATTCTAATATTTTGACATCTAAAATTGATGCTAATAGTTATAAATCAGAAAGTGCTTTTCAACATGTTAGTTTTGCTGATTATCATATGTATTCATTAAAAGAAAATGGGATTAATTCAGAATATATGTTGGATGTTTTAGGAAAAGTTTTTTCAAAGGAAGAAAGCAATATATTTTTTTATCAAGAATATTTGAGGACCTGTTATTCATGTCCGTTGGCGCTAAAATGTCCTGTGAAAAATAACTATGAATTTTTGCAAGACATAGATAATCGAAGATATGTGGCAGAACTTTTGGCTAAAGAGATAATAAAAGACAAAGAAATATTAACAACGAGAGAATTTTTAAATTTTATTTATGATATTTTAATATCGCCGAAGTTCAGTTATCAGGAATTTGTTAATTTGATCAATGATGCTGCATACCTAAAATTGTATATTTCGTGTATCATTCCCGCGTTATTGTTTGAAAGCAATGATATTTCTAGAGTGTTGAATAATATTAGAAAATATGATCCACTGTTACTTAGATCAGAAGAGGATGACGAACAAGCAATAGAATACTATGTTACGGCAGATATAAAGGAAGATGTTTTAAAAGCTGTTAAAGCAACAGCTTATGAGAATATTTTGGGACAGGACTCGAATTTGGACATTGTTAATACAGATAATTTTCTAAAGACGAAAATGTTTAATATTCTTGTGAGACTAAACCATATAAAAGCTAAAATAGATGATAAATTTTATTTGGAATATATAGAGACTCTTTACAACTATAATGTTGGTAGAGTAGATAATCTTCGAACTATATATGAAAAAGTTGAATATGCTGTTCGACAGTGGTGCGGAAGATCAGACCAAAATGTTTGCCTGGATAATCAGAGGTATAAGTGCTCCTTGTACGAAAAGGTCGAATTTTCAGCTTTTCTAGAAAATCTACCATCATGTAGTAATGAAATCGAGTTGCAACGTTTTTTTTCTGAAATTGTAACGGAATTTGAAAACCCTAGAAATTCAAAACAACCAATATCACTATATATAGATTATTCACTATATAAGTTGATTTGTAAGTTGAATATGGGCTATGTTCAAACTTCAGAAGATAGAAATAGTCATGCAAATTTTATTAGTTTCATTGAAAAAATATTAAAAACAGGGTCATCAAATCATGAGGTTACGGTAATAGGATATAATGGCGTGAATGCAATAGTTCAAAAAACAGGGTTTGGGTACAAGTTTAGGGTGGTGGAATAATGGACTATTTATTCAATGAAGTACGCTTTAAAGCTAATTTTAATGTGCATGATGAGCTAAGTGCAGATGCTATGAAATTGACACATTTCCCAGACAAAAGATTCAAACTTTTTCCATATAAAGCAAGTGGGAAAAATACCGCACCTATTGTATATAATTTGACTGATATTTTAGGTCGATTTTTTAAGTTAATAATGCATGTTGAAACTGAAGTCCTCGATTATGATAATCTATGTCAAAAACTTATTGATAAAATTAGAGTGGAAGAAACAGATCAAGATGTATTCAAAGATTTAATCCACGATCTTTTCTTTAGTAATGATGACTTTAATGCTTCGGCAATTGGATTGTATTATTATCAATCACAAGGAGAGAATAAAAGCGCTAATAGATTGGCTAAGTTTTTATATGATGTTATGGAATTGGATGATGAGGACTGTGTATTTATTAAAAAACTTATAGACAGTTATACATATAACGTCATAGAACAGATGGTATTAGATGTTTTAGATATGGCAGTAGCTAATTATCAGGAAGATAAGGAAAAATATTTCATTATTGTAACGAATTTACAAAGTAGTTTTAAAGCTGATTTTAAATTTATGATTGAAACAGGTATGACGGCGGCTGAAGATTTAGGAAATTTATTATCGCTTTATTATTTTTTTTACATGGCTCAAACTTGTTTGACGTTAAATCAGTTTATGAATGGCGATCGAAAAAAGGCAGTTCCACTTTACTATGCCTTAGACTGGGAAAAAATAAGCATGAACAGAAAATGCTACAGTGATGGTTGGCAAATATTGCAACCATCTGTTAATTGCATGTTTTGCCATGCCATAACACTAGAACTTTTGAATCAACATGATGAAAATTTTATGGTAGATTATATTGCATTAAGAGAATTGGTAGATACTGATCCGCAGAAAGATGAGCAGATTTCTAAGGAAGTTGATAAAGTTCGGGTTGCTTATCAATCTCGTGTTGGTGATTATAAAAAATTTGATGAAATTAAGCGACCTAATGGATTTAATAAAACAGATGAAGCGATAAGGCATTTGTTTGCCAGTGTACAGACGCAATTTTTAAATACTGAAAGAAAAAGAGCAAATCAGGCTTATGTTGAAAAATTTGAAGCATTTTGCAAAGAACGATGGTTGAAAAATAGAAAAAAAGCTGGATTAGTTTTGAATCTTACGGAAAGAGACATTATTTTCTTAACCAAAATATGTATTAGAGAAAGAGAAAAGATTAGGTTGAACGAATTATTTAATGCATATGAGGATAGGGGAATATCTCTAGATAATACTTCTAAAAGTGAATTGCAAGAATTTTTTACTAAACTAAACTTAATTGATAAGAAAAGTGATAGCGGGGATGCACAGTATGTCAAGAGAATTTTATGATTTTATTGCAAAAAAAATAAATGCTTATTTTCAAGGTTTAGATGCACAAAATTCATTACAAAGTGCAGAAAGTTTTTGTTTAAAACTTGATGATACAAATATGGTAGCAGAAGTTTCAAATTCATTACATAATTTGGCTGAAGAAAACCATTGCTTAGGAAAATATACTATTCCGTGTTCTGATGGTGAAAGGTATGAGACTTTTACCCTTAAATTAAAAAATGAAGAAGTTATTATAGGTGCACAAATCAATGGAATAACTAATGATTTCTTATGTGCAACACTTCGAAATGTAGCCAATAAAGAAAAAAAGCCTCTTTTATTGATCTCAGCGAATCCCATTGATAGCGCTAAAAGTGGTTCGAGAGATTTGGCTTCAAATGGGATGCCTTTTTATGCAGATAAGCTCATTATTGAAATTAAAGCTGGTATTAAAAGCAGTACGCAATTATCTGAGGTAGAAAAGCAAATATTGTATTTTGAACTTGATAGGTTTGAGATAGACGCATTTACTGATAAAAACTCATTATTTGAATATAAAGAATTTCTGGCTATTATGAGTAGTGGAATAATAAAGAAAGAGAAATTTCCTGGATTTAGGATGTTTTCAGTTGATGGGGAAAAGGATTTTCAAAATTACAATGTTAATCAAATTAAACGAGCGCTTAAAGATAATCATGAGATGTTTGAGCGTATTGAAAGATGTATTCGTTCAGGTAATTTAGAAACTGAACTGACATCCCAATTTTGTGATTCTTTTATTAAAAAAATTGAAAAAAACAAGAATAAAGATTTAGATAATTGGAGTGATATATTCACTTATAAAGAAGTTTTAGATGCAAAGGAAAAGAAAGAAAATAGAAAAGAAAATCCGCTGAAAATTGAGGATGAAAATATTTCCGTATATGGAGAAAGAGCATTAAATCCATTTATCCCTGATGAAAATTTTTTTATGCGAAATGAGGGGTCTCAGACAGCCAAAAAGAGAAAGAAAAATATTTTAATTTTTAATTCTGAAAAAAATAGCACGGTATCAATTCGGGTTGAATGTAATATACGAGTTAAACAAAATTTGATTAAATCCGATGATGCAAAATTTACAAAAGATGGAAAGTATTTAATGTTTGAATTTAATCAAGCTGATATTGGTTTCCATAAATTAGAAATTCAAGATGAAACGAATAAAATTACCTATGTATTGAAAATTTGTATCATTGACATATTGGCAGAGATGTTCATTTCGAAGGCAATAAAAACCGGCTTTATTGTTGAATATAAAGGAACTAAAAGTAAAATAAAACTGTTGGGGATAGGTCCGGATTTATCATTTAATATAAATAAGAGTAAGATTAATTCTCAAAAACTGGAGGATAATAAACAATATCGTTGTAATTATGATGGAAAACTTCATTTACATGCGACAGATGATGAATTATCCAATTACGGGGATGGAATTTCGATTGATGTGAATTTTGCAGGTGTTATTGTACCTTTTATATTATTTCCGGATGAAGCGAAAAGTATTGAAATTACAGGAAAAAATATCTTACGTAGAAAATTTGAAAAAAAGAAAAGTTTTTTACATATCAGAGAGCAACAGCTTCAGATGGGCACACAAGAGTTTTATGTAAAGGGTACTTTATTACAGGAACTTATATTGGAGCAGATGATTATTGATAAACATATTTTATATGGAAACTGTAGTCATTACCTAGATGAAGGAAATATAAAGATTGAAGAGCAAAATATATTAATCGATAAAACTTTGGAAGTAGCTTATCTTTCCTTGTTGGATTTGTATAAAACCAGAGAAACAACTCCTACATTAGCTTATATTGATGAGGGTTTAAGATTGGCTATTGAAAGGTATATTACTGCATTTTGCAATTGTTATTCAACCCTTGAGAGTAAACAAACTTTGACTCCCGAACAGGAAAATTCTTTACTATTAGGAATTTTGACTTTGGACAAAAAAGATGATGAAATAGCCTTAACTCCTTTTCATCCAATAAATTTAGCGTATCAGCTGGCGTTGTGTTCTGAAAAAGGGTTGGACGATGCTCCAGATGTTATTATTGACAGACTTTCTTCAATTAATTTATTGCCATATATACAAAAAAATAGAAAAGTGTATAAGGTTTCTGAACAAATAGCTTCAATGGAATGGAAGTATTATGTCCCAGTAGAAAATAAAAAATATATGGGAAGTAGAAAATATGTGGCGAAATTGATTGAGGAAAAAGTTTCGGAATATGTATCACATTTCAACTACATATTTGATGAGATAAATAATAAAATTATAAAAATCAATCTTATAAATATGGGAGATTGTAGTGAGGTTTTTCAAGGCATAGCACAATATTATAAACATGTATTAAGCAAGCAACCCGATTTAGAGCGACTTTTGCAATTTGAAATGCATATATATGGTGCTACTAGAGATAATGTATTTTTACATCTTCAAGATTATGAAAATCTAAAAAAATACCTTGCTAATGATATAAATGTGGTTCTTGCAGATGGAGCAGCAATGAATGATTTAGCGGGCATTTTATCCAAAAACATTGACTGCTATTTTCATAAAGATAATGGACAAAAATATGCCTATGCACATATCACTTTTTATGAAATGGAATCAGAATTTACATCTGCAACTGCTAGTATGGGGCAAATTGAAACCGGTATTTCCTTGGATGGATTGATTTCTGGTGTTCCATCAAGTAAATTCGGTCAGAAATATAGAACTGGTTTTGGAACAAAACATGCGTCTCATTCAAAGTTAGTAAATTTGGCTGCTTTATATAATGCTTTGATTCAAGTTAGTGACACGAGCAATCCGTATCAATCTGGAATAGGAATTTCAACACAAGTTGATGATAAGGCTGAAACTAAAATGAATTATGTGTACGATTCATCTAATTGGGTTGTTTTTATTGAGCCGAAGGTTGACTTGGATTTTTTCTGTGAAGAAGAGGCAAAAAATGGTTTACTAATTATTCATTATAGTGATCAATATACATCCAGTAGTGGATATGATGCAATTACAGTAACGAGAAAATCATTGCAATATTCTAAGGTTATACAGGAATATTTGAATGAGAAAGGTATTTTAGCAAAGGGTGATGATATTTCTTGCATCATAAATTTATTCAATGCAATTAATGGAGATTGGCTTTTGCGCTTAGTGTCATCTAAAAAGATGGTTGGCATTAATAAAGACACTACTTTCTCAAGAGAAAAAATTAGCATTGTTGCTGCAATCAAATTTATGTTAGCTTATTTGAAACATGAAAATATTTTATGGGTTCCAATCTCATTAGAAGAAATGTTGAGGGTTTCAAGAGGGGTTGGTTTATCTCAAAATGAAGGTGTGTTATCAGCGAAGAACCTTGGATTTGAAAAAGGTCCAACGAGTGATGATTTATTGTTTATTGGATTATATAAAAATGCGGATGATTTAAAAGTTTTTTTGTATCCTACTGAGGTTAAGACTGGTGATAATAATGCAGGTGTCATCCAAAAGGCATTTAAACAAGTAGCACAAACGGCTATTGGATTAGAAAATGCTTTCAATCCAATAGATGAAGCAATTGATACTATTACGGCAAAGGTGAATCGTAACTTTTTAATACAATTGCTGATTACTAGCTGTAAGAAAATGAAAGTATATCAAGTAGATGATACGCAAGACTGGGATAAAGCTCTTGACGAGTATAGGCAAGACTTGCTAAACGAACACTATACAATAACAAATGATATTCGTGAGGTACTTGGCAAGGGGACAGTGTTATCCTTTAAGAAGGGACTGGCATCGAAAAAAACCTCTTTTAAAGATGATATTATTAATTTTATCGAACTTCCTGAACAAGACGAATTCGGTTATATTTTACGAGATGTTCAAGAAATTGAAGATATACTTTTGGTGGAAAATAGAGATTATAAACCTTTGGTTGATGTAAATGTTTCCAATTTATCAGGGGATGTCTCAAATATTTCAATAACGACATTTAATTTTGAAGTTTTAGATGATAACACGGAAGACAATGTACTAAAACAAGAAGCTAACGAAAATTTTCATCAAATGATGGTAGCAGAGAAAGGCGAGGTACTTAGGGAACAGACTCATTTGGAAGGCGATAAAGGAATAAAAGTATTATTCGGTTATAATCAACAAAATGGGGAAGAAATATATTGGGAACCAAATAATACAGATAAAAATTTTCATACTAATACGGGTATTATAGGCACTATGGGCACTGGTAAAACACAATTTACGCAATCATTAATTGCCCAGCTTTATCAAAATAGAAAAAGCAATGTTTTATCAGATGATATAGGAATTCTCATATTTGATTATAAAGGCGATTATAACGAAAAGAAGACAGACTTTATTAAATTGACAAATGCCAAAGTATATAAACCATATCATTTACCATTTAATCCATTAGCCTTGACGTGGTCTGATACACCTAAACCTTTATTGCCGGTTCACACAGCTAATACCTTTGTAGATACTTTATCTAAAGTCTATAGTAATTTAGGACCTAAACAGAAGAGTATATTGCTAAATTGCATTGAGGCTGCATATTCAAGTTGTGGAATCAGAAAGGCATTAGTAGATACCTGGACAAATGTACCACCAACATTTGCTACAGTATATCAACTTTATGCCAATGATGAAGATATAAAAAAAGGCGATGTGCTAGATGCTGCATTACAAAAAATCTCTATGTTTGAGATATTTGAACCTGTTGCAGAAAAGACAAAATCGCTGTTTAAATTACTTCAAGGTGTTGTTGTGATTGATTTGTCAGGATATGATTCTGATATACAAAACCTGGTCGTTGCAATTACTTTAGATTTGTTCTATTCTCAAATGCAAGCTTCGGGACATAGTGGATTGGAAAAGAACATGCGCCAGCTAGATAAATTTGTTCTTGTAGACGAGGCTGATAATTTCCTTCGTGAAGGATATCCTTCTTTGAGAAAAATTCTTAAAGAAGGTAGAGAGTTTGGCGTAGGAACTATTCTTTCTACACAATTTCTAAAACATTTTATGACGAAGGAAGAGGATTATTCAAAATATATATTGACATGGGTTATACATAATGTCGCAGACTTGTCACAAACAGACGTAAGATTTGTCTTTAATACTTCGAGTGGTACTGCCATAGAAAATCAACTTTGTAGCGATATTAAGAGTTTGAAAAAACATGAGAGTATTGTAAAAATGGGAAATTCTGATGGACAAGTATATATGAAAGATAAAGCATTTTGGAAATATGCAAAAGAGAAATTAGAAGATTGATATCAAGGATCTTCAGAAATCTAATTGACATTTAAATATGGAGC
>Ga0302210_10000894_pt1 | contig 13082 bp, 8 predicted proteins | sample II_Fen_E3_2_FD_198793 | JGI IMG/M metagenome (GOLD analysis project Ga0302210, IMG submission 198793) | Peat permafrost microbial communities from Stordalen Mire near Abisko, Sweden - II_Fen_E3_2 | ecosystem: Environmental > Terrestrial > Soil > Wetlands > Permafrost | place: Sweden: Abisko... | reverse complement strand
GAGCAGTTCACCAAGTATTTTACCGACTTTTTCGACATTTTCTAAAATATGAGCGTCTTTATAATATTTGAGGGCAGCAACACCGGCGGCACAGGCGAGTGGATGGGCACTATACGTCAAACCGCAAAGTAAAGTATGGTCATCAAAATAAGCAGCAATTTTTTTGCTGACAGCCACGCCGCCGAGCTGCACATAACCACAGGTAATTCCTTTAGCAAACGAGACGATATCCGGTTTCACATCAAAGTGTTCAAAGGCAAACATTTTGCCAGTACGGCCAAACCCAGCCATGACTTCATCGCAGATCATCATGATGCCATAGTCATCGCAAATTTGGCGAACACCTTTGAGATAACCTTTGGGCGGGATGATTACACCATTTGAACCTGTAATGGTTTCCATGACAATGGCAGCGATGTTATCGGCACCTTCATAGAGAACCTGTTCGCGTAGTTTTGTGATATAAAAAGCGGTGGCCGCTTCTTCATTGGCAAAATTGATTGCTTCACGATATACATAAGGATCAAAGAATTTGATGAAGCCGGGAATTCCGGGTTCGAGTGGATAGCGGCGTGGTTCACCGGTTAAGTTGCCAGCACCAAAGGTTGATCCATGATAACTTCTATAGCGGCTGAAGACTTTGTTTCGACCCGTAAACATTCGCGCCATTTTGATGGCGTTTTCATTGGCATCGGCCCCACCGTTGGTAAAAAATACTTTGCCCATATTGTCCGGCATCAGATCAATCACCATTTTAGCGAGTCTTGAACGTGATTCTACGGCATAGCTTGGTGCCATAAAGCAGAATTGATCGGCCTGCTGTTTGATTGCAGCAACGATTTCTTTATTGCTGTGACCGAGATTCAAGTTAACGAGTTGAGATGACATATCGGTATATCGTTTGCCGGCATAATCGAAAAAGTAGATGCCGTCACTTTTTTCTACGGCAATTGGATTTAAATTACCCTGTTTAGACCAAGAGTGTAAATTGTATTTTAAATCTTGTTCTTTGATTTCTTGTTCTGTCATGTAAAATCGCCTCTATCTTTATAAATTTTGAAATAAAAAAGAGCAATGAAAGGCTTTACTCGAAAGCTCCATTGCTTTGCATCTTTATGTATGCATTTGTCTTGCTGGGTTGATTATAGCATCCGCAAAAATCAAATACAATCAATTGAAACCCAAAGTCTTTTGTGCTAAGACACAGTTTTATTTCAAGTGTTCATAAGATATCCTTGATTTTGTAAGCTAATAAAATTCGTAAGCGGTCTTCGACGCTGTTAATCGGACAGTTCATGATTTCTTTGATTTTTTTTAGTTTATAATTGATAGTGTTGCGATGAACAAAGGTTAGTTTGGCGACGGTCTGTACACTGGCATCGTTTTCAAGATAGCATTTTAACGTCAGTAAATAGTCGGTTTTATTGGCGGCATCATAGTCGGCCAGACTGCCAAGCGTATCATTATAAATTTCATATAGCACATTGATATCACCGCTAGAGAGCAGGATTTTGTAGATTCCGACATCTTTGTAATAAATTTTGTCGATTTTATTTTTTTGCGAAAGGCGCAGTACCGAAATTGCCTGCTTATAACTTTTGCTTAACAGTAAAAGACCGCCTTTATTTTGGCCAATTCCAATATGACAAGCATAAAGCCGATTTTTTTGCTCATAATGTTGCAAGATTTTATCAATGCAAGTTTCTAGTGTCTTATCCTCCGTGTTAGCAAAGATGATGAGCAGTTGATTATTGTGGATGGAGATACAATAATGCTCTACCAGATGGCTAATAATGATCTCACTAAAGGACTGAATTTCATTTAGTAGTTTTTCACTATGATCTTCTTTATCTGTTTGTACAGCCAGCACTACAGCACAATAATGCCAGTGAATGTTAAAACCTTGTGATTCGAGTTGAATTTGATAATAGGAACTTTTTTCCGGAAAAAAAATAGCATTTTTAAAAGCTTCGGCTACATTGAGTTCTTTTTGTTCCCGATGAATAATGCAGCGGCAAAAATAACGTGTCACATCCACAAGATGAATCTCCCATGGTATGGTAAATAAAGGGAATTCATTTTCTTTGCAATATTGAATGAGTTCAAGCGGTACTGTCTTGATATAAGGTCCCGTATTGACAATTAGACCAGCGGCATGATGGCTAACAAGACCTTTGGCAAAGGAGAGCAGCCACGTTTCACCCTGATGACCGATACCAGTTGTGAAGACGAGTTCATTGCCGCGTAGAAAGGTAGCGGCTGTTTCATCTTCAATCATATGAACCCATTGGACACTATGATTGATACCAGATTCGCCAGCAATCAACTTCATGCGATAGATTCTTTCTGCTTTTTGATAAAGATAAGCCAATCGAATTGACATAAGCATCCGTCCTTATTTTTTCTTTCGTCAGGGAGGGCGATAAGTACAATAAAAAAAGCCAAATCTCCATAAAGAATACAAAAAATGTATCCTGGCCGCTCAAACATCGAGCGAATGGATCAATTTGGCTCTACTTCATTCATTTGTTTTTCAGTATAGCATGAATCAGCTAAATAGAAAAGGTGAAAAATCTTCTTAATTAAAATAAAAATTTTGGCTTGATTTTGCTATGGGGATAGCACAGAGTTTTTTGTGCTGTAGAACATAGACGATGGATTTTGCGAATGCTATACTGAAAATCAATTCAAGAGTACAAAGGTGAAGAATTTTAATTGAGCAATGACGCTCAAGGCTATATGCCTTGAGCGTTTTTGTATTTTTGAAGGGATAAATTCATATCGAGATCAAAAGCAATGACGCTTACTATCATATGGATATGAAGGGTTATTTTTTATTTGTAAATTTGAAAAATCAGAGGAGATGGTATTATGGCTACGGAAAAATTAATTGAACTAAAAACAGATGTATCACATAGCAGTCTTTATAACGCAGATTTAGCACCAACGACATTGGAGGAGAGAAATTGGAGCACATACAATTTTGCTGCTTTATGGGTTAGTATGGCGCATTGTATTCCAACCTATATGCTTTCAAGTGGATTAATTGCTTTAGGCATGGATTGGAAGCAGGCTATTCTTACGATTACCTTAGGAAATTTGATCGTGCTGGTTCCAATGCTCTTAAACGCGCATCCAGGGACAAAATATGGAATTCCTTTCCCGGTTCTAGCTCGAGCATCGTTTGGAACATTTGGCGCCAATATTCCCGCAATTTTAAGAGCTGGCGTTGCCTGCGGCTGGTTTGGTATTAATGCTTTTATCGGCGGGACTGCAGTTAATAACTTTTTTATTGCATTGTTTCCAGCTTGGAAAACGTTCGGCGGGGATATCAATATTGCCGGATTAAGCTTACCGGCAATGATTACGTTTATTGGTTTTTTGGTTATGAATATTTTACTGGTTTATAAAGGGATGAATTCAATTCGTAAGTTTGAAAACTGGGCAGCACCACTCGTTTTGCTTATGACCTTTATTTTGCTAGTTTGGATTGTCAATGAAGCACACGGTTTTGGTCCTATTTTTGCCGAAACAGGCAAACTGGATACCTGGGATAAATTTTTACCGGTTTTTGTACCATCTTTGACCGGGATGATTGGGTTTTGGGCGACTTTATCGTTGAATATTCCTGATTTTACTCGCTTTGGCAAGGGGCAAAAAGAGCAAATGTTAGGGCAAGCAATTGGGTTACCGCCGACGATGACGATTTTTTCCATTATGGGTGTTGTCATATCTTCGGCAACGATTGTTGTTTATGGAAAAGCAATTTGGGACCCCGTTGATTTATTATTACACTTTTCTAATCCGTTAGTTTTAGCTTTTTCGTTGTTTGGTATTATTGTGGCTACCTTATCGGTTAATATTGCCGCAAATCTTGTATCACCAGCAAATGATTTTTCCAATATTGCGCCAAAACATATTTCATTTAAAACGGGCGTCTTGATTACGGGTGTATGTGCGGTGCTAATCATGCCTTGGAAGCTTTTATCAGATCCTAGCATGTATATTTTCAACTGGCTCAATGTTTATTCTGGATTTCTCGGACCGATTGCCGCTATTATGATTGCGGATTACTTTATCCTACGTAAAACGGAATTGAACCTGGAAGATCTTTATAAGGAACAAGGCGAATATTCGTATACAAAAGGTGTGAACATCATGGCAGTTTTAGCTTTACTTGTTGGTGTCGGCGCTGCCTTGATTGGTAAAGTTGTTCCATCGCTGTCTTGGCTATTTGATTATGCCTGGTTTGTCGGCTTTGGTGCATCTTTTGTTTCTTATATTGTACTTATGAAAATTATGCCAGTACCGGTTGGGGCAGAAGAAACGGTAACTGAAGAATAGGGGAGATTGGTATGATGGAAGAATTTGATCTTATCGTAAAGGGCGGGACGATTGTTACCGCCAGTGATATATATACAGCAGATATCGCTATTTTAAATGGAAAGATTTGCTTAATGGGAAAAGATCTTACTTGTTCAGCCAAAAAAATTGTTGATGCAGCCGGCAAATATGTTTTGCCGGGGGGCATTGATGTCCATACACATCTTGATATGCCTTTTGGCGGGACCGTTTCGAGTGATGATTTTGCAACTGGAACGATTGCGGCGGCTTGCGGTGGTACCACGACTGTCGTTGACTTTGCCATTCAGCCGAAAGATGCGACGTTAGCGCAAACAGCCGAGATTTGGCAAAAAAAAGCGGGGGGGAAAGCCGCCATCGATTATGGATTTCATATTGCTATTACGGATATGAAAGATGAAATCATGGCAGAAATGCCAGCTATTATTGCAGCGGGTTATTCTTCATTTAAGTTATTTATGACGTATGAAGGGTATCGGGTTACCGATGATACCCTAATGAAGGCGTTAAAGATTACCAGAGATTATGGCGGACTGGTTTGTGTTCATGCCGAAAATTATTATGTGATTGATTATTTGGTGAAAAAGTTCAAAGCAGAAAATAAAATCGAACCGATTTATCATGCTTTGAGTCGTCCCAATTTAGCTGAATCAGAAGCTGTGAACAGGGCAATTGCGATGGCTGAATTGGTAGATGCACCGCTTTATATTGTTCATTTGAGTTGTAAAGAATCGCTGGCAGAGCTTAAACGAGCTCGTGAAGCGGGGCTTCCGATTATGGCAGAAACTTGTCCGCAATATTTGTTTTTAGATGAGGATAATTACCGCGAAGCAGATTTTAATGGAGCAAAATACGTCATGTCACCACCGCTTCGCAAAAAAGACAGCCAGGAACCTTTATGGCAGGGGCTTGTTAAAGGCGACATCCAAGCAGTGGCAACCGATCATTGCCCGTTCTTTATGGAAGGACAAAAAGAAATGGGTCGCGAATTTTTTGCTAAAATTCCGAATGGAGCACCAGGTATTGAAACACGTATGCCTCTTTTATTTGGACAAGGTGTCCGTGATCAGAAATTGACACTGACAAAGTTGGTTGAGGTTACAGCGACAAATCCAGCTAAAATATTTGGTATGTATCCACAAAAAGGCACGATAGCTGTTGATAGTGATGCCGATCTGGTGATTTTTGATCCAGAAAAATGGCAAACGATAACAAAATCAATTTTACATGAACATGTGGATTATACGCCTTATGAAGGTTTTGAGCTAAAAGGCTATCCAATTATGACGATTGCCGCTGGTAAAATTATTGCTGAAGCTGGCAAATTTGTCGGAAAAGTCGGTGCTGGTAAATTTATAAAACGGTCAGCACCAATGATTCTTTAAGGAATTATGTCCGGTGCATTGAGGAGAGAGTTTTTATGAATATAAATGAAATAAAATCCACAGATGATGTGGATATAAGTATCGATATCGGTAAACTGCATTTTGAAAATCCTTTTATTTTAGCCTCGGCGCCACCGACGTCCGACGGGAACTTTATCCGAAAAGCGTTTCAAATGGGCTGGGGCGGAGCTGTCATCAAGACCATCAAACCCGATGATATGCAAATCAGCGATGTGAGTCCGCGGTTTAGTGTTCTCAAAGATAAAAAAGGACAGAATATAGGCTTTGAGAATTTTGAATTGGTCAGTAAACAAGACTGTAGTTATTGGAGTGAAGAAATCCGCGCCATAAAAAAAGAATATCCTAATAAGATTTTGATTGCCAGTATTATGGCAGATTTATCGGCAGCCTCATGGAAAAATCTTGCCTATAAAATGGAACGTGCTGGTGCGGATGCGTTGGAGTTAAACTTTTCCTGTCCGCACGGTATGCCGGAACAAGGGGTTGGGGCGGCGATAGGTCAGAGCGCTGAAATTGCCGCGATGATTACCAGATGGGTTAAAGAAGCGGTAGAGTTGCCGGTTATTGTAAAATTGACACCAAATGTTACGGATATTACTGCCATTGCGAAAAATGTTGCGGCGGCTGGGGCAGATTCCATTGCGGCCATCAATACCGTGCAGTGCTTAATGGGGGTCGATTTAGATACATTGTCGCCTATGCCGACCGTACAGGGGCAGTCAACCTATGGCGGCTATTCCGGTTATGCCGTAAAACCAATCGGGTTAAAATGTGTAGCGCAGATTTCAAGTGCGGTGGATGTTCCTATTTATGGTATTGGTGGTATTGGTACGTGGCAGGATGCTATAGAATATATCGCCGTAGGCGCAAGTGTCGTGCAAATTTGTACAGCAGCGATGTTGGAAGGTTTTCAAATTATCAAGCCGATGCTGGCTGGGTTGAAAGCCTATATGCAGGAGAAAAAAATTGCGAAACTAAGTGATATCTGTGGGATTGCTGCCAAGAAAATGACATCACATACCAATTTGAGTCGGGAGTATACCGCTAAAGCGACACTAACCACGGCTGAAGAATGTATTTTTTGTCAGAAATGTCTGATTGCCTGCAATGAATCGGGGTATGGCGCCATTCAGGCCGTCAATCATAAAATTCAGATTGATGTGGATAAATGCGATGGTTGTTCTTTGTGCAGCTTAGTTTGTCCGAAACAGATCATCGTTATGAAAACTTCCTATTATAAACCGGTGGAAGAGCTTCGTAATATTGTTTAAATTAAGGCTGTTTTTATAATAAATAAACTAGGAGGAACCGAAATGGAATATGACTTAAAAGCAGGGGCCAAACGGGTAGTGGCAAATTTAAGAGAACTGGCAGCAATGACTTCCGATGAAAATGGCGCGCAACGAATTGCCTGGACACCAACTTGGCAAAAAGCCAGAGATTGGTTTGCTGAAAAAATGATCGCTGAAGGGGCAACAATAAGTATTGATAAAGCTGGCAACAGCTGGGCAAAAATTGAGGGGGAATCGGAAGCGGCAATCTTGATTGGCAGCCATTTGGACTGCGTACCAAACGGTGGCTGGCTTGATGGTGCTTTGGGCGTCGTTGCTGGAATGGAAGTTATCCATCGCTATGGTAAAAATGGGGTAAAACCTAAAAAAACACTCTACCTTGTAAATTGGGCTGATGAGGAAGGCGGACGCTTTGGTCGTAGCCTCATAGGTTCTTCGGCTGTATCAGGGACGATGGAGATACAAGATATCATTGACCTAAAAGACAACGATGGCATTCCTTTGGTTGATGCGTTAAAAGCATATGATGTGGATCTTGATCATATTATGGAAGTTCATGCGGAATTTGCCGATAAAAATATTACCGGCTATCTGGAACTTCATATTGAGCAAGGACCAGTTCTGGAGCAGACAAAAAAATCCGTTGCTTGTGTTTATGGTATTACCGGTTGTGAACGTCATTATCTTAAATTTAAAGGGCAGGCAGCTCATGCTGGTTCGTTCCCAACTTTAATGCGTCAGGATGCTTTTTTAGCAGCGGCTCAGGCCAGCTTGAGTTTTCGTGAAATCGCTTTAAAATATGATGGGGTCTGCACCGTCGGAAAAGCCAGTGTAACGCCAGATGTTGTTACAATTGTGCCGGAAACTTGTACGATTTCGCTCGATCAGCGCTCCATAGACCCTGAAAAATTAAAAGCGATGTTTGCCGAAGCGCATACGGCAGCACAAGCCGCGGCTAAAACACATAATGTGACAGTAACGTGGGAAAAAATATGGAATATTGAACCGACAATTTTTGATCCCCAGCTGACTAAACTTTGTAAAGAAGCAGTCCAAGAGGAAACGGGAGAAGATACCACAATGTATTCTGGTCCGCTCCATGATGCAGCTGAAATGGCTAAAATAGTACCGTCCATTATGATGTTTGCTATGTCAGCAAAAGGTCTGTCCCATTGTAAGCAAGAAGATACACCAGATGCCGATCTTGAGATCACTGCCAGTGCATTTTTACGTTTGGCAGACAAGGCTTTAAAAGCATAAGAATGATAAAGAATAGCAGTGTTGATAAGGCCAGAGAGCAAATTTCTGGCCTTTTTGCTTTATAACAAAATTGATTGCAGAGTATCATAAACATATTGACGGTCTATTCTGGAGGTGATATCATATTAATTACAAATATATTAAACATGCAATAATACTATGTATTTAGCCGATCAGAAATACTGAAGGCCAGGGAGTTATTCCTTGGTCTTTTTATGTTCAAAAACAGCTTAAAGGTGAGATATAGGATGGAGCGATTAAAAAGTTTCTTTGATGTGTTCTATATAGTTGCAATCTATTATTATAGAAATTGAATTTGGAGATGTATAATATGGAAAAAATTTCTAACAAATTGACTGAATTAAATAGGGTTTTGCTTGATCTAGGGAAAGTGGCGGTGGCTTTTTCTGGGGGCGCCGATAGTTCGTTTTTAGCAGCGGCAGCGAAAAAAGTTTTGGGCGATAATGCGGTTACGGTTACGGCTTTATCAGAAACTCTTCCCGAAGGGGAGCGGCGGTCGGCCATTGATTTTGCTAAGAGTATTCATATCAAACATACTGAAATTTTAATTAGTGAACTTAAAAGTCAGGAGTTTATTGCGAATACAAGCAAACGTTGCTATTTTTGTAAAAGAGAACGTTTTTCTGTATTGGAAAATTGGGCATTGAGTCAAGGGCTTTTTTGGGTATTGGAAGGGTCAAATGCAGATGATGTAGATGATTATCGTCCGGGAATGGAAGCTTTGTCTGAATTTACCAAAGTAAGAAGTCCTTTATTGGAAGTTGGTTTAACCAAGGCGGAAATTCGAGCCATTTCAAAAGAGTGGGGTCTGTCAAGTTGGGATAAGCCAAGCGGTGCTTGTTTGTCATCGCGAATTTCCTATGGCGTGAAGATCACACCAGAACGATTGAAACAAGTGGAACAGGCCGAAACCTATCTGAAACAGTATTGTAGTGGTCAAATTCGGGTGCGGTATCATAAAAATTTGGCACGAATTGAAGTTTCATTCGAGCAAATTGGTAAATTGGTGGAACCTCGCGTTGCTAAGAAAATTACAGAATATTTCAAGGAAATAGGCTTTGTTTTTGTAACGATTGATTTAGCTGGCTATCGGATGGGCAGCATGAATGAGACCTTGTCTAATGAATAATCGTTAGGATCTCTTTTTTTACGCATAAATTCTCATAAAAAAAGTATTAGCGTTGTGCTAATACTTTTTTGTGAGAATTTATTTTGTATTATGGTGTTTTTTCGGGTTATATATTTGCTGCAGTGCTTCGCGAAGTGTCGGATAATGAAACGTGAAATTTTGTGATGTTAAGCCCTGGGGAATTGCTCTTTGACTGCAAAGTAAAATTTCATCCGCCATTTCACCAAAGATGAGGTGAGCTACAGCGGGGGGCATTTTGGTCCAACATTTTTTATGAAGAACTTCCCCCAGTGCTTTGCCGAAATCCTGCATTGAGACTGGATTGGGGGCCGTCACATTGTAGGGACCACCAGCTAATTGCCCAGAGAGGGCAAAGAGGATGCTGGCTATCAGGTCATCGCGATGAATCCACGAAACCCAGTTGTCGCCATTACCAAGGATACCACCCATGCCGAAGGAAAAAGGTACTGTCATTTTTTTTAGTACTCCGCCGCCGTTTCCGATGACAATTCCAAAACGCAGTCGTATAACGGTTACATTGGCTTCGGCGGCTTGATCGGCACTTTCTTCCCACCGGCGGCAAACTTTTGCTAAGAATCCGCTGCCAGAGGGGGAATCTTCGGTAACGATTCCCTCTGGATTTATCCCATAATAACCGATGGCAGAGGCATTGATTAATAAAGCTGGTATTGCCAGGCCTTGCTTTTTTGCAGCGATCAGGCTCGTTACAATTTGTTTTGTTCGTTGAATTCGACTTTCGAGAATTTTCCGTTTGATTGTCCGGTTCCAGAAAAAATCTTTGCCGATATTGTAGCCGGCCAGATTAATAATCGCGTCGAAAGCGGTTATTTGTTTTAGTGGCAGCAATAGACTGGCATCAGGACTGATTAAATAAGATAGTCCTGAAGTTTTTGGTATTTCTTTTTGGCACAGTAACGTAACCGTGTGTCCCTGACTTAAAAGCTGCTGCGTTAGGGCTTTGCCAATAAATCCGGTACCGCCAGTAAGCAAAATATTCATAATACATTCTCCTCGCCATTAAGTCACATAAAATTATTCCTATACAGCTACAGTTCTGTTGGTTTAGGGGAATTCCTGCGTCGGACTGAATTAAACGGCAGTTTTGGTATTTGTTTACGGGCAGTGAGGATGATAAAATATATGTAATGTATATAGAACGCATTAAAGAAATTCCATCCAGTCTATCAGTCTGTCAGGAACGGGGTATAGGGCATCGTTTGCTTCCTACGTAACGCCACTCAACCCTATACCCCATTCCTGACGATTGCCATAAAATGTTTAATGCGTTCTATATATTAAAGAAAACGGAGGACACAGCGATGCAGGAAAAAGTCGTACAGTTAGATCAAAAAGAGGAGAAATTTGTTTATACTTCGGGATCGCATAATTGTGGCGGACGGTGTTTGCTTAAAGTACAGGTTCGTGATGGTCGTGTTGTTGGTATTACGAATGAAGATGATCAACAGGATACACCTTCGTATTTTCAGTTGCGAGGCTGTTTACGTTGTCGTGCCTATCGAGATCGGCTGTATCATCCTGATCGTTTGTTATATCCATTAAAACGTATTGGCAAAAGAGGCGAGGGGAAATTTGAACAAATCACTTGGTCGGAAGCACTGGATTATATTGCTGATAAAACAAAACAGGTGATGCAGACTTATGGTCCGGAGGCTATTTATTTAAATTATGGGACAGGTAATGCGGGGCAAGTATCGGAACGAACCTGGCTAAAAAGACTGCTGAGCCTCTATGGCGGCTATCTTTCGTATTATGGAACGTATAGTTCGGCTTGTACGAGCATTGCTACTCCTTATACATATGGTACGAATCAGACCGGTAATAGTCGGGAAGACTGGGTAAATTCGAAATTATTGATTTTGCTTGGTTGGAATCCAGCCGACACGGTTTGGGGGACCAATACAAGTTATTATTTAAAAAAAGCCAAAGAAGCAGGTGCCAAAATTATTGTGATTGATCCCATTTATTCCAATACGGCTGTAAGCTTAGCTGATCAATGGATTGCGATTAAGCCGACGACCGATAGTGCGCTTTTAGCGGCGATGGCATATGTTTTAATAACGGAAAAATTATATGATATGGCATTTTTAAATCAATTTTGCCTTGGGTTTGATGAACAACATATGCCAGAGGGGATTTTGCCCGGCAACTCTTATAAGTCTTATATCTTGGGGTTGAGTGCGGATCAAACAGAAAAAACGCCGCTTTGGGCAGAATCTATTACAGGTATATCGGAAACGGTGATTATCGAATTGGCTAGAGCTTATGGGACAACGAAGCCGGCAGCTTTGATCGAAGGGTATGGGCCACAGCGTCATGCGTATGGAGAACAGATTGCTAGAAGTGGTCCAGTTTTAGCAGCGATGACCGGCAATATTGGAATTGCGGGCGGCTGGGCTTCTGGTAAGGGAAATGAAGCGCGTAACCATTTCGTCGCAGCGATTCCTTACGAAAATCCTTGTAAGGCAAAAATTTCTGTCTTTAGCTGGCCGGATGCGGTTTTACATGGCCAAGGAATGGGTGGCGATTTTAGCGTACAGGGAGTGGACTGTTTATCGACGAATATTAAGCTGATTTTTAATGTTGCCGGTAATTGTCTGGTAAATCAGCATTCGGATGCCAATCAAACAGCGGCGTTATTGCAGGATGAATCGCTTGTAGAATGCATTGTGGTGAATGATCAGTTTATGACAGCTAGTGCCAAGTTTGCCGATATTATTTTGCCTGCCGATAATATGATGGAACGCAATGATATTGTGCAATCATGGGCTTATGGCGATTATGTCTTATATATGAATCAAGCTGTCGATACAGTCGGTCAATGTCGCAATGGCTATGATTGGGTCAGCGATTTAGCTGAGAGACTGAATTTAAAAGATGAATTTACCGAAGGTAAATCATTGGATGCGTGGCTGCAATATTTAGTGGCAGAAACAGCGAAACAAAATCCGGGGTTTCCAGCCTATGAAACTTTTAAAGGACAAGGAATTTATCGCTGGCAGCACGATAGACCAGCGATTGCCTTTGAAAAACAGATCGCGAACCCTAGTAAGTATTCCTTCCCCACACCATCCGGAAAGATCGAATTATTTTCAGCGCGGTTATGGGACATGAAAAAACCAGCTAAAATACCGGCAATACCTCAATATATACCAGCCTGGGAAGGTCCAGCAGACCCGCTGATTGAAAAGTATCCGTTGCAATGTATCGGTGCCCATTCTAAGCGCCGCGCTCATTCAACCTTTGACAATGTCAAATGGTTGGAGGAAGTAGAGCGGCAAGAAGTATGGATTAATTCAATAGATGCTGCCGCTCGCGACATTCGACAAAATGATCGGGTTCAGGTTTATAATGAACGGGGTACAATTGAGTTGCCGGCTAAGGTAACGGCACGCATTATGCCAGGCGTGGTATCCGTACCGCAGGGAGCTTGGTGGATGCCAGATTCCCAGGGAATTGATCAGCGGGGGAGTATCAATACTTTGACAAAATATCAACCAACGCCATTGGCTTTTGGCAATCCACAACATACGAATTTAGTTGAAATCAAGAAGGTATAGGAAAAGAGGAGCA
>Ga0302210_10000889_pt1 | contig 13112 bp, 5 predicted proteins | sample II_Fen_E3_2_FD_198793 | JGI IMG/M metagenome (GOLD analysis project Ga0302210, IMG submission 198793) | Peat permafrost microbial communities from Stordalen Mire near Abisko, Sweden - II_Fen_E3_2 | ecosystem: Environmental > Terrestrial > Soil > Wetlands > Permafrost | place: Sweden: Abisko... | reverse complement strand
ACCCATAGCTGCATCACCAGTAGCAAAGACTTTTCCAATACTGCTTTTGCTTTCTTTATCAATAGCAACATTGCCACGTCCATCAAATTGAACACCCAACTCAGTAAGTAAACCTTCATGTACAGGGTGAATAAATCCAAGAGCCAGGAATACTAGGTCAGCTTTAATCAAGTCTGTTTTTCCGGTTGGTTTCATGCTCATTCGACCATTCTCATCTTTCGACCATTCAACCTCTTCCACTAATACTTCCGTCAGTTTGCCCTTTTCGCCAATAAATTTGTTAGTATTCAAGCTCCATTTGCGTACGCAACCTTCCATATGTGAGCTTGAAGTTTTAAGAATATTCGGATAATAAGGCCATGGAGTATCCGGATTTTTATCCACCGGCGGTTGTGGCATTATTTCTATTTGAGTAACTTTAGAAGCACCCTGGCGAATTGAAGTACCCACACAATCCGAACCTGTATCTCCACCACCAATTACAAGAATATGTTTGTTCTTAGCTGAAATGATGGATTCTTTATCCACTTTTTCTCCAATGATCAGTTGGTTTTGTTGACACAGAAAATCCAGTGCGAAATAGACACCTTTCAAATCACGACCTTCAGGATTGATATCACGGGGATGACCAGCACCAACTGCAATACAAACTGCATCGAAGTTTTGCATAATTTCTTTGCCAGTAATATCTTTTCCTATTTCAGTATTGGTTTTAAACTCTATTCCTTCTTCAATCAACAAAGCTAACCGGCGATCAATGATGTTTTTATTCAATTTGAAATTTGGGATTCCATATCGTAACAAACCACCTAATCCGTTATCTTTTTCAAATACAGTAACATGATGACCCTTTCGGTTCAACTGCTGTGCAGCTGCTAATCCAGCAGGGCCTGAACCTATAACAGCAATCTTTTTTCCAGTTCGCGTTTTTGGTGGACGTGCTTTAATCATGCCTTCAATAAATGCAACTTCCGTAACTGCTGCCTCATTCTCACGAATTGTTACTGCCGCGTCATGTAATGCTAATACACAGGATTTTTCACAAGGAGCTGGGCAAATACGACCTGTGAAATCAGGAAAATTATTTGTTTCGTGTAATACTTCCACACCTTCTTTCCATTGTCCTTTGTAAATCAAGTCTTGCCATTCCGGCATTTTGTTGCCTAGGGGACATGCCCAATGACAAAACGGAATTCCACAATCCATGCATCGTGAAGCCTGAATTTTTCTGTCTTCTCGATTTAATGTCTGTTCAACTTCCCCAAAATCTGAAATTCGTTCGTTAATAGGACGGTAACCTGCGATCTTGCGAGGGGTATTTATAAATGCTTTAGGATTTCCCATGATGTTTTATTGTTTTTGTCTTAAAACCTTTGCCAGAGTTTTAAACTTTGGCAAAGATATTTAAATTGTAATTAATAATCGCGTTCAACCTGAGCAATTTTTTTGTTGATCGCTTCTATTTTTTCTTCTTGCAACACTTTCTTGTATTCTATTGGAACTATTTTTTTGAATTTATCTACATATTCGCTCCAGTTATCTAGAATTTTTTTTGCAACTTGACTTTTTGTATATTTATAATGATTGGAAATCAATCCCTGTAATTCTTTTCTGTCTGCACTGTCTTCGATAAGTGATAATTCAACCATCTCCATATTACAGAAAAAATCGAAATTGTCAACTTCATCAAGCACGTATGCTACTCCACCACTCATGCCGGCAGCAAAATTACGTCCTGTTGTTCCAAGAACAACTGTACGACCTCCTGTCATATATTCACAACAGTGATCTCCTGCTCCTTCAACGACCGCAATAGCCCCTGAATTTCGAACACAAAAACGTTCTCCGACTACACCATTAATATATACTTCACCAGATGTAGCGCCATACAAAATGGTATTACCTGCAATAATATTATCTTCTGGTTTAAAAGTACTCTCTTTTGGTGCTATGACAACAATTTTACCTCCTGAAAGTCCTTTCCCTAGATAATCATTTGCTTCACCTTCTAATTGAAAAAAGACCCCTTTGCTTAGAAATGCACCGAAACTCTGTCCTGCTGAACCATGAAAATAAGCTTTAATGGTCTCATTTGGCAGCCCGGTTTGACCGTATCGTTTAGCAATTTCACCTGAGAGCATCGCCCCAACAGTGCGGTCAGTGTTTTTAATTTTGTACTTCATTTCCACCGGCATGCATAAATCAAGGGCCGGCAGTGATTTCTTAATCAATTCACGATCCAGTACATTCTCAATTTTATGATCCTGATCCTTTACATGACGAAGTGCTGCTTTGTTACCTTTGGCAGGTGAGAACATAATTTTCTTTAAATCTACTTTTTTAAGTTTCTCAGTACCTTCAACATTTTTACGTTCAAGCAATTCTGCATGACCTATTATTTCGTCCAGACTGCGATATCCCATTTGCGCTAAGTGTTCACGTACATCCTGGGCAAGAAACTTGAAAAAGTTGACAAGATACTCATATTTACCTGCAAAATGTTTACGTAATATCTCATCCTGAGTAGCAACACCCACTGGACATGTATTTAAATGGCACTTGCGCATCATAACACAACCGAGAATAATTAAGGCACTGGTTGCAAAACCATATTCTTCAGCACCTAATAAAGCAGCAACTATAATATCGTGTCCGGTTTTTAGTTGACCATCCGTTTGTAAACGCACCTGCCCGCGCAGATTATTTAAAACCAGTGTCTGTTGCGTTTCTGCAAGGCCAATTTCAACAGGTAGACCGGCATGTTTTATAGAGCTAGATGGACTTGCACCTGTTCCGCCTTCAGCACCACTGATTAATATTAAATCTGCTTTTGCTTTCGCAACACCCGCAGCTATTGTTCCGACACCAGTCTCAGATACTAGCTTGACACTAATAGTGGCAGAAGGGTTGATATTTTTTAAATCGTAGATAAGCTGTGCCAAATCTTCAATTGAATAGATATCATGATGGGGTGGGGGCGAAATTAGTGAAATCCCAGGTATAGAGTGTCGGGTCTTTGCAATTATTTTGTCCACTTTATATCCTGGTAATTGTCCACCTTCACCCGGTTTAGCACCTTGTGCGATTTTAATCTGAAGTTCATCTGCATTGACCAGATATTCTGCTGTGACACCAAATCGTCCTGATGCAACCTGCTTAATAGCACTACGGGTACTTAAACCATCTTCACGTTTTTTGTATCGTTCGGGATCTTCACCACCTTCACCGGTATTACTTCGTCCACCTAAAATATTCATGGCAATTGCCATGGCTTCATGTGCATCCCGGCTTATGGAGCCATAAGACATTGCCCCGGTAACGAATCGTTTGGTTATATTCTCAATAGGTTCTACTTCGTTGATGTCAATCGGATTATGTTTATAATCCATCAAGTCACGAATAAATATTGGCGTTGGCTTTTCGTCAACTGTCTTTGTATATTCTTTGAATTTTTCGTAACTATTTGTTTTTGTTGCAATTTGAAGTCTTGCAATTGACTCCGGGTTCCAGGCATGTTCTTCACCATCGCGTCGATAAGAGTACAAGCCTAGATTTTTTAGCTGTGAAGGATCACTTCCTTCGAGTGGATGAAATGCCTCTTCGAATGGTTTCAAAACTTCATTCGCAATATCTTCCATATCGATACCTTCGATGGCAGAAGAAATTCCTTTGAAGTATTTATCCAAAAAGGCAGATGAAATGCCTATTGCTTCAAAAATATGAGCACCACGGTAACTTCGTAAAGTAGAATTACCCATTTTTGAAAGGACTTTAAGCAATCCTTTGTTTACAGCTTTTATATAATGTAATTTTGCTGTTGCAAAATCCATCTTTATATCTCCTGATTTTGCTTTCTCATAAATAATGGCAAAAACCATATAAGGATTAATGGCATTGGCCCCAAATCCGAATAAAAGTGCAAAATGCATTACTTCACGCGGTTCAGCAGTTTCAACTACAATATCAATCTGCATTCTTTTCCTCTTTTGGACTAAATACAAATGTACCGCCGAAACAGCTAAAAGTGATGGGATTGGTGCATGGGTTGCATCCACTCCGCGATCACTTAAAACGATATAATTTTTACCATCATCAACGGCCTTTTCAACTGATAGGCAAAGCTCATGAATTGCGTTTTCAAGACCATTTGAACCTGTTGTAGGATCAAAAAGCATTGGCAAAGAAATTGTTGAAAATCCTTTATATTCTAGATTTAATAGAATGTCAAATTGAGTATTTGTAAGAACTGGGCTCTTGAGTTTAATCATCTTACAAATTTCATTAGCAGGCTCAAGTAAATTCTGATGTAAAGAACCAACATACCCTGTTAATGACATTACCAACTCTTCACGAATCGGATCAATAGGTGGATTTGTGACCTGAGCAAATTGTTGACGGAAATAATTGAACAACCGTTGAGGCTTATCTGAAAAAACAGATAATGCTGCATCATTTCCCATCGAGGAAGTTGGTTCATACCCATCATTTGCCATTGGAAGGATTAATCTTTCCAAATCTTCCTTAGAATACCCGAATGCATTCAACAGGGTTTGATAGTTATTCAGGTCGTTTTTAACGCTTCTTCCGGAAGTAATATTATCCAGGTTGATGCAATTTTTATTTAGCCATTCGCGATAAGGAAATGCTTTTGCGAGGCCTTCTTTTAATTCGTGATCGTAATATATCTGACCGAGTTCAGTGTCAATCATGATCATCTTGCCGGGTTTTAGGCGTCCTTTTGCTTTGATACGCGAAGGCTCAATCTCAATCGTTCCCGTTTCAGATGCTATGATCATCAAATCATCATGTGTAACAAGATATCGTGCAGGGCGTAAACCATTTCGGTCCAACATCCCGCCAGCATATCTTCCATCGCTGAAAAGTAATGTGGCAGGACCATCCCATGGCTCCATAAAGGTGCTGTGATATTCGTAAAAAGCCCTCAAATTATCGGAGATAGGGTTTTTTGCATTCCAGCTTTCAGGAACAAGCATTGCCATTGCGTGTGGCAAACTTTTTCCGGACATAACTAAAAATTCAAGAACGTTATCCAGTGTGGCACTGTCGCTCATTCCTGGTTGACAGATTGGATATAATTCATTTAAATTTCCAAGTTCATCTGATTTCAGAACACTTTCGCGTGACTCCATCCACTGTCTGTTCCCCCGGATCGTGTTTATTTCTCCATTATGTCCCAACATACGGAAAGGTTGTGCCAAATCCCATGTTGGAAAGGTATTGGTACTAAACCGTGAGTGAACTAAAGCGATACCACTGGTGAAATTAGAGTCGGATAAATCAGGGAAGTATTCACGTAGTTGGAGTGAAGTAAGCATCCCTTTGTAAATCATTTGTTTTGTGGAAAGACTTACGATATAAAAACTACGATCCTTAGCAATATTTGATTTAAGGATTGCTTTCTCAATTTTTTTCCTTACAATGTAAAGTTTACGTTCCAGTTCATCTTGTGAAAAACTGCCTGTGATGAAGAGTTGCTTAATATTGGGTTCGTTGGAGGCAGATATTTCACCTAATATACTGCTGTTCACAGGAACTTCACGGATGGAAAGAAGATTTAAACCTTCTTTTTTTATATTTTCTTTGATGACATCAAGGCAGAGTTCCGCTTTCTTTTGATCTTTTGGTAAGAAGACAAGCCCGGTTCCGTATTTTCCCTTTTCAGGAACCGCTATCCCTTGAAGTAAGATGAATTCGTGTGGAATTTGAATTAATATACCAGCACCATCACCGGTTTTATTATCAGCACTCTCTGCTCCACGATGTACCATGTTTTCGAGAACCTGCAATCCATTTTCAACAATTTCGTGGGACTTTTCTCCATGTAGATTTAATATCAAGCCGACGCCACAGGCATCATGCTCGTTTTGGGGTGAATAGAGCGATTTCTGGTCATATTCATCAGTTACTTTAGGGATTGTCATAGCTTTATTTCTTTTTTATACACTTAAAAACTGTTACATTCAGCTAATTTATCGTGTTAATTTGTTCTATTGTTATTTTGAAAATAGTGGGAAAACCTTAGGCTTTCCCACTATTCTAATTTACGAAAGTTAGTAATTCCTCTTTTTAACGAATAAACAGTAATTCTCTGTATTTAGGCAAAGTCCACATTTCATCGTCTACTATCATTTCTAATTTATCGGCATGGTAACGGATTACATCAAAATAAGGTAAAACGTCATCGTGGTATGATAATGCTTTTTCATATTCACTGTCAATTTTATTTGCTACTTTACGTGCTTCTACCAACGCATCCACATTTGTTTTTATTACGGAGATGTGTTCTGCAATTTCTTCTATAATCTCAGAATCCAGTTTAGATAATTTTTCTGCTTTCTCAACCGAATAAACAGCTTTAATTTTATAAACATTGTCTAAAAGGAAAGATTGATAACGCGTTGCTACCGGAATAACATGGTTCAGCGCTAAATCACCTAAAACACGCGCCTCTATCTGAATTTTCTTTATATAAGTTTCCCACTTAACCTCATTCCTGGCATGAAGTTCAACTGCTGTCATGACTCCTGTTGTCTTGAATAACTCAATACTGGCTTTTGAAGTATAGGCCTTTAAAATTTTAGGAACACTTGTTTCACAATCCAACCCACGTTCAGCAGCTTCAAGTTTCCATTCGTCACTATATCCGTTTCCATCAAAACGAATAGCTTTCGATGATTTGATATAGGATTTGATAACATCAAAGATCGCTTTTTCTTTCGTAGTTCCGGAAGCAATTCTTGAATCTACATCTGTTTTGAATTCATTCAATTGATCCGCAACAGCAGCATTCAATGTAGCCATGGCTGATGAACAGTTCGCAGAAGAACCCACTGCACGGAATTCAAAACGGTTTCCTGTAAATGCAAACGGAGAAGTACGGTTACGGTCTGTATTGTCAAGGAAAACCTCTGGTATATGAGCAATTCCTAAGCTTAAAGTCTTTTTGGCAGTAACTACGATAGCTTCTTCACTTGAGCTTTTTTCCAATTTGTCCAGAATAGCTGTCAATTGTGTTCCTAAGAATACAGAGACAATTGCAGGAGGAGCTTCATTAGCACCTAATCTATGTGCATTTTGAGCCGTCATGATCGAGGCTTTTAACAACGCATTGTGCTTGTATACTGCCTGTAGGATATTTACAAGGAAAGTTACAAATTGAAGGTTTTCTTCTGGAGTCTTTCCAGGAGTCAGTAATCCAACGCCCGTATCGGTACCCAATGACCAGTTGTTATGTTTCCCTGAACCATTGATTCCAGCAAAAGGCTTTTCGTGTAATAACAAACGAAAACCATGACGACGTGCGATCTTTTTCATGATCGACATCATCAATAAGTTCTGATCTACGGATAAGTTGGTTTCACCAAAAATAGGCGCCAGTTCAAATTGGTTAGGTGCTACCTCGTTGTGACGGGTTTTAGCAGGAATTCCATATTTATAAGCTTCAAATTCAATATCTTTCATATAGGCAGCTACACGACTTGGTACGGATCCGAAGTAGTGATCATCCAATTGTTGGTTTTTTGCTGATTCATGTCCCAGCAATGTACGACCTGTTAATAACAAGTCAGGACGGGTTGCATATAAACCTTCATCAACTAAAAAGTATTCTTGTTCCCAGCCTAAAAAGGATACTACTTTTTTGACGCTTGGGTCAAACATTTGGCAGACAGCAGTAGCTGCTTTATCAACTGCACTCAAAGCTTTCAATAATGGCGCTTTTAAGTCAAGAGATTCACCGGTGTATGATATGAAAATTGTTGGAATCACTAATGTGTCATCCACAACAAAAGCAGGAGAGGAAGGATCCCAGGCAGTATAACCACGAGCCTCATAAGTACTGCGGATACCACCACTTGGAAAAGAGGAAGCATCTGGCTCTTGTTGAGCAAGAAGCTTTCCTGAAAAATCTTCAATGATTACTTCGCCTGGAGCACCACCTACATAGTCAATAAAGGAATCATGTTTTTCTGCTGTACTGTCAGTCAACGGTTGAAACCAGTGAGTATAATGGGTTGCACCTAATTCCATGGCCCACATTCTCATCCCGGCTGCCACATCATTTGCTATTTCCAGGTTTAGGGTTGCCCCTTTGTCAATCACGTTTTTGAGTGATTTCAACGTGTCTTTCGACAGGTACTTCGCCATGGTAGCGCGATTGAAAACATATTTTCCGTAATAATCGGATGTAAACTTAGAGGGAGGTGTAACTTCCAGTGCCTTTTTCTTAAAAGCTTCTTCTACTGCTTTAAATCTCAATGATGACATAATTATATTTTTTGAGGGTTGATTTTATTTTAAAAACTTAAATTATTGAGTTGTAATCTGTCGTAATGTTACTAAAACAATGCAAAAATAATAAAAATGATAGTTTTTCAACTATAATTTGGCCTTTTTGTGAAAATAAAGATCACTATATTTCAAATTAGATTAAATAGACATCGTATTATGTTGAATCGGTAGTAAAATACACGATATAATAATGAATTGATTAATAAGGTGAAATATTATATCTTATCTGTTATCAATATTACTTCCTTTGTTCTATTACAAAGATAGTAAAAAAAATGGCGGTTAAGATCATTTTTAGCATTTCAATTAAATGATTCATTTACTTTTACTAAATGCGTTTGATTTCCTAAATTGTATGAATTTAGTATCAAAAAGACAATCGATTATGGGAACGCATTTTTGATTGTTGGATGTTAATCAAAATTATTATAGGCTGTCTCACCATGTTGTGATTCATCCAACCCGATGGCTTCTTGTTTATCGGATGCCCGTATGCCTACTACTTTTTCTGTCAGTTTAAACAACAGGAATGTTCCGATTCCTGAATAAATAATCGTTGCAAATACTGCTATGAATTGTACCAGCAATTGTCTGTAGTTGCCATATAGGGCGCCACTATATGCCGGTTGAATAAGAGGAGAAGCTAGTACTCCGGTTAAAATAGCTCCCAGCATACCCCCAATGCCGTGTACTCCAAAAGCATCCAGCGAATCATCATATCCTAATTTTGGTTTGACATATGCTACCATGCAAAAACATACAAGTGAAACGATTACTCCAATGGCTAAGGCTCCAGGTACGCCTACAAATCCTGCTGCCGGTGTGATCGCAACAAGACCTGCAACTGCTCCTGTGCTGATCCCCACAACTGTTGGTCGTTTATCGATAAACCAATCTAATAATGCCCAGGTGATGGCCGCTGCTGCCGCTGCAATATGCGTTACCATCAGGGCATTTCCTGCAAGGCCATCTGCTGCTAATCCGCTTCCGGCATTGAATCCAAACCAGCCCACCCAAAGAAGACCTGCACCCATAACTACATAGGTGATATTGTGAGGGGGGATGGCGTGTCTTTTGTAATCACGACGTTTCCCAAGCATGATCGCTGTAACGATAGCGGCAACCCCTGCATTTACATGTACAACGGTCCCACCTGCAAAGTCCAATGCCCCTAATTTGAATAGCCATCCATCAGCGGACCATACCCAGTGTGCTACCGGATTGTAAATGAAAATGGACCACAATATGGTGAAAACAAAAAATCCTTTAAAGTTAATACGTTCTGCAAAAGCTCCAATAATCAAAGCTGGTGTGATCACTGCAAACATACATTGAAACATGATGAATACAATGTGAGGTATGGTTCCAACTGCAACCCCGTTAAGACCCATTTGGGAATGGGAAATAAAGTAAGGGCTAAGGTCAGTAATCTTTATATTATTTAGAAATGCCCAATCTAAACCACCTATGTAAGGAGCCAGAAATCCAGTTGTGCTTCCAAAAGATAAACTGTAGCCACAGACTACCCACTCGATGCTGATCACCGCAGTAATGATAAAACATTGCATAAATACATTGAGTACGTTTTTACGTCGTACCAGGCCACCATAAAAGAGTGCAAGTCCTGGGATGGTCATTAATAAAACGAATGCTGTGGCAACAATCATCCATGCTGTATCACCGGTGTTTATGGTCGGAGCTACTGCCGGAGTTGAAGTTTGTGCCCATAAAGTTGAAATTGAAACTAGGGACAGGATTGAGGTGAGTATGATATTTTTTTTCATTTTTAATTTATTCTAATCTTCTGAATTAATAATTATATCTACTCCTTGTTGAATAATGCCTCAGGCCCTGATTCGCGTGTGCGGATACGGATTGTGTCCTGAATGTCGTAAATAAAAATCTTGCCATCTCCGGTTTCTCCAGTCCATGCCGAATTTAGTATTGCATCGAGTGTTTTGTCCAGATTGATATCTCTGACCACAATGGAGATCATTCGCCGGTGAATATAATTCGATTGAAATACTTGCCCCCTGACAATTTGTTCTTCGGTTGATTTTCCTAATCCGGTTATGTCCCAATACGAAAACCATTCTATGCCTGCTTCGTACAATGCCTCTTTGACATCTTCAAATTTAGACTTCCGGATAACTGCCTCAATCTTTTTCATCTTTCGTTTTTAGTTTTTATTGTTTAGTGCTGTTGTTGGGGTTCTGTCAACAATAAGTTTTGATTCTTAATCACTTTAAATCAATATGTTGTTTAGCTTTAGTTTAACAGATGGGTCTTTTCTTTCTCTTAATCCTTGGCAAAAGTACGATAATTATAGTGAATACGGATGCAAATTGATAATAAAATACGTAAAAAAGCTACATTAAGGTATTAAATAATGCTGAAACAGACATAAATGTATGAAATGTCTTCTGTTTGTTGACATAAACATGCTGTGACTCTGAAAGGGTATTGTTTTAAGAAATCTAAAGTGAAATGGCCTTTAAATTGATATTTGTTTGTCTTATCAATAAAAAACAGGTTATTTCGTTTGAAATAACCTGTTCTAAATTGTACCAAATGTTTTTTTATTCATTGGGTGAAATCCATTTTTTAAATTAAAATAGGTAGGTTCTGGTTTTAAATAACGGGCAGCCCATTTATTTAATGACACATCTTTAGTCTGGGAGATATGCAGAAGGATAAATCCAATATGATCCTGTTGATTATCGAAAATCTTTATTCTTTCCTTTCGTTAAATGAAATATCATATTCTGTCCGGTTCTCATGTTCAAATAAGGATTTAAAAATATCCGATCATTTTTACATAGTTTGTTTAATTCAATTGCCGGTGAACCTTTTTTGTTTTCGAGGCAATTGTTTCTGTTGATACTCAAAAACAAATTACTTTTTATCCAGCACCATCCTCAAGATGATATAACCAAGTAATCCTGAAAATAATGAACCGAGTATGACTCCTAGTTTTGCTTGATTCAGCAAGTCGCTGCCCAGTGTGTACGAAAGTCCTCCTAAAAACAAGGCTACTGTAAATCCAACACCTCCTAACAATGATATTGCAAACATGTTCTTCCAGGTCATTCCGCTGGATAAACGTCCAATCTTTAATTTTACTGACAACCAGGTAAATGAATAAATTCCTACCAATTTCCCGAGTACCAGTCCCAACATGATAGCAAAGGTTATTCCTGAAAACAGGGTTGTATTTGAAGACTGGAAAACTACACCGGCATTTGCAAAAGCAAAAAGAGGCATAATCAAATAGGTAACTAAACTATTCAGGTTATTTTCAAAATCCTGCAAAGGACTAATCACCATGTCTGAGGCTGATTCTATCCGTGAGAGGTATTTGATTTGTTTATTGCTCAATACGACATTTTCTTTGCCATCAGCCGGTATAGTATCCCGTATTGCCTCCAGGTCCTGCTGAATGCCTTGTGAGAACCTTTTTACATTCAAATGAGGTCTTGCAGGTATTGTGAATGCAACGAGTACACCGGCAATGGTAGGGTGGATGCCAGCCTGCAGGAACAGGTACCAGATGACAATGCCTATAAGGGCATAGAATATTTTGCTGTTAATCCTCAATCGGTTTCCAATCATTAATACGCCGAAAAGTAAAACTGAAATGAATATGTAAACCAAAGAAGCAGTAGTAAACTGGCTGTAAAAGATCGCTATTACTGCGATACCACCAATATCATCTACTGTTGCAAATGCTAGCAGGAAAATTTTAAGACTCAATGGAACCCTTTTACCTAACAAACTTAAAATGCCTAATGAAAAAGCAATATCTGTTGCCATGGGAATGGCCATTCCTCTCATTTCTTCGGGTGAAAACTCCTGAAACTTACCAACAGTAAAAAAAACGAATACCGGTACAATCATTCCTCCAAAAGCAGCTATGATTGGTAGTATAGCCTGACGGAACGAGGATAATTCACCGACAAGTATTTCCCGCTTTATCTCAAGTCCTACCGTAAAAAAGAAGATTACCATAAGGGCATCGTTTACAAATTCTAATGTAGTGAATGCGTGTCCATGAGCACTAAATAGATTGAAATTCTCTGTCCCTAAAAACAGTTTCGTTTTCCAGAGTGATTCATACCATTCATGCCAGTATGAATTGGCGATGATCATGGTGAGTAAAGCAACCACCAAGAGTAATACTCCCGGATTTATACGCTCTTCAAGTTTCACTAAAAGCCCATGTGTTTTTTCGAATTTCTGATTCTTATAATTAATCTCCATAGTTATTCTTTTAAGTATTTATAGGATAAATCTGTTTCTGGAAGAATTGTATTGGTTGGTATAAGTTGTCCCGCATTTCTCTTATACTGATTCTGTAAAACTAAGCAAAATTCTGAAAGATATGTACATGCCCGAAACAAACAAACAGGCTATTTCGTTAGAAATAACCTGTTTTATAGTAAATTTGAACACCTTTTGTTTTTTTAGCCTCATGCATTTACCGAATAGGGTTGAACTCAGGTTACTTTTTGCATGGACATTCGATCTTGTTGGATTTGTATTTTAAATTGATCCAGTACCTTATTTCTGACTTTTAGTTGAATCGTTTTTCAATGCCTCTATAAATAAATGCTAATGAAATAAATCATTCATCTCAAAAATCAAAATATGTAATTGGAAATAAATAATGTCCTATGATTTTAAATAAAACTTAATCAATGTATCGTCCTGAAATTTGTTTACACTTTTGATTAATACTATAATTCTATTTTTTATCTTTGTGTTGTCATATTCAAGCGGAGTTAGGCTCTGCTGAGGAGCAA
>Ga0302210_10000880_pt1 | contig 13177 bp, 12 predicted proteins | sample II_Fen_E3_2_FD_198793 | JGI IMG/M metagenome (GOLD analysis project Ga0302210, IMG submission 198793) | Peat permafrost microbial communities from Stordalen Mire near Abisko, Sweden - II_Fen_E3_2 | ecosystem: Environmental > Terrestrial > Soil > Wetlands > Permafrost | place: Sweden: Abisko... | reverse complement strand
AAATTTCCATTCCACAATACGGTTCAATAAATGAAGAATTGCAAAACCAATTTTTAGATTATATGAAACGATTAGCCCAGGTTAAAATTGACCGCTATCAAAATACTAAAATTATCACATCAACCATTTCCGAACTTAAATATCAACAAATTTTTTATACCATTTTAACTTTCATTTGCGATTCCAATATAAAAAACACGTATCAAGATCTCGGTAAAGAAATTTTTGAATACCTTGTTATTCATTATCAGGAACCATTTCACTTAAAAGATATTGCAAAAAAATACGCCTTTCATCCCGCACATATCATTCGCTGCGTCAATCGAAAATATGGTATTACACCTCTCCAGCTTTTATTATCAATCCGCCTAAGCAAAGCAAAACAATTGCTCGCTAATACAACGGACCCTGTCAATAATATAGCCACTACAATCGGTTTCACAGATAATGCATATTTTTCTAAACAATTCAAAAAAAATATGCATATGACTCCCTCTGAATATAGAAATCTATATTATAAAAAGGATATGCCTTAAAATCATTTACAAAACTCAAAACAGACAGCTGCCAGAAACTTTTATTCAAGTTTCTGGCAGCTGTCTGTTTTGCTACAGTTTATTTTATGCATTTTTCTTTTTTATGAAATGACAAACTAAAAATAAGTCGACCATTCTTATCGGGAACACTAAGTTTACGAATATAAAAACGAGCAATCGTGCCAACAACCAGTGCAGAAATTAAAGTTCCTTCCCTAATTCCTTCAATTTCTCTAAAATAAAGCAAAGACATGCCTGCCGCAATAATAACAAGGCTGCTATCAAAAAAAGTTTTAGTTCTGCCTAACGTAAGATGCCACCTTGTAATAAAAGCATAAACCAGTCCTTCTCCGGCCAGCATGACAACATTACCAATAATTTGTAAAGCAACCCCCATGGCTAAGGCGAAACAGCCTAAAGTCAGCGTAAAAATTTTCATGAAATACATTTCTGGCGTAAAACCACTTAATAGAAACATGACAAAATCAATAAAACAACTAAAAACAATGGTCATAGGAATTTGTAAAAATTGAATATAAGGAAAACGCTGTTGTAAAATCAAAAGCTGCATAAGTAAAAACAACATGTTTACAATAAACGTAAATTCGCCTAATGATAACGAATACTGCAAACTTAATATATATGGAATACTTGATATTGGCGATGTCCCTAATGAGCTCTTTAAAATCAGACAAATTCCTAATGACATAAAAAACAAACCACAAATAAAAAGAAAATAACGTTTTTTCAATGACATAAAATCCGACCTTTTTGGTATAATATACTACTATAGTATACCATTCTTTTCCCTAACAGCAAAAATAACCATATAGCAAAATAAAATACGTATGAACGTTCGCATCAGCTTGACAACTAACACCATTAGTTTTAATATATAAACAGTTAGTTTGTTAGTACACATTATATATTAACTCTTAGAGAGGATCTAAAATAACTATGCGTTTAAAATTAAATATACAGCGTATCATTGAGATGGCAGCGACAATTGCTGATGAAAAAGGCTTTGATGCCGTAACATTGACGGCTATTGCGGAAAATTTCGGTATAAAAAAGCCTTCTTTATATAATCATATCGAAAGTTTAGATGCATTACGCTGTGAACTCGTTATTTTCGCTAGTATGCAGTTAAAAGAAAAACTGGCAGCTGCTGCTATCGGAAAGTCAAAGAAAGATGCTATCTTGGAAATTGCTATTGTCTACAGGCAATTTGCTCATGAGCATCCGGGGCAATATCAATCCATCATGTCATCCGCCTGGGAATATAAAGAAAGCCCACGGTTTAAAACAGTAACGAAAGAATTAATGGGAATCTTGCGAACGGTTTTATCTCATTATGATCTGCATGACGATGATTTAACCCATGCGGTGCGCGGATTACGCAGTATTATGCACGGATTTGTTTCGCTCGAAGCCTCGGGCTGGTTCACAAAACCAGCTGGACGCGAAGATAGTTATTTACAGCTGATCCACACCTTTATCAGTGGCGTTGAAATACTTGAACACACATCCCCAGCAAAGAAATAGGTGAATTACATGGAAATTTGGAAACGGAATTTATGGATCTGTTGGCTTGGTTCATTCGCTACCTCAGCTGCTTTAAGTCAAATCGCACCCGTATTACCTTTATATATTGATAAGCTTGGCATGCATAACTTAGCCGATATTGAAATGTGGTCAGGAATTGCTTTTGGGAGTACTACTTTAATTGCCTCAATTTTTTCACCATTTTGGGGGAAGATTGCCGACAAATATGGTCGTAAACCGATGCTGCTCCGAGCTAGTTTTGGAATGTCCATTGTTTTGGCTTCCATGGGATTTGTCCAAAGCGTTTATCAGCTTGTTGGACTCCGAATGTTGATGGGTACCATTTCCGGTTTCAACTCAGGAGCCATCACATTAATTGCTACGCAGGCTTCAAAAGAAAAAGCTGGCTGGGCTCTCGGAACGCTTTCAACTGGAGCCGTAGGCGGTACCTTATTAGGACCGCTAATTGGTGGTTACTTAGTTGAAATGTTCGGCTTTCGGGCCGTGTTTTTATCGATGGGATCACTCTTATTAATTGCTTTTTTGCTCACGTTCTTTTTTGTTCAAGAAAATTTTACTCGCACCACAAAACCACTATTAAGTTTTCGTGAAATCTGTCATACACTGCCGGATAAACAACTTATTTTCGCTATGTTTATTACTACTTTTACCTTACAACTGGCATTATTTTCGATTGAACCAGTCATCACCATTTACATCAGCACTTTATCACCCAATACCGCTCATCTAGCCTTTATTTCCGGTCTTGTATTTGCCTCCTCGGGTCTTTCAAGTATGTTGGTAGCACCACGGCTTGGTAAACTAGCCGATAGAGTTGGCGCGCATAAAGTCATTTTAATTGCTCTGTTTGCTGCCAGTTTTTTGTTTATTCCACAAGCTTTTGTAACAAGTGAATGGCAGCTGATGGGGCTGCGTTTTTTAGTTGGTATTGCAACTGGTGCCTTATTGCCATCTATCAATACGATGTTAAAACAAAGTATTTCATCTGATATTGCTGGCCGGATCTTTAGTTATAACCAAACAGCCCAGTTTCTGGGGATGTTTTTTGGTTCAGTTTTCGGCGGACAAATCGCCGCTCATTTTGGAATTCGTGATGTATTTTTCATGACCAGCATCCTTTTATTTATAAATGGCCTTTGGGTACACCATAATGTATATAAAAAAGCGAGCCATGAATTTGAACATGCCCTGCCGCATTCTTAAACTCATACCAAAAGCAGCGCTATCAAAATTACGTCTTAAAACGTTATCTTGATAGCGCTGCTTTTTTATTTCTGTTCATTTTTAAAAATCCATTTTCTGCCTACTGCAAAATACGTTTATCCTAATTTTTTCTTCATGCAAATGCAATTCATGTCTTTTTCATATTGCCCATAATTATGTATTGTATCATAATGTAGATGCTTATATAAATCAACGGTTGCTTGAATCTTCCCACCTGTTTCCAAAATAGCATAGGCACGGCCCTGCGCCAAAGCAAGTTTCTCTAAATTATCCATCACTTTCGTCGCTAACCCTTTATTTCGATATACTTTGCGAACAAAGACCCGTTTCATTTCAACAGTATCATCACTATAAGTTTTAAAGCTGCCACAAGCAATTGGTGTCATTCCGTCATAGACAACAACAACGGTTGTACTATCATCATCGGCGTGCTTGAATTGTTTATGCTGCGATTTATCATTACCAATCATTTCAAGACATTCTTCATCTAACAATCTAACCAACCTGATAAAATCATCATTCGACCCCTCAGTAATTCTCACATGTAGATCCATAACAGCCAGACTCCCTTCAAGTATCAATTTCTTTGCTATTAAATATATTCCCATAATAAGAAGCAAAACCCTTTAATTTAATTAAAAATTCAGAAATATTTTTTCATTCCACACTGAATTGACATCTCCTGTGATCAAAAAAAGAAGTGACGAACCGCCGCTCCTTTTAAAAATACACAGTATTGAATTAAACTAATATATTTTGTAACGTTCCAATCCCTTCAATCGAAACTTTGATTTCATCACCAGACTTGAGCCATTTTTGTTCTGCTTCTGGATAGCCCAATATCACACCGCTTGGTGTACCGGTAAAAATAATATCCCCGGGCTGCAATGTCATATATTGCGATGCATAACTAATAATTGTTGCACAATCAAAAATCATATCACGCGTATTAGCAGACTGGCGCACGACTCCATTTACCTCACATATAATATTTAAGCTATTTGGATCTAAGCCATCGGCTGTTACTAAATAAGGACCAACTGGGGCAAAATGATCACATGTTTTTCCTAATAACCATTGACCGGAACGAAATTGTAGATCCCTTGCGCTTAAATCGTTTCCTGTCGTATACCCTAATACATAGGATAAAGCTTCTTCCTTTGAAACGTTTGATGCTTCTTTGCCAATCACAATAACAAGTTCTGCTTCATAGTCAAATTTTTCCGCCACTTTAGGAAGTTTTATAATTTGCTGGTGTGCCGCTAATGCATTATTGAATTTGCTGAATAATACCGGCGATGTCGGAATATCTATTTTAGATTCAGCGGCATGACTTACATAATTCAACCCAACACAAAGAATTTTCTCAGGCTTAACCACACAAGGTGCATAAACCAACTGCTCTTCTGGAAGAATTTTGACTTTTTGCTTCATTAATTCTGTTAACTGTGACAGACCGATTTGCCCACTTGCTATCACCTGTTCCATTGTAGTCGGTGCGGCAAATAAAGTATGACGAACGGAACTTGTGACGTCAATAACCCCAGCCTCTATCTTAATACCTAAATGAATTTGTTCCCCTAATTTAAAATTAATTAACTTCATAGCACTGTCACTCCTTCTGTTAATACTTGATGCACTTTAAATGAACATAAAATCTTATCTTCATCTATTCTACAAATAATAGGTAACTTTGTAAACTATAAAACATAATACCATGTGGGGTGTTTTTAATTCATAATCTTTAGTTCAACATCTATAAATACCTACTAAATTAGATGCAAGATAAATAATTCACATACTATAAATATAATAAATAATTCACATACTTTTTTATGCCTTTTAATTATTGACAGGGTTTTCAAGAAGCACTATACTGGAAATATAAAATTGGTGAGACCAATTTATGATTGTTTTAAATTGTTTTATCTCACTATAAATATTCAAAATATATAAATTATTTTGAATAGATTCTATTTATGCCTAAACACAACAACTTATACCTTAAATGGTATCAATTTAGGAGGAGAATACATATGGAAATTTTAGTTTGTATTAAACAAGTTCCCGGAACCAATGAAGTAACAATTGATCCGGTAACCGGTGTTTTAAACCGAAATGGCGTTGACAGTAAAATGAATCCTTATGATCTTTATGCTTTAGAAACTGCCTTGCGATTAAAAGAAAAATACGGTGGAACCGTCAGTGTTATCAGTATGGGACCCCCACAGGCACAAGCTATAATTTACGAAGCCTATGCGATGGGAGCGGATAACGGTGCTTTGGTCTCAGATCGAAAATTCGGTGGTTCCGATGTTTTGGCTACAAGTTATACATTATCGCAGGGCATTACAAAATTCGGAAAATTTGATTTGATTCTCTGTGGAAAACAGACAACAGATGGCGATACGGCACAGGTCGGTCCGGAAATTTCAGAATATCTGAACATTCCCAGTGTCTGTAATGTTATAAAAATTATTTCAGTAAAGGAAACTTCAATTATCGTAGAGATGGACATGCCTCATCATATTGAAACTTTGCAAGTCGATTTTCCTTGTCTTTTGACCGTTGAAAAAGATATTTTCCAACCAAGATTACCATCCTATATCAAAAAAATGGCTTCGAAAAATCAAAATATAGAAATGCTTTCTTTGCTTGATTTTGATGATCAAGATGAGAAAAAATATGGTTTGAGCGGATCTCCTACACAAGTACAGCGTATCTTCCCACCTACGATTGCAACAGATCGCGAACTTTGGCAAAATTCCAGCCTCATTCTTACCGATAAAATGTTTGATAAAATTAAAGAACTAAAATTTATGGATTAAGTACTGTTTCGATTGAATCTAAACATTTCAAAATTAGGAGGTTTTCTATATGGCAAAACTCATTGTTCATCAAGAAAAAATTGGCAATATCAAAGAACTTTTAGCCCTGTGTCCCTTTGGTGCACTAGAAGAACAAAACGGACAAGTAAACATAAATTCTGCCTGTAAAATGTGTCAGCTTTGCGTAAAAAAAGGACCAAGCGGTGCTGTTGAATATCTAGCTGATACTGTAAAGCAAATTGATAAAACAAAGTGGCAAGGCATTGCGGTATATGTGGACCATGTTGATGGTGTAATCCACCCTGTAACGTATGAACTACTTGGCAAAGCCCGCGAACTATCTGACAAAATTAACCAACCGGTATATGCACTTTTTATCGGCAGCAATATCACTACCAAAAGCCATGAACTTTTACATTACGGCGTTGATAAAGCTTATATCTATGATACACCGAATTTGAAACATTTTAAAATTGAGCCTTACACCGCTGCCTTTGAAGATTTTATCCAACACATTAAACCAACAGCGATTTTAGTCGGCGCAACCACGATTGGAAGGCAGCTAGCCCCACGAATTGCCGCCCGCTTTGGCACAGGATTAACCGCTGACTGCACGGTACTGGAAATGAGTGAAAATACCGATTTAGTTCAAATCAGACCTGCGTTCGGTGGTAACATCATGGCACAGATTCTTACGCCAAATCATCGTCCGCAAATCGCCACAGTTCGGTATAAGGTTATGAATACACCAACAAGAGAACCCGTCGAAACCGGTGAAATTATTAATTGCACTATTAATGAAGAAAAGTTGCGCTGTAATGTCCAGGTCTTAAATATTGTACCTAAAGAAAAAGAAAAGTTCATTGATTCTGCCGAAGTACTCATTGTGGCTGGTCGTGGTGTCAAAAAACAAGCGGATCTAGAAATGCTGCAAGAACTTGCTGATCTATTGGGAGGACAAGTTGCTTCGACTCGTCCAATTACGGAAGCTGGTTGGCTTGATGCAAAACATCAAGTTGGTCTCAGTGGTCGTACAGTTAGACCAAAACTCATCATTACCTGTGGTGTATCCGGTTCCGTTCAATTTGTGGCTGGAATGAACCATTCTGATGTGATCATGTCCATTAATAAAGATCCAAAAGCAAATATATTCCAGGTTGCCAATTATGGTCTCGTTGGTGATATTTACGATATTATTCCAAAACTGATTGAAAAAATTAAAATTGCCAAGGGGGTTTCGGCATGATATACAAACGGATTGACCAAGCTGATTTAAAAGTTCTCGAATCGATAATCAACGATAGCGAACGTATTTTATACGGTGCGCAAATTAATGAAGAATTTAGTCATGATGAACTTAGCGGGACTGAATCGTATCCCGATGTAGTTGTAAAAATCTGTTCTGCTAAAGAAGCTTCGCAAATTCTGAAATATGCCAATCAAGAAAAAATTGCCGTAACGCCTCGTGGTGCCGGAACTGGACTCGTCGGTGCTGCGGTAGCGATTGAACATGGAATTATGATTGATACAACTCTAATGAATCATTTTCTTGAATTAGATGAAGAAAATCTGACACTTACTCTAGAACCAGGCGTTTTACTGATGGATCTCGCTGCTTATGTTGAACCAAAAGGTCTTTTCTATCCACCAGACCCAGGTGAAAAATCCGCGACGATTGGGGGAAATATAAGTACGAATGCAGGGGGTATGCGTGCTGTAAAATATGGAGTGACTCGTGATTTTGTCCGGGGTCTAGAAGTAATTTTACCAACTGGTGAAATCGTTGATTTTGGTGGTAAAATTGTAAAAAACAGTTCTGGTTATGCCATGAAAGATTTGATGGTAGGTTCAGAAGGAACCCTCGGTATTGTTACAAAAGTTATTTTAAAACTTCTTCCATTGCCGAAAAAAACCATCAGTCTGCTCATACCATTTCCAACATTGTCACAAGCAATCGGCACTGCACCACTTATTATTAAATCACGAGCTATCCCAACTGCAATTGAATTCATGGAACGAGAAGTCATTGTGGATTCAGAAGAATATTTAGGTAAAAAATTCCCCGACAACCAATCTGATGCTTACTTATTATTAAAATTTGATGGAAATTCGACAGAAGAAATTGAAAGCACCTATGATAGTGTTGCTAAAATCTGTCTTGAACAAGGGGCCCTCGATATCTTGATTGCCGATACAGAGGAACGCAATGAATCCATTTGGAAAGCACGCGGGGCTTTTTTAGAGGCCATCAAAGGCTCAACTACCTACATGGATGAAGTTGATATCGTTGTACCACGCAATCGCATTAATGCTTTTGTTGAATATACGCATTCTTTGCAAAAAGAAATCGGGCTGCGCATCAAAAGCTTTGGCCATGCCGGTGATGGTAATCTCCATGCCTATATCTTAAAAGATGATTTAAATGATATAATTTGGCAAGAACGTTTAAAGCTGACCATGGAAAAAATGTATGCAAAAGCCCATGAACTTGACGGTCAAGTATCTGGTGAACACGGCATTGGTTTTGCGAAAAGATCTTATCTCAATGAATCCATCCAACCTGAAATCATTGGTTTGATGCAAGGCATCAAACATGTATTTGATCCAAATAACATCTTAAACCCACATAAGGTTTGTGAAGACTGAGTTTTAAATTTACCAATATAAAAGAGACATGCTCCGGCATTAATTCGGATGCATGTCTCTTTTTATTGTTCCAGTATTATATTTTTACTAAAGGCGGAATTGATTCAAAACCGTTTTCAGTTCCGTTGCTGCATGTGCCAAATCATCACTTGATGCGGCAATCTGCTGCATTGAAGCGGATTGTTCTTCCGTTGCCGCAGAAACGGTCTGCGTATGTGCTGACGTTTCATTCATGGAATGATTGATTTCTTTTGAAGCATCTTCAACGGTACGACCATTATTCGATAACGTATCGGTTTGCGACAAAACCTGTGATGCTTTTTCCTGGACACTTTTTATTAAATCAGATATTTCCAGAAAATGCACTTCAGCTTCATTGACATTTTTCATTCCCGCTGCTACATCATTTGATGATTTGTCTACAGCAGACACAGCAGCACTTACATACTGTTTGATTTCTTCAATCAAGCTGATAATTTGGCTAGCAGAATTATGTGACTGTTCGGCCAGTTTCCGAACTTCATCGGCGACGACAGCAAAGCCACGTCCCTGTTCACCAGCTCGTGCTGCTTCAATCGCTGCATTTAACGCCAATAAGTTTGTCTGCGCAGCAATCCCTGAAATCATATTGACAATTTCACTGATTTGAGTAGTTCCTTCTGACAATTTCACAACCGTTGCACTGACATTTTTCGTACTTGTATTGATATTTTCCATCTGAATTCGAGCATCCTGTGCTGTTTGAGTTCCTTGAACCGTCCGTTCTACAGCAAGATTTGCCGAATTGTTGACATCTACGGTATTACTCTTCATCGTATTTAATTCTTGCATAAAGCCATCAAATGCTGAATGAACTTTATCCATACTTTTTTGTCCATTCATTGTTTCTGTAGCTACTTTCACTACAGCTTCAGCGACTTGTGTTGCTGTTTGAGCCGACTGATTTGCACTCTCTTTTAGTTGTAGAGAAGATGCTGCTGTCTGGTTTGCTGAATCGCTAACCTGAGTAATTAAAGTCCATAATTTTTCACGCATTTGAAGCATTGCCGAATGCAAAACACCCACTTCATTTTTCGATTCATAATGAGAATGATCGGCTGTGTCAAGCGTAGATTTCGTTAAATCACCTTGAGCGATAGCACTTGCATATTGTGACATTTCCTTAATGGGACGTACAATTCGACCTGCAATGAGATTAACAATAAACCCAGCCAGTCCCAGTCCAATCAAAAACAATGCTAGAAACCACCACATAAGTTGTCTTACCGGGGCAAATTCCTGAGCGGTTGGCGCAACCGTAAAGACACCCCATTTATCTTGTGTCGGCACAAAAGCTACAATGGATTCAACACCATCCATCTGCGTAATCATAAAGCCTTTGTTACCCTGTTTGATTGTCTCTATCGCTTGGGATAATTGTTCATTGCCCAAATCCTTGATGTTGCTCTTCATAATAAGATCTGAATTAGGATGACTCACTATCATACCATCGGGAGCTGCTAAAATACTGTACCCAGCCTGCCCAATTTTTGTTTCACTAAAGCCTTTGGTAAATTCCTCAAGCGGAATTCCGCCAACTACTGCACCAATAACTTTGTTATTGACCGATACCGGTGCTACACCTACCACAATTGTTTTGCCAGTCGTTACTGAAACAATCGGATTATCCATAAAGGTTTTACCTTCAGGAATTCTTTTTACATACGATAAACTTGATGCATCCACAAGTTTTCCGGCACTCGTTGCTACATCTTTACCTGACAAATCAGGTAAAAAACTAACTGGATTCCACTGCGAATAATCATCATGCATACGTTTCAAAAATGAAAATTGCAGCTCCCGATCTGCCTGCAACTGCGAAAATTGAAAAGTTCCCTGTTTCCCGAACGAATCCATAACGAGTTTTTCGCGTTGCATCCTAATATCAAAAGCATTGGATAATTCTTGTGTTTGAATCTGAAACCGTTCTACTAAATTTGTCTGAAGGATACTTGATGTCTTCCAATACGATATGGTCATTACACAAAGTAAAATTATCGCAATCGTACTAATGATTGGCAGTAATAACTGCATACGCAGACTCTTCATCCAAAATCCTCCCTATTTAAACAATAACAAAAAGAACTGTACTCTATTTTGATTTTTCAACACCATTCAATTCTTTACTATAATCTTTATTTAAAACCGCTTTCTGAAAAGCATCACTATTTGGCAAAATCATTCTAAAATCAGTAATTCGTTCAATTTTGACAGTTCCCGATTTTATTCCACCACTTAAGATATGTCCGCCACGTTTACGATCATCTGAAATAAAATGCAGATGATACCCTGTTACGTTGATTCCATTAACATACTGTGGGCACAAAAAGCCAACGATCGTACCTTTTGTATTTTGAATATCAAATACAGACTGTGTTTTAGCTGCATCTGTTAATGATGGATATGGTTTTGTTTTTCCAGGAATACTACGTGTAGTTCCTGTAAACACACCATCGACACGGATTGCATATATATAATTTTTGTCTTGAATAATACCATCCAATGCCTGTTCTAATTCATTAAATGTTAAAACATCTGGAATCTGTGCCGTTTTCTCAGGTTTAAAATCCATAACATTCGCAAAAGGAGTTTTTATTTGATCCGACACTAAAACAACATCACCTGTAGATTTAACTTGATAAAATTTCCCGTCGAGGGCAATCATTTCTCCATCTAATCCTTCAAATGTACCTATACCAAAATTACCATGCTGTTTTAAATCTTTCATAGTCATCTGTCCATCATAGACACCTTGTATCAGCGCATTAATGGTCGAAACTTGATATACGGAATTTTGTGCCTGTGCACTAGCCACGACATTAAAAAATAATAACCCAATAAACAAAATAAGAATACGATTAAATGATTTCATATAATTTCCATCTCCATATTTATAGTATTTCTTGAAATTAATCTACCCGTAAAAAATTTATGATCATCCCTCCTAAATACTTACAAAATATAAATAAATATCTATATTTATTCATTCTATTTGTATCTAGTAATTCCTTTTATATTTATAGCAAAAATCAAAATAAGACAATAGTCCCGTCCATGTAAGTTATGAGAAATAATATTACTCCATTTATTGATCTGGTAGTACGCTTATTGACATATCTAGAAATCTAGATATAATAAAGTAATGAAAACTATATTATTATTTAAAGCCTTATCAAATGAAAGCCGTCGTCAAATTTTAGAATTACTAAAAAAACCAACTACAAATTTCGGACCACAAGGCTGTTTAATGGATGACAGTGACTTTAGCGGCGGTATTTGTGTTGGTCGTATCCAAGAAAAAACTGGTTTGACCCAATCTGTCGTATCCAGTTATTTATTGATGATGCAAAATGCCGGACTCTTAGAATCAAAACGCATTGGACAGTGGACCTATTATCGCCGCAATGAAAAAACCATTCAAGATTTTGCTGCCTATATCAAACATAATCTATAAAAAATGCTAAAAGGACGTGACTTTATGAAAAAATCTTTAGGAGCAGACACTTTTGCACTACCAACCCCTGTTTGGGTTGTCGGAACCTATGACGATCAAGGTAAACCCAATATTATGACCGCTGCCTGGGGCGGAATTTGTTGCTCCGTACCACCATGCGTAGCCGTATCTTTGCAAAAAATCCGTGCCTCTTACAATAATATTATCAATCAAAAAGCTTTTACGATTAACATTCCATCGGTGGATCAAATGACCGCTGCGGATTATGTCGGAATTGCCAGTGCAAAAAACTTTGACAAATTTGCCACGACTGGTTTTACAGCTGTTAAAAGTGACCTAGTCAATGCACCTTATATCAAAGAATTTTCCTTGGTGTTAGAATGTAAGCTTGTACATACCATTGATTTAGGCTTACACACCCAATTCATCGGTGAAATTATCGATGCCAAAGCCGATGAAGCAGTCTTAGGCGATAATGGACTTCCTGTATTAAAAAAAATCAATCCATTTACATTCAGTCCACCAGAACGCAAATATTATGCCATCGGACAAGATTTAGGCCAGGCTTTTTCCTTCGGGAAAACACTGTTTGACAAATAATTTTTATAAAATAACGTTTGTCTAAGTTTTATAAATAAAAACTGCAAAAAATAAAACAGGGACTATTGCACAAAAGATTAAAATCTTGCAATAGTCCCTGTTTTATGATCCATAATATCAGCATCGGCTTTTTTGATCAATCACAATAAAGCTTCCTTGATCATATTTACGTGTCGTAATGGAATATTCAAACGGCTCACCATCTGTCAGACAAACGATTTGTTCGACTCGCATCACTGGATCCGTTTCCGTGCAGCCTAAATATTTTTTATCCTGTTCATTCG
>Ga0302210_10000879_pt1 | contig 13186 bp, 12 predicted proteins | sample II_Fen_E3_2_FD_198793 | JGI IMG/M metagenome (GOLD analysis project Ga0302210, IMG submission 198793) | Peat permafrost microbial communities from Stordalen Mire near Abisko, Sweden - II_Fen_E3_2 | ecosystem: Environmental > Terrestrial > Soil > Wetlands > Permafrost | place: Sweden: Abisko... | reverse complement strand
AAGAAGATATCCAAGATAAAGCGACGGCAATTGTTTTACCAAAAATTGACGGAAAAGTTACGTTTCAAGATGTAGTTTTTGAATACAAAAAAGATACACCAGCACTGAGGAGTATCTCTCTGGAAGCTAAGCCAGGACAGATGGTAGCAATTGTTGGTCCATCTGGAGCCGGTAAATCAACCATTGCCAATCTGATCCCCCGGTTTTATGATGTGAACTCGGGCGCGATTAAGATTGATGATATAGATATTCGTGATGTGCAGATGAATTCACTGCGGGAACAAATTGGCATTGTTCCCCAAGAAACGATGCTTTTTAGTGGGACTGTGGCGGAAAATATTCAATATGGACGTCTGGAAGCAAGCCGGGAAGAGATAATTGAGGCAGCTAAAGCCGGTAATGCCCACGCGTTTATTCTTGAGCTTCCAAATGGTTATGAAACGAAAATTGGTGAACGCGGTTCCAATCTTTCTGGTGGGCAAAGGCAGCGTATTGCAATTGCACGCGCCATACTCAAAAATCCGCGGGTTTTGATTCTTGATGAAGCAACGTCAGCTCTTGATACGGAAAGTGAAAAACTTGTACAGGGGGCACTAGATAAACTAATGCTGGGACGTACTTCTTTTGTCATTGCTCATAGGCTCTCGACGATATTGCAGGCTGATCAAATCATCGTACTCGATCGTGGACAAATCAAAGAAGCTGGTACACATACAGAACTTCTTCGAAAAAGAGGTCTCTACAGTAACTTATATAATATTCAATTCAATAAAAAAACGGAAATATAAGATTAAATTTTGAAGGTTTGAATAAAATGTAAAACTTTCAATTCGTACAAAGGGTGGAGACACTATGCAGATACTTTACAATATAGCCACAGTCCTGCTGGCGATTTTGGCAATACCATTATTGGTTATTCGTGCGATAAGAGAAGATGGCTTTATCGAACGAATCAAGCAGAGCCTGGGAAATCTTCCGAAACATGCACTAGATGCTGTTGAAAAGAAACAATGCATTTGGGTTCATGCTGCATCGGTTGGTGAAATCGTGGCGGCTAGTCCGCTCATTAAAGAATTTCGGATGGAATTTCCTAATAGTCCAATCTTAGTATCTGTTGTAACAAGCAGCGGTTATGCCATGGCCAATCGTATTGTAAAAGATGCGGATACGATTATCTATTTCCCCTTGGACTTACCATGGATTGCCGAAAGTCTTGTGAAAAAAGTTCGGCCTCGGGTTTTTTTGCCGGTAGAAACCGAATTATGGCCTAACTTTCTTAAAGCAGCACGTCGTTTTCATATTCCGGTTATGATGGTGAATGGACGTATCAGTGATAAAAGTGTGAAACGCTATCACCATTTACACAGTTTATTAAAAGACATGATTGGTACGGTTAATATATTTGCGATGCAGTCTGATATTGATGCCCAATACATTGTTCGTTTGGGCGCAGCCGTAGATCTCGTTACGGTTACAGGCAATACGAAATTTGATCAGACTTACACTAACGTATCAGCAGAGGAAAAGCGGCAAATGATTTCTGAGATGGGACTTGCAAATGCCACGGGGATTTTACTTGCTGGCAGTACGCATAAAGGCGAAGAAAATCATATATTAGAGGCATTCCGTCAACTTAGGAAAAAATTCCCAACGGCAAAACTGGTGATTGCACCGCGTGATATTATGCGTAAAGATGAAATCATGACACTTTGCCAGATGTTTCAGTTTAAAGTAAAGACACGCACGGAGCTGCAGGCTCATCCGGCAACGGATCATGATGTGGTGATATTAGATACGATTGGCGAGCTGGGAAAAGTTTATAGTGTGGGAGACGTTGTTTATGTCGGTGGAAGCCTAATTCCACATGGTGGACATAATATTTTAGAACCGGCAGCACATGGTAAAGCTATCATTGTTGGTAATAAAATGTTTAATTTTAAAGATACCCATGCCCTTTTTTCAAAACGAAATGCCTGTATTACAGTCGAAAATCAAGTACAATTAGGCGTGAGTATCGAAAAACTTTTTAGCGATCCACTCGAACGATGCCGTATGGAACAAGAAACATTAACCATTATGAAAGAAAATCGTGGTGCGGCTCGTAAAAGTGCGGTTTTACTACATGAACTTTTAAATGAATGTGAGCAACGACAAAATTCTGGGATTGTTAAATCGACGGAAAAAATAGAAAATTTTCAAACATATCTTTACCAATTAGTTCATGGACGAGCCAAACATGGTCTTTTGTCACAATTTGCTATTAGTATTCTCTATAGCTTTTCATTTATTTATCACTTATTGGTGAATTTTAAATTGGCTGGTTATCGCTGGGGTCTTTTGAAACAACAGCGACTTGCCTGTCATGTAATTAGTCTAGGGAATATTACCGTAGGCGGTACAGGAAAAACACCAACCGCGCAGAGATTGGCTCGTGCCATTCGTGATATGGGGTATCGTGTTGTAATCTTAAATCGCGGTTATCGGGCCAAATGGAAAGGCCATGTTGGCGTGGTGTCAGATGGTAAAAAACTTTATATGTCAGCGGCTGAAGCTGGAGATGAAGCATTTCTGCTGGCTAAGAATTTACCCAATGTACCGGTTCTTATTGGGGCTGAACGGGCTATTACGGGGCAATATGCAGTAGAACATTTTGGGGCGGAAGTAGCTATTTTGGATGATGGGTATCAACATTGGCAGCTTGAACGCGATATGGATATATTGCTGATTGATGCCATTAATGTGTTTGGCAACAGCTATATGCTGCCGCGTGGTACGCTGCGTGAACCAGTAACTCATTTAGATCGGGCTGATGTTTGCCTAATGACGAAAGTTGACCAAGCAGCGCCAGGGGCTTGTGAACAAATTAAAGAGACAGTTGCAAAATATAATAAACATGCGCTTATTGTCGAAAGCATTCATTTACCACGCTGCTTTATTGAAGTAGCGGATTGGGATCGTGATATTGCAGCCGAAGGCATTGATATAAGTTATATGCATAACAAAAAAGTCATGGCCGTTTCTGCAATTGGAAACCCTGCATCTTTTGAACAGACAATTAGTGATATTGGGGCTGTTATTGTTGAAAGTTTGCGTTATCCAGATCATCATGATTATACGACAGAGGAAATGCAGGATGTATTTCGTCAATCAATTGAACAAGGTGCGGAAGCAATTATCATTACGGAAAAAGATGCGGTTAAGATTCCCCGTGAAATCATCCATGCGGAACATCCCATCCCTATTTATGTAATTAGCATTGAAATTACCTTCCAGGAGGGCGATAGTGCATTCCATGAGTTATTGAGCCAAAGTCTTAAACAAAAGTTAGGAAAATAAATATAAATGTTAGAGAGGAGTTATTTTCAGTGAAAGTATTATGTGTAATTCCAGCCAGATATGCCTCGACACGTCTGCCTGGTAAACCACTTGCCGATATCAATGGAAAACCAATGATTCAAAGAGTCTATGAACGGGCTTGCTTGGCAAAAATTCCAGAGAAAGTTCTAGTGGCCGCAGATGATGAGCGAGTCTTTGATGCTGTCAAAAAGTGCGGCGGGCAAGTAATGATGACAGCAAAAGATCATGCCACAGGCACAGATCGTTTAGCAGAAGTGGCTAAAAAATATGTAGATATGGATATCATTATCAATGTGCAAGGGGATGAACCCCTAATTGAACCACAGATTATTGATGCGCTGGCGGCTGCTTTTACGGAAGATCCCGAGCTTAATATGGCAACCATCAAGACACCGATTGAAGAAGCTGAAAAAGAAAATCCGAATAATGTTAAAGTTATAACCGATCGGAATGGTTATGCCTTATATTTTTCGCGGTCGCTGATGCCTTATCCACGTGTTGATACAGGGGTTCCGGTATATAAACATATCGGGATTTATGCGTATAAACGTGATTTTTTGTTAAAATATGCAGTGATGGAATCAACACCACTCGAAAAGACCGAATCGCTCGAGCAATTGCGAGCCCTGGAAAATGGCTACAAAATTAAAGTATTGGAAACGAATTTTAAATTTGTTGGTGTCGATACACAAGAAGATCTGCTGAAAGTAAATGAAATCTATAAAGCTTTAGAAAATGTTTAATAGAATCTTTAATGCAACATCTATAGATGTGATGTTTTTAACTTCGTAAATTTTGAAAGGTGGTATATAGTATGAATACAGTATCCGTGGGAAATATTAAAATAGGTACAGGTCATCCATTGGTTTTGCTCGCAGGACCTTGTGTATTAGAGGGACTCGAACGCAGTCTTAAAATTGGTCGCGGTATCAAAGAAATTACCCAGCGTTTGGGCATTCCTTATGTTTTTAAAGCGTCGTTTGATAAAGCCAATCGTTCGTCTTTTAATGGTTTTCGTGGTCCGGGAATTGAGGACGGTCTCAAGATGCTGCAAACGATTAAAGATGAATTACAAGTACCAATTGTCAGTGATATCCATAATGAAAACCAGATAGAAGCAGCCGCAAAAGTACTGGATATTATTCAGATACCGGCATTCCTGTGCCGCCAGACGGATCTTTTATATGCAGCGGCAAAATCTGGTAAGACTGTTAATGTAAAAAAAGGACAATTTATGTCACCAAAAGATATGGAAAATGTTATTCATAAACTTGAAGAAGGCGGGAATAAAAATATTCTATTAACAGAACGTGGGGCATCATTTGGGTATAACAATTTAGTTGTCGACATGCGTTCGTTCCCGATTATGCGTTCTTTTGGTTATCCGGTTGTATTTGATGCAACGCATAGCGTACAGCTTCCCGGTGGAGCGGGTACATCTTCAGCGGGAAATCGTGAATATGTTGAATATCTGACACGGGCGGCTGTTGGTGCGGGTGTGGATGCACTTTTTATGGAAGTTCATGATAATCCAGACGAAGCTCTGTGCGATGGACCGAATATGGTGTATCTTGATAAATTGGAAGAGCTCTTAAAAGATGCCTTAGCCATTAATGAAATCGTGAATAAACATAAATAAGAAAGCGGAGGGTAGGTCCATGATTAAAGAAAAAGCAATTGAAACACTCAATATCGAAGCGGATGCGGTTAGAGCTCTGATTCCACGAATTGATAACGAATTCGAGCAAGCTGTACAGTTTATTCTGGCTGGCAAAGGTCGTGTTGTTGTAACTGGCATGGGGAAATCCGGTCATGTTGGACGGAAAATTGCAGCCAGTTTAGCCAGCACTGGGACACCAGCATTTTTTATGCATCCTGCTGAAGCTTTTCATGGTGATCTTGGTATGGTAACGGAAAATGATATTGTTTTGGCGATTTCAAATAGTGGTGAATCGACTGAAATTGTAAATATATTAGCATTAATTAAACGAATTGGGGCTACGATTATTGCGATGAGCGGTCGTCGTGATTCTACACTTGGGAAAAATGCAGAATTTTTTATTGATATTGGTGTAGAACGGGAAGCTTGTCCACTCGGGCTTGCACCAACTGCCAGCACGACAGCTACTCTTGCCATGGGGGACGCTATAACCATTGCGCTACTGTCGGCACGTAATTTTACCGCCCAGGATTTTGCTTTATTCCATCCTGGTGGTGCGCTTGGTCGCAAACTTCTCTTGACTGTAGAAAATATCATGCATAGTGGTGAAGATAATCCGGTAATTTCAGTCCATCAAACAGCCAAGGAAGCGCTGTTTATGATGACGGATAAAGGTCTTGGGGCAACTTCTGTCGTTGATGGACAAGGCTTTTTCATTGGACTCGTGACGGATGGAGATATTCGCCGTGGTCTTGCTAAAGGAAGTCAGTTCCTCGACGAGCCAATCGAAAATCTAATGACAAAAACACCAAAAACAATCAGCAAAGAAAAATTGGCGGCCGCAGCTTTAAGCGTCATGGAAAAAAACAAACCGCGTCCGATTACGGTACTGCCTGTTGTTGACAACGAAAATAAACCAATTGGTATTGTCCATCTTACGGATTTATTGCGTCAGGGAGTTGTCTGAAATGGAAAAGACCGTAAGAGCGGATCTTATCGAACGAGCAAAAAAAATCAAGCTTTTAATTCTTGATGTGGATGGTGTGCTGACAGATGGCAAGCTTATTATTGGTCCGTCTGGTGAACTTTGCAAAACGTTTCACGTACACGATGGTCTGGGGATAGCACTTAGCAAAAGTTTTGGCTTAAAAACGGCCATTATTACGGGAAGAAAATCAAAAATGGTTGAGTTTAGGGTTAACGAACTTAAAATTGATGCGCTTTACCAGGGGCAAGGCAATAAAGTGGAAGCTTTGGCCAAGCTGCAAAAAGAATTCAATGTTAATCTCGACGAAATTGCCTATGTTGGTGATGATTTGATTGATTTGCCAGTTATGAGCAAAGTCGGTTTAGCTTGTGCAGTACCAAATGCAGTGTCTGAAGTCAAAGCAAATGCACAGTACATAACAGAGGCGCATGGTGGACATGGAGCCGTACGACAAGTTATTGAAATGATTCTCAAAGCCCAAGGCTTTTGGGACCAGATTATTTCAGCTTATATCCAGGCAAAACCCTTCGAAGATATAGAGCAATAAAGAGAAAAATATGGTATGATAGACTATGAAGGCATTCCCCCTTTTTGGGGGAAGTTTTTTACTACATTTGACCGATGGAAAAGGAGATTCGAACTCCATGCAATATAAAATTTTAAAATTGATTAGTTATATTTTATGCCAAATGCCGCATTCCTTTATTCTTTGGCTTGGCAAATATATGGGCATATTGTATTTCAATATTGCGGCTAAACAACGCAATCGCGCCATTCGGCAGCTGCGGGAATCACTTGGTAAATCACAAAAAGACGCGGAACAGCTGATTCGAGGTTCTTTTATCAATATTGGTCGTAACTTTTTGGAAATTATGTATATGCCAAACTTAAAAAAAGAAAATTTCGAAACCTATATGGAAATCGATCATATAGCACGTTTTAAAGATGCTTTGGCTGAAGGTCATGGTGTCGTTATTTTAACTGCACATGTGGGAAATTGGGAATGGCTGTCAGCGGCACTTGCTTTTTCGGGTATACCACTAACAGCGATAGCCAAACCACAGCCGAATGAACAGCATACCCGAATACTGAATGAATTTCGGGCGATGGTCGGGGTGGAAATTTTTTCTCGTGGTACCAGTGAACTTCTTGGTGCGGCAAAAGCTCTGAAAAAAGGGAAAGCTTTAGGATTCCTTGTCGATCAAGATGCGGGTCCCGGTGGTGCCTTTGTTGATTTTTTAGGACGAACTGCCTCAACACCAATGGGACCAGCGGTATTTGCAAAAAAGTTTTCGGCACCAATCGTACCAGCCTTTATTGTGCGCAAACCAGATGGGAAACATCAAGTCATCATTGGTGAAGTGCTCCATTATGAAGATAAAGGGAATTCTGATAAGGATTTGTATGATCTTACGGTAGAGATGACTCGTATCGTCGAAAAGGTCATTCAAGAACATCCAACGCAATGGTTGTGGTTTCAGAAACGTTGGAATACAACACCAGAGATGAAAAAAATAAAACATCATATGGTGAAGCAACAGGTGGTAGAACATGAATAACAAAAAAGGCAAAATGGTTATTTTTGCATTTATTGCACTTGGAATTGCCTTGATTTATTGGGCGATTGTTACGCAGCCAGCTCCGCAAAGTGAAGATGTTCAGCCAGTAACAACGGACAATAAAAGTATGAGTTATTCAGGGAATACGATTACAGAAGCAAAAAATGGTGTAAAAATATGGGAAATGACTGCGGAATTTATCGAAGTTGATGCTGCTACCCAAAATGTCACTCTTAAAAATATAAATGGAAAATTTTATCAACCAAATGGAATAGTCGTTACACTTACGGCTCCACAAGCCCAATATGAAGCTAAAGTGAAAAACATTACCATTGATGGTGGTGTACATGCGACTACGACGGATGATAGTGATCTTAAGGCGCAAAAAATGTTTTGGGATGCTGAGGCACAAACCCTTACCGGTGAACAGAACATTATTTTGAAACATGGTGATACTTTGATTGTTGGGGATAAAATTGAAACCCAAGATGGGTTTCAAAAAGTCAAAGTAAGCGGGAATGCCCATATCACAAAAGGAGGAGCTCAATGATGAAACTAAACAAAATGCAACTGGCACTGCTTACTACGGCTGTCTGCTTCATTTTGACCGGTACATTGTATGCTGCAGCTGATAATAAACCGGTGGAACTCAATGCCAATACGGTTGAATATGATACGCAGACTGGTCTCATTACAGCGACTGGCAGTGTGAAAATGATACAAGATGGAGCTGTTTTGACGGGAGCTTCCGCACAGTATAATTCCAAAACGCAGGAAGGTTTTGTAACCGGTGGTGTTGTTGCCGATAAAGAAGATATGCATATGACAGCTGCTATGATCAAAACATCGGGTCCGAATCATATGATTGCAACTGGAAATGTGGTTGCGGTCAAAGCCGACAAAACATTAACTGGTCCACAAATTGATTATTATCCAGACACAAGTTATGCGGTCATTGAATCGAATGCCCGTGTGACAATGAATGATGGTACATTTACGTCAGATCGTATGGAAGCCTATCTTAATGAAAATCGTTTGATTGGTACAGGCAATGTCCATATTGTCAGTCCACCAAGGAATTTAGATGCGGTAGGTGAGCAGGCAACGTATTATGGCAAAGATGATGGCAAAGTTATTTTGACGGGGAATGCTGTGGCGACACAAAATAACAATACACTGCGCAGCAATAAATTAACGATTTATCTCGCGGGCGGGAAAGCTGATGTAACAACGTAAGCAACGTATATATGTAAGAAAAATGGAGGAATTGCCCCCGTGTTTATAGAAGCTAAAAATTTAGTTAAAACATATAAAAATAGGAATGTTGTGGATGGGGTTTCTCTTAAGGTCGAAAAAGGTGAAATTGTCGGCTTATTGGGACCAAATGGTGCAGGGAAAACGACAACGTTTTATATGATTGTTGGATTGGAAAGACCAAGTAGTGGCGATGTCTATATATCTGATGTCAAAATTACCAGTATGCCAATGTATGAAAGAGCGGTGCAGGGAATCAGCTATTTAGCGCAGGAGGCATCCATTTTTCGCAAGCTTACGGTTGAGGAAAATCTTATGGCAATTTTAGAAACCACCAGTTTATCCACTGGAGACCGACAAAAAAAGATGGATGCACTGCTAGAGGAGTTTCATATTGGACATGTGCGCAACCGTAAAGGAACCGAACTTTCCGGGGGAGAACGCCGCCGTGTGGAAATTGCTCGATGTCTGGCGATTGAACCCCATTTTATTTTGCTCGATGAACCCTTTGCGGGTGTCGATCCGATCGCTGTAGCTGATATACAAGCAATCATTGAATATTTGAGGCAGCGCGGTATTGGTATATTGATTACCGATCATAATGTCAGAGAGACACTCAGTATCGTCGATAGGGCTTATATTCTAAATGAAGGCAAAATTCTGCTGGAAGGCGACAAAGACACCATTGCTAACAGCGATATTGCCAAAAAATTCTACCTAGGTCATAACTTTACATTATAGGAGAAATGCAATGCGAATTTTAGATAAATATATAATACAAGAAGTTTTCCTTACCTTTATATTCGGCATATTTGCATTCTCTGCGGTTTTTGTTGGATCAGGAACTTTATTTAGAATTGCTCAGTATGTGACAGACTATGGTGCATCCATGACGGCAGTATTGCGGTTGTTTATTTTCAGTCTGCCCAGTATTATTGTTTTAACGTTTCCAATGTCAATGCTCTTAGCGACGTTGCTTACATTTGGCAAACTATCAGGATCAAGTGAACTTACGGCAATGAAATCCTGCGGGATTAGTTTTTCTCGAATAACGATGCCCGTGATTTTTATTGCCTTGTTCGTCAGCATTTTTGCAATTGCTTTTAGTGAGTATGTTGTTCCTAAAGCAAATGAATCCTATAATAATATTGTGCGCTATGAAATACAGGGAAATACTTCACCAAAATCACAAGATCATATCATAGTTAAAGAAATTAAAGATAATAATATTCAGCGGCTTGTTTATGCAAGACGTTATGATGCAACAACAAATTCTATGCAGGGCGTATCCGTACAGGAGTTTGAAAAAGAAGTTCTTGTTCATGTTGAAAATGCCGAATATGCTACCTGGGAATCGGATCATTGGACTATGTATAATGGAATTTTATACGATTTTTCCGATGGTGAAACAGAACGAACGATCCGGTTTGATAAACAAAATCTGCCAATTATGCAGGATCCGAAACAACTTGTTCGCGAACAAAAAAAGCCGGAAGAACTTACCATGAAAGAACTGCGGGCGCAGATTAACATTATGAAATCACAATATGTTGACACGAAAAAATTGGAAACAGAATTGTATCAGCGGATTACAATTCCCATGGCGAGTCTGGTTTTTGCTTTGATTGGTACGCCGCTAGGCTTACAGCCGAATCGGACCAGCTCTTCCATTGGCTTTGGACTTAGTATCATCATTATATTTATTTACTATAGTATCATGACTTTATCGAGTGCACTTGGTCAAGGTGGAATACTGTCACCCGCATATGCAGTTTGGATACCAAATTTGATCGGGGTTCTTGTTGGTTTGACCTTACTGCGTAAAGCAGCAAAATAATAAAATTTACTTTTATTAGGGATGTGACTCCTTATGTACGGAATCGTTCTTATAACAGTTCTTGTGATTACGGGTGGGGCGATTGCTTTTATCGGTGATCGGTTAGGGACAAAAGTCGGCAAGAAAAAATTGTCGATTTTTGGGCTGCGCCCAAGGCATACTTCGATTATTGTAACGATTATTACGGGGATTTTGATTACAACATTGACATTTGGTATTATGGCTGCGGTTTCAAAAGATGTGCGGACGGCATTATTCGGTATGGAAAAACTCAACCAGCGAATTAAAGAAACGCAGACGAATCTCACGGTGGTTACGGATCAACTGGCGGCGGCGAATATTGAACAGGCAAAAACAAATGAAGATTTAGTGAAAACAAAAAATGAAGTAAGTGTTTTACAAACAATTCAGATGGAACTGGAAAGTCGTAATACGGCATTAGAAGATAATAATCGATATCTTGAAGCTGGAAATGCCCAGCTTATTTTGCACAATGATGCTTTAACAGAACAAAATAGCATCTTAGGTGAGCAAAATTCCAGTCTTGCTAACGAAAACAACACATTAAATGAAGAGAATAACATATTAGCTGTGAGGAGTGCTGAATTGCGCCAAGGTCTGCAATTTGTTCGTCAAGGTGATATTATTTATCGATCTGGAGAAATTATTGCCAGCGGTGTAGTGAATGTTTCCAATAATGATAAAACAATCAATGCTGATCTTACGAGCCTTGTGTATTTAGCAAATCGGAATATTACCCAACGAATGGGAGTTAAGAGCCCTGTAGAAGGAGTATGGATTTCCCAAAAAGAATTTGAGGAAGCCTTTAATACGATCAAAAATGCCAAACAGAATACCGTGATTCGCATTGTAGCTGCTGGCAATATTGTTTACGGTGAACCAGTTCGAGCTAATATACAGATTTATAAAAACAATCTTATTTATCATGAAAATGATTGTGTCTTTGCTGAAAAATTCAGCCTTAAAGGACAAAGTGCAGATGAAGCAGAACAAACAGTTGTTGAATTTTTAAAACAAGTCAATATTTCTGCGATTAAAAAAGGTATTCTGTCTGACCCGATTAAAGGTTCAGTAGGTGTTATGACGGGATCACAATTTTATGATATTATTAACAGCCTCGATCCGATACGCGGCGATATTTTGCTTACTGCTTATGCACAATCGGATACCAATGCGCTGGGGCCACTAAAGCTAAGGGTTAAAGTAGAAGAAATTATTGGGAAAAAATAAAAATAGTTAGGTGATTGAAGTGGCAAATACGATACTGTCGATTGATCCAGGCCGTGAAAAATGCGGTGTTGCAGTTGTTGCACGTTCTGGTATATTGATCAAGCAGGTTGTAGTGACAACAAAGCTAATGGTAGAAATCGGAAAACTATGCGATAGCTATCCGATTGATATCCTTCTTATGGGCAACGGCACGAGCAGTAAAGAGATGCAGCTTCAAATAAAAGCTGCTTTTCCGGATTTGCCACTGCAACTTTGTGATGAATATCGCACCACTGATGCGGCCAAAATTCGCTACTGGCAGGAAAATCCGCCGAGTGGTTGGAAACGTTTACTACCAACGACAATGCAGGTACCGCCAGTTCCCGTGGATGATTATGTTGCCGTGATTTTGGCAGAACGATATTTTATTAAGAATTCGTAAAGATTATGTAAAATTTCTTGCGATATTTGTTGCAAACATCAACGGAATATGCTATTATAAAAAAGAACTTGAGATTCGATGAAGAGGAAAGACCTAGATGAGGAAACGTGGATACTCAGCGAACGGTTATTCTTCCTAAAAAAATCGATAGTTCGAAAATAAATTTTAGGGGGATTTTTCACATGAAAAAGACTTTAATCACAGCAATCACTACTGCATTAGTAGTAGGCGCAGCAAGCACAACTTTTGCTGCAGCAAATCCTTTCAGCGATGTTCCATCTGACCATTGGTCTTATGACGCTGTTAGCAAATTAGCAAAAGACGGTGTTATCGATGGTTATGGCGACGGAACATACCGTGGCGACCAGAAAATCACTCGTTATGAAATGGCTCAAATGGTAGCAAAAGCAATGACTAAATCTGACGTTTCTGCTGCTGATAAAGCAATGATCGACAAATTAGCTGCTGAATATGCTGATGAATTAAACAACCTTGGCGTACGTGTTTCAAACCTTGAAAAGAAATCCGATAACGTTAAATTCACTGGTTTAATGCGTTTGGATGGTACAAGATACACTAAAGGTGCTGACGATAATACAACAACTGGTGTAGGCTTACTTCGTTTAGACATTAAAGCTGCTGTAAATGATAACTGGTCTGTAAACGGACGTTTGGACAGCCAGACTAGCTTAAATAATGACAATGGTGTAGTTGGTGACAACAAGACAGCTGACAAAACTACGGTTCAAAGAATCTATGCAGAAGGTCCTTTATTTGGAGCTGATGTTAAACTTGGTAAATTTGGTGCTTTTGACAGCGACAATTTAACCAATGGTGGTATGATCATTGATACTGATTT
>Ga0302210_10000871_pt1 | contig 13229 bp, 14 predicted proteins | sample II_Fen_E3_2_FD_198793 | JGI IMG/M metagenome (GOLD analysis project Ga0302210, IMG submission 198793) | Peat permafrost microbial communities from Stordalen Mire near Abisko, Sweden - II_Fen_E3_2 | ecosystem: Environmental > Terrestrial > Soil > Wetlands > Permafrost | place: Sweden: Abisko... | reverse complement strand
TTTTGCTTCTAGTTCTTTTTCCATTGGTTTTTCTACCGCTTCTAATTTCGTCACTTCCGCAAATTTATCTGCGGCCGATTTCATTGTTTTCATATCCTATTCCTCCTGTATTATCTCCTGCACAAGTGCCGCGTAATCTATCGCGGCGGCTGATGATTCATCATAGCTAAAAATTGTTTGTTGCATGAGTTGCGATTCTCTCACCGCCACACACTCACGGATATAGGTATTATATAACTTTGTATGTAAATCTGTCGCGAGATTTTTCATATCCTCACAGATCTGTTTATTTATCACCATGCGACTCGTAAAACGTGTTAAGATGATACCGTTTAATGGTCGATTGAGCGTTGCCAGAGATTGAGCAATAGCTCTCACTGATTTGTAAGCGTAAAAATCAGCAGTTGCAGGGACTAAAACGCTGTCTGATGCTCGAATAGCGGCAACGGTATTGCCTGCCATATTTGGTGGGCAATCGATTAGAATATAATCATATGATAATTGAGAAAAATCAAAGGATATTACACGAGATTCTAACTCCATCAAATCTATTGACGACGGTATAACATCCATACCACTTGCAGTATGTTGGATAATTTCCGAAAGTGACGCTCTACCCTCCACAAGATCGACAAGGCTTTTTTCTTGCTCGTGTGCGCCAGTATTATATGTTAGGTCACCCTGTGTATCAAGATCAACCAAAAGGACGTTCTTACCTGCTCTGTGAAGTCCTGCACCGATATTAAGGGTCGTTGTGGTTTTTGAGATACCGCCTTTTTGATTCGCAATCGTTAGAATTCTCATATTTGTTTCCCCTTTCGTTTTTAGGTTTTTGATTTTTCTTTAATTCGTTATACTTATTATACACCTTATACATAATTTATGTCAATTACTTATTTTACATTTTTTACTTTTATTACATTTTATACATAACTTATGTCCTTTATAAAAAATACGTTATATACGTACAAAATGTTTTATATATTTATTACGTATAATACCTATAATATGTAAAATATGTAATAAATAAAGCCTTATTTGTTTCGTTTTAAACGTTATATACTTTATTGATTTAATTGATGTAATAAACGTAATTTACATTAATTATATTTTTTACATTTTATATTAATTAAACATGTAATACATATTAAACATTTATTACATTTTATACATAATGAATATTTAATATGTATTATAATTACACAAAATACACCTATAAAACCAACTGAATAAAAAGTGGGGTGAAGATTTATCCTTGCTTTGCCTTTTTTGCCGCCTATGATTCGCCATAGCGGATTTTTTTTGCATTGCGTGATGTCATATATACATTAGTATCAAATTTTGTCTTAGAAGTGATTACAGAAGGTTTCGATTTGGAGGGATTCGAAAATGGCCTTTAGGTCATCTTGTACGGTACGCCGAAAACTATGATTTTTCACGAATACGCATAGGATTGATGGCTGGTATCGAGATTGTGTCCAATCTTGAAAAAAGAGAAACACGATCCTTTCCATCTTAGAAAGTTATACCAGTGCCGAATGGCACGGATAAATTTTGATAGCCTTCTGTCTAAAAACTAGAAAAAAGAGGTTTTGAAAAAGATGGCTTTGCCGAATGAACAACAACAAACTACTTTTTGGATTATGGATTTAGACTGTTTTTTTTAGCACTATACTATGTTGTTGTTTTATGTAAACAAATGTAAATAGATGTTAGGAACCAGCTAGACTTAGAGCCATAAGGGCTGGCGGGTTTGAAAAGTTAAAAAAAACATTATAAAAGTTAAAAAAAACATTATAAAAGTTAAAAAAAACATTATGAAAAGCTAAAAAAAACATTATTTTATATTCGAAAAGCTAAAAAAAACATTACTAAAAACTAAATAAAATAAAAACTTAGCTTTACATAGTGAACGATAAAATATATAATAAAGCTAATCAAATAAAAACTTAGCTTTAGGGGCGATTTCATGAACGATGTAGCCGTAATGGAAATTGATAAAAATCAAAGTATTAAACAATCAAATAATCTAACCGTTGCTAGATATAGACTCACAAAACGTGAGCAAAAAATTATAATTGCGATTTGCTCCCAACTTAAAAAAAATGCAGATGAATTTGAAACTGTCCGTATAAAAGTTATTGATATGGCTGATTTTTGTCAGATTAATTGTACTGATAAGTATACAGCTGTTAAAACTGCTATAAATAAACTTATGTCACGTACATTGCAAATACCAAAGGATGATGGCGGTTGGTATTTAACGCATTGGCTTCAAACGGCAGAATATTTCCCCAATGGAATTATAGAATATTGTGTTGATAATCGCTTAAAACCAGAATTATTGAAACTTCGGGATGCTTACCTTGATACACCTGCGGCACCATTAATGGAATTTAGACGTGATTACTCGGCACGATTGTATTTTATTTTAAAGAAAATGGTTAAAGTCGGTGATTTTGTTTATAATCTTGATTTTTTTCGTGATAGATTTCAATTAGGTAAAACCTATCAAAAATTTTCTAATATAAAAAATGGTGTCATTGAACCAGCAATTAAAGAACTTAACGATAAAGCGGATATACATATTAACCATGAATACATCAAAGAAGGTCGAACTTACACGAAAATCCATTTTATCGTTACTGAAAAAGCTATAAAAAAAATTAAGCCTGTTTCAAAATATCCTGTAAAACGTGAGGAACTTGATGATGAAAGTCAAGCTATGCTGCTTCGATTAATAAATCCAGATCGATGGGATTTAACGGAAGACGTTGCACGAAAGATGATTAAAAAACATGGACTAGAACGAATTGAGAAAAATATACAATATGCGTATCAATATCGCAACGGAAAGGAAAATCTTGGTGGTTGGTTGGTTTCTTGTATCCAACGGGATGAAGCTGGCAATCAAGAAGAACGTGCGGCAATCAAAAGGAATGAGGAAGACCAGGCGAAGAAGAAAGCCGCTGAACGGCTGGAAAGTCGCGGTAATGTTATAAATTCGGCAGAGGAAAAAACTGCCGAAAGTGAGATGGAACCATTAAAAGAAGAAATTTCAAAATTTATTCTTGATAAAATTTTGAAAAGTGTTTTAGATAAAGAACCTATTTCGGCACTATGCCAAATGGAACTTGAACGCCACGGCTTAACGGTTGCCGAGGTGATGGATGGGAAGCTCTAACAAGTGAAAAAGAGACGTGAGGTATACAAACCCTTGCATCTCTTTTTTTTATCGTTTCTGCGGCATTCTGGAAAGCATGGGGGGCTATTTCACACCCCAAAAGCCATTTTGCTGGATTCGTATAAAAAATACCGCCATCTCATCCAAGAGATAGGCGGTATTTTAATTATAATGTCCTCGACATTGCATGATATAAATAGACTCATTGTCTATTTTGTAAATTAATCTATGTTCTGTATTTATTTTTCTACTCCATAACCCGTCTAATTCATATTTTAGAGGTTCCGGTTTTCCTATTCCTTCATTTCCATTGCGATCTATATCTTTGATAAGATCATTAATTTTTTTGACCATTTTTTTATCTGTAGTTTGCCAGTATAAATAATCTTCCCAAGCAATATCTGTGAATATCTTAATCATTCAATAAGTTCCTTTGCTTGTACTTTGCCATTTTTTAATTGATCTATCGATTCCATAAGTCGATTATATGTTTTTTTATTACTACGGACATAAAGATTTTCTAGCATATTATTATATTCGCCTTCTGACATCATAACTACATTTCCACCTTGTTTACGAGTAATAACAATAGTTTCAAAATCATTATTTGCTTTATCACAATATGTTTTAAAATTTCCCCTTGCACTAGAGTAATTTACTGCTAACATAAAAACACCTCCTGTACTATATATTGTACAACTAAAATGAATTTTTATCAATACTTTTATGTTTCTGTGCCCTTTTAGAAATTTGAGATACCCCTGCAGGGGATAGAAAAAGCCCTTTGCACTAGTGGCAAGGGCTTTAAACTGATTCAAACGAGCTTCTTTGCTCCGGCAGGGACTTCCAAAGTCTCGCCGTGAATAGTACCAAATTTCAACGCTGTTTTTCCGCTGTTTACAATGTATAAAGGCAAATTATCTGTATCAAATGTATAAAATTCAATGATGCTGTTTGGATAGTACCTTATGTCATATTTACCACCGTCGGCTCCATCGCCAATTAAACAGCTATCTTGAAAATTTCCAACATGAACGGACATTGATAGCTCAATGATTTTTCCGCCATCTTCAACAATGGCACGTTTGAAAAAATCATCGATTTCAGCGGAAAATTCAAGAGTAATGCTGTTTTTTTCTGGAGGAAAATCCTTGAAATACTTTTCTTTGTAGTCCGCAATGTTAAAAGGCAAAATATCAATTTGATTTTGATAATTAAAGCAACAATCTTTAATCTCGCATTGATAGACGCTGTTTTTTGTGTGAATAAAAACCGTTTCGTCAATCATTTCTGTTTTGAAAATTTTCGATGTGTGTATTTTTTCCCCATCTTGAAAACGCTCGTTTCCGGTGACGTTTCCGTGTGCAATACAATAATCTTTTTTGTTTTCGATATGCCAATTCAATAGTCTTTTTTCCATGATATCACCACCATTCTACATTGTCTGAAACCTTGCGATTTTTATACAGATATACAAAAATAAATACTATTTTGAAATAAGGGGTTGTAAATCATATTTGAATGTAGTATCCTTAAATCAAAAACTTGAATTAAGGATGTGTAAATCAAAATGAAACAAATTTTTGACGATACAAAAACAACTTGGGGTGGCAAACGAAATGGTGCTGGTCGTCCATCTTCCGGCAGGAGTAAAAAAAATATTTATGTGACAGACTACGAATTTGAAGTTTTGAAAAATTTATTAGAAGTTTATCGCCAAGGTGGTCAATCAAAATATTCTATGTCAGATGCACAAAAAGCAGCTGATTTAATTATTGCGAAAAAGAACGAAGCTTTTCTTAAATAGCGGGGGTGTAAATCAAGTTTATGTTTTTTATTGATTCTGTGAATCTAATATGTCTTTCCTTTTTTCACAATCTTTCCAATGATTTTTAAATCTTCATTGATACTCTTCAATGAAGATTTACATTTTTTTCTTCGCTCAAGTTGTTCTTGAATTGTATCAAAATCTTCTTTTTTTATATATTTTGTAATTACTTTTTTATCTTCCCGAAACATTAAATAATTATATGAACGTCCGTTAATTTGTTTTTTCACCAAAGACCCTTTTGGAAGTTCGCCAAGCTTTTTTTCATAATCCTTTTTCTTTTCAAGCATCCGATCATATTCTTCTTCTAAAACTCCATATATAAAAGCCATGATAAGCCCTCCTATAATAATAACCTACTTAATTTTGAATAATCAAAATTTGTAGGTTATTATTATGACCTACAAATTAAATAAAATAATAGGAAGGTGAAATTTCCTAAAGGAAAATGTCAAATTTCGATGTTATAAGATGATGCATCGTGTTCAGCTTCCATACTGTAATCTTTTTTTTGTTCGCCAGCTTCAAGGGAACGGTCTTGTTCAAACGCGGCGCGGGCTTCCGTGGGGTCTAACCCTAAATCTTGAGATCTTGCGGCGTATTGGTCAACGTCATTAGCTCGGCTCGCTTGAGCCAGCCCCTGCAAGTGACTTTTATCATCTTCAGATAAAAGCGGTTGACCTTCTGGGGTCAATCCCTGTTCTGCGGCTTGGTCGCTCATACGCTGAAAACTGTTAATCGATTCTTCAATCATTTGGGCGCGCCCTTCAGTAACGCTCTGACCTTCTCCGGCACGGTCTTTCATAACGGTGTCGGTCATTTTATCAGTGGCGTTTTCAATGCCTGTCGTGATTGCGTGGCCTACCATCTGGTCACGGTCATAATAGCCACCAGTCATGCCGACCAGCGTCCGACAAGCCAGACCTGCCATTTTATAAGTGAAATAGCCGCGAAGAATCTTTTCTCCTAGTCCAGTGCTTTGGCTCATGGCTTGCGCTTGCTGTTGTTGTTCTCTTAATTGTTCAGCTTCTTTGCGAAGTTGTCTTACTTCGTTAGCTTCTTTGTCATTCTTGTCTTTTTTTCTATCGAGCTGTGCGGCTTTTTTCCCTAATTGGTCAGCTTCTTCACCTAATTTGAATGCTTTAACAGTGGTATTTTTCTTTAATGTGTTGAATTTTTCCATAAATCCAGCCATTATAATTTCCTCCCTTTTAATATTTCAGCGGTACGAGATTCCACAATATTTTGTGGAATTTTGCCATTTTCCTTTTCATATTTCTCAATATATTGGAATAATGCAGTTTTAATAGCGTCTGCTAAAGAAAACCCGCTCCCTTTAATCATGTATTCTAATTTTGCTTTTAATTCTGGTTCGGTTCGTATCGACATCGTTATTTTTGGCATTTCATTGTTTCTCCTTACGCCTTATATAGTTTCAAGCTGCATTCCGCTGTTCGCGCTGATCAGCGGAATGCAGCTTGAAACAGGTTGGTTTTTATACTCGTAGTTGTTCAGCTAAATTGTTAGGGTAAAGCGGTGTCATAACAAGCACATCGTCAGCACTCTCGCTTTCTACGTTGAGAAAGGCTAGTGCAAGATTTCCTGTTAACTGTCGCACTAAATTCGCGTCAACCAGTTGGCGTTCAACTATTTGAGTGTTTATACTGGTGTTGCTTGTATGATTGCTCTTGAAAAAGTCTGTTGTGTGCTGGCTTTGTCCATTAGAAAAATTAACGCTTTGACGTGTGACTTCTACCTTCCCCGCTAAACTATTTATATAACGTATTGTCTCAATATCTTCGGTCTTGAAAAAAATTTTCTGCCGGAAATTGGCTAATACTGTATCACATATCTGGGAATTATTTATTACGGCGCGGAAAGCACTAATTGACTGTGTTGAAATAATACCAACACAATGAGCGGAGCGAGATTTGTCCCAAAAAGAAAGGTCAGAAAGACCTTGATTGCTGGCTGAAATGACGTTTTGAAACTCGTCACACATGAAGAAACAGTAATTTTGTGGTAGGGACTTGTCAACTTGACGTTCTTGCAAAAGGTTGAAAAAACGAAGCTTAATCATTGTATAAATGACTTTTCCGGCAACTGTCCACTTTGCAAGAGGAAGATCTACCAGAACCACATCACCACTTATAATACGCGATAGGTCAAAGTCATTTTCTGAACCGCTGAAAGCATCGATAAGCTCTGGATTTTGAAATGGTGAAAGAATGGTGGAAAGTGTTCCTTTGATAGACTCCCTCATTTTGATGTCCATTTTCATGAAGACATTTTTATAATGTCCTTTATAATTTTGCAAATTTCGTGCTTCAAGAGTCCCTTCTGTTAAGTGTATATCATCCAGCATAATATCTAGTGCATGCCGGACGTCTTCGAAAAAGATATATTGATATAACTTTTCAAAATTATAATATTTTTCACCTAAAACTTGCAACAGACCTAAGGTGCTTTGTACTAAAGCGGTTGCAGATGTAATCCAGAAACTATCGGGAGACTGACCACCAACAAGATAATAGGTGCTTTGTAAAAATCCAGCGGCTTGTTCTGGTGATAATCCTTTCAAAAGATTAGTTCCAACGCACCCATCACCTACTCCAATTCTGTATACTGGACGCTCAAACCATCCGGCAAAAGAATCCACACTTTCCCTAAAATCGCCCTTTACATCGAAAATTAAGCCACCTACATCCCCGTAACCTAGGCATTGAAAAAGCACTGGGTTGATGACTCTAGTTGTTTTCCCTGCGCCAATACCGCCAAAAACAACGATGTTTTGACAAGCGTCATCATCAACCAGCCAAACGTATTGATTCGGCAACAAGCCGGAAGCGTGTCCACGTCTGTTAAGTTCGCCAGAGCTTGTCCCAATGCCTATAGCAAAACCATCGGGACGATCTAAACCTTGTGTCTGTTGTGGTGCATTTCGACCGGCATTTAAATCCATATTAATTATATTTTTGAGCTTTGAAAAAAATCCCATGATTATTTCCTCCTTTATAGAAAAATAGCCTTCGAGCTTTATGGAGCTGTTCAGCGTTTTTTTGCTGATCAGCACAATGAAGCTCGAAGGCGGCTGTCAATTAAATGCGGGTTTGTTTTGAACCGCCAAATAAGTCACGCAGATAAAGAAATAACTGTATCGTACGGCCTGCGAGAATGTATAAGTACACATAAAGTACAACTACATATATCAGCACAAATCCTAATGCCGCTAGTGCTATAATTGCAAGAAAACTGTTATTTGTCCCGATTGCGTTGACACATCCAACAACAGAAGCAATGATAAAACCAGCAAGACAGAATAAGCGCCAATATCTTCTAAGCCTATTAATTATCATGCCTAACTTAAGTTTTCGTTGCTGTTCATCCGTATACGTGTTTTGCATTTGCTCTTGAATTCCATTGTTACCTGTGATGAGTCCCATTATTATTTCCTCCCTATTTTTTAATGCTTAACCTTCTTATATTATATCACTGTTTACTATAGTAAACAAGCGTTTTCCCTTGATTTTACTGCTTTTTTTGACTTTTAATAAGCTTTTCTTGATTATCTAAATATTGATTTTGGTTGTCCAATTTTTTTGAAAAATCTTCCTTCGAAGTGAACGGGTCAACTTGGCTATTTGGATACGCTTGGTTCCATAGAATCCGCTGTGACGTATCGTCTCTATGGAAGTACCAGCCAGCCAAAAAGGTTGGGATACAGAACACAACAAATACTATCGCGACAATAATAAAATCTGATTTAATGTCTTCGGTTTTGTTAGCTTTGATTTTTTTTGCCGCTTCCTCCAAACCTACAGTAATTTGCGAAACTTGATCTTGCAGCGGGTTCAAAAGGGTTTCTGCGGCTTGCTGTAACTGTTTTGCAATATCTATGCGAGTGTTATTATTTACACCTTCGATTGCTGTCTTCAAGCCCTTAATTTCGAGGCGCAAAGTTGAAACTTCACTTTTTAAAGTATCCACCTGTACTGTTAATATTTCATATTCCTCTGCTTTTTTCTTCTGGGCTTCAATGTTTTCTACCATAAATCCTGACATTGTTGTTTTTCCTCCTTTTTTTTATTGACAACGGCCTTTATTATCTACTAAAACCCCTGTTTGTATCATGTTGCACGGTCTTTTTAATCGTCTGACGCTGACTCTTTTCTAGTTTTGCGGCTTTTTCTTGTGCCAGTACATGTTCTCGTTCAATAACAGCTTTTGGTCTTGCGAGCGTATGCTCATTTATTTGCTTCAAGGCTTTTTCAAGAGCTTGATTTTTGTCTTGATCGGGTGCATGATAACGGTCGTTATTTTTTACGCCGCCTTGCGCTCTCATAGTTTCGATTTTTTTTGCAAAGTCTTTGCTGGTTATTTTTTTTGCAAAATCCTTGGTCTGTTTTTCCAGCTTTTTTTTATCGTCCGTATATACAACGGCCTTTTGTTTTGCGCGTGATATATCGACGTATAAAGCGTTTCGGGACTGTACAGCTCCATTTGTATTCATATCAACCACCGCTTTATCTACCGTCATACCCTGGGCTTTGTAGCCGGTCACTGCATAGCTGTGATCGATGCTATTGTATTGGTCCATATGCCATATAACTTTTTTCCCTGCGTCCGTGTTTGCCGTGATACAGTTGCCGTCTACTTGTTCTATCTGCGCCATTGTACCGTTTTTGACTCTCAGCTTATTATCATTGGCAGTAAAGATAATTCGGTCATTAACGGCAAAATTACGGCTTTCTGTTTTATCCTTTTCTCCCTCGTGTACAGTAATTTTCTGCTTTTGACCTTCTCCTAATTCTCCGCGTTTGACGTATTCAGCGCGGATTGCTTTGTTATATATTTTTCGATCAGCATTTGTGCTGACCAACAACAGATTTTTCTTGTAATTTTGCAGTTTTTCAGCCGTCATTTCTGCTTTTATGGCTTCCTGCCGCGCGGTTTTATCTTTAACTTCTCGATAATCCCCTGCTTTATCAAGCTTTTCGAACGTTTTTAGATGGTCGCCCTTAACGCTTTCTCTCACAGCTTGCAAGAGTTCAACATCCTTTTGTCGCCTAATGTCCGTAAGGTGTGCGGTTGCCATGCCAGCTTCTTCCATTTGGCGCATTGGTTCACCAGCACCGACAGGGGGCAACTGGTCGGGGTCGCCTAAAAGCAGCACTTGCGCGCCCCTTGCTTCTGCGGCCTTTTGGACTTCGTGCATTAAGTCAGTACCGACAAGTCCAGCTTCGTCAATTGCCCATATTTCGCGACCTTTTGCTTTTTGGACGTTCTCAAAGTTCCATTCCTGTTTTATGCCGTTCTGTGCGTCCTTCTGGCGGTCGCTTTCTTGCTGATAATATAAAGCTCTATCTTCTTTTTGCAAAGCCTTCTGCACGTCTTTCAGATTGTCACCGCTTAAAACGGCATCCGAAACAACTTCGCGCGCGGCACGGTTTAAATTTTCACTCCAAGACCGTTCCGGCTGGGGGACATCTTTCGGCGGTATTTTACCATTGTTCAAGGTTTCAATAACCACTTCTCCTGCGGCTTTTTTTAACAAATCGGCACGCGTTGGCGCGTTGTATTTTCCTGCTTCCAATTTATTCAAAAATGAATGTATGGTTTGTGATTCAATTCCACTTTCGTTTTGCAGTCCGTCAGCGGCTTTTCCAGTATAACAAACGCCTTTAATTTCAATGCCATTTTCGTCTGCAATCCATTTTAATCGTTCCATCATTGTGGTCTTGCCTGTACCTGCTAGACCATCCACACAAATATATTTATCTTTGGACGTTAATATGTGATGGACTGCGGTGGATTGTTCTCCTGTGCCACCTTCACGATCTGTAATTGTAAAGGTGGCAGATTCTAGTCCTTTTTCTTTCGCTTTTGCTTCGGCAGTATCAAGTGCGTTTTTGCTTTCTTGCATCGTCAAAATATTGGTTTTTATTGTTCCTTTTCCGGCTTTCATTCTTTCAATATTTAATTTTTCTTTTTCCATATTTTTTTCCGTGGTCAAATAAACATCTTTGCTTTTTTTACCAGCTTGTTCGATTCGGCCTAAATTAACTATTTCCGCACGTTCCATCGCGGCTTTTGCTTCGTCGCCTGTAATGCTTTCTAAAACACCAGCCGCCATAATTCTTTGGCGGCATTCCGGGACTGAAAAAGCAAATTTTTCAGCGGATAATTTTTTAATTGTTTCGTTGGTTATTGCGTCAATTTTTAGCTTTCTTTCGGCTGTTGTCGTCCGGAGCAAATAATGGCTTCGCATTTTTTGTGATTGGAGCTTTGCCAGACGACTGATTGCACTCTTGGACAATAGCAAATCAGCTCGTCTGCTTTGCGCATCCACATCGAAACTGGGCAACTCCGACAGGCTAGGTCTGTCCGCAAATCCTTCAAGACCCCGTCCTGCATTTTGGTTAATATTTGCAATGTCGGATTGTCCTCCGCTGGAAATAATATCTGCTGTCCGGCTTGGCTGGTTGCTACGTTCATTAGCTCTTTGTCTTTCATGATTGATACTCTCCTTTTTCGTAATTACTATTTTTTTATTTTCAAATAAATCTTTTCGTGTTTCTGCACAGACTTTTTCAAAATCAACTACACCTTTTTCTTTGCTCTGGCGACTGTATAATTTAGCGGCTTGCATATCTGTCATATCATGTTTTTCTATAACGGTTTTTATTTCATTTGAACGATGGCTATAGTTATCTATAATTTCACGTTCAAACCCTTTTATTTCAAAAAATCCTTGCTTTCTATCCGTGAGTTCTAATTCATATCCTTTACTCTTTAATTCCTGTGCAAGTTCTTGGCGATAAACTAGACCTAACTCTTTAATTTTTTGCGCGTTCATGATTTTTCCATAATCTACGGCAAGGTCTTTTCCATCAGCAAAAGTTTTGTTCATTATGACTAAATGCGAGTGCAAATCAAGGTCTGGCATCATATCGTTTTCTTTGGTTGGTCTTGCCATAGTATGAAGAAATTCAGCGGCTATCATATTACGCGAAAAAAGCGGTTTTCCATTGCTCCTTGTTTGCAATAATTCTAATTCTATTTTATTGGCAATTTTACTGACTGCCACTTGATGTGATTTTATCATATCATCACGCGTATTTTGATCTTTCGCAAGGGATAAACTAACGGATTTCGGCGCACTAAAAGTACAATCTAAAGCGGCTCTTTTGTCACGACCTTTGTCATTATTAATATTATCTAACATCTTATCAAATTGCTCTTTGCTAACTTCATTTTCTAAGCCTAAAGTTTCTGCAAGAGTGCCATGCCATTTATCATAATTTGTTAGATTTTTAGTGTAATAGTCTTTTTCATGTTGAAAGTATGTTCCAGCTTGTCCAGATGATAAAAAACTGCATGACATCATACTGAATTACCTCCTATTATTTCATTTCATTTTTTGTTTCTTCCCACGCTTTTTTTGCTACTTCATCACCTGCCGCATTGACCAGAAACCTATATAAAAACAAATTAAAAAACTCTGAATTATACTGGTATTTATTTAGCAATGTGCTTAGTGCTTGTGTACATTGTTTTTGTGTATCATTTACTTTATCGAGTTTATCCTCTATCGTTACACGATTAAGCTGTTGATTAACTGATGTATCATTTAATATTTTATCTCGGCAAAATGCCGATACACTTTTATAACCTCCTTCTTTTGCTGCTTGCTTAATTAGCTTATCATCTTCGGCAGAAACATTAATTGTTATACGTTGATATATTGCCATTTTAAAAAACCTCCTGTTAAGCACTTATAATCATTGATATTACTAGGTAAAACACAAAATGCATAACTTTACTGCATAACTAAGTTAGGCAGTGTTTTAACTTGTATTTATTCGCGTAAGCGTCATTATTTATAATGAGATGGTCTGGAAAAAAACAAGCCTAAAAAACTATATTTATTTATCTTTTTTATTTATCTTTAACATCTTTAATTAATTTATTAAATAATTAACTTTATAAATAAAAAATCCTTTTATTAATTAATTATTCTTTCCTTTATTCTTTCCTTATTTTTTATTTAATATACTTATTATATTTTTTTAATAAATATCTTCTATGAACTTCATTTTCTAAACAATCACTACATAATGTTTCATACTTTACTTTTTTAAAATTCCTACCGCACAAAGTACAAGTACATATCTCTTGAACTTTGTGCGGAGAAAATATTTTACATATTACATTTAT
>Ga0302210_10000870_pt1 | contig 13231 bp, 10 predicted proteins | sample II_Fen_E3_2_FD_198793 | JGI IMG/M metagenome (GOLD analysis project Ga0302210, IMG submission 198793) | Peat permafrost microbial communities from Stordalen Mire near Abisko, Sweden - II_Fen_E3_2 | ecosystem: Environmental > Terrestrial > Soil > Wetlands > Permafrost | place: Sweden: Abisko... | reverse complement strand
AGGCAGACTGATAGGCTGGATGTAATTTCTTTAACGCATTATATAGAGATGTGTTTTGAAATTTTTTTTATAAAATTTTTGTTCAATGGGGAAAATTGCTTTATAATAGAAGAACGACGTTAAAAATGTTTGCGTAATTTATTGGAGGAGGACTTATTTTCGTGGAAAAAAAATCATTTTATATAACCACACCTATTTATTATCCTAGTGCCAAATTACATATTGGTCATGCATATTGTACGACAATTGCGGATTCGATTGCTCGTTACAAAAGACTGGCTGGATACAATGTCCTGTTTTTGACAGGGTCTGATGAGCATGGACAGAAAATTCAGCGCAAAGCTGAAGAAGAAGGTATTACACCGATTCAATATGTCGATAAAATTGTCGCAGGTTTTCAGGATCTTTGGCGACGTCTTAATATTTCGAATGATGATTTTATTCGAACTACAGAAAAACGACATCATAAAGTTGTTCAAGAAATTTTTAAAAAAATCTATGAAAATGGTGATATCTATAAGGGAGCGTATAAAGGTCTTTACTGTACTCCTTGTGAAACATTTTGGCTGGAACGTCAATTGGTTGATGGAAAATGTCCAGATTGTGGGCGAGCGGTAGAAGAAGTTTCTGAAGAAGCTTATTTTTTTAAGATTTCAAAATATGAGGATCGTCTGCTTAAATATATAGATGACAATCCAGAATTTATCCAACCAGTATCACGACGCAATGAAATGATTAATTTTATCAAACAAGGGATGGAAGATCTTTGTATTTCGCGGACATCATTTAATTGGGGGATTCCTGTACCAATCGATGAAAAGCATGTTATTTATGTATGGTTCGATGCTTTGTCCAATTATTTGACAGCAGCGGGTTATTTATCCGATGAAGAAAAATTCAAGAAGTTTTGGCCAGCAGATCTTCATTTAGTAGGAAAAGAAATCGTACGTTTCCATACTATCATTTGGCCGATTATTCTTATGGCACTTGATTTGCCATTGCCTAAAAAAGTCTATGGACATGGCTGGCTTATTGTTGAAGGCGATAAGATGTCAAAGTCAAAAGGAAATGTAGTAGACCCAGTTGGTCTGATCGAAGAATTCGGACCGGATGCGATTCGTTATTTTCTTTTGCGTGAAATAAATCTAGGAATGGATGGAAATTTCTCACGAGAAGCACTTATTCAGAGAATTAATTCAGATCTTGCCAATGATTTAGGAAATCTTTTGCATCGTACGTTGAGTATGATTGGTAAATTTAATAATGGAATCATTGAAGAACCAGGTAAGGCAGATGCCATTGATCAATCGCTGATTGATATGGCAATGCTGACCGTTAAAGAATATGAAATAAGTATGGAAAAAATGGAACTGAGTCCAACGATTAAAAATGTTTGGGCTTTTATCAGCCGGACCAATAAATACATTGATGAAACGAGTCCTTGGGCATTGGCCAAAGACCCAGCTAACAAAGAACATCTTAATACTGTTTTGTATAACTTAATTGAAAGCTTACGGATTATCAGTGTTTTAATTTCACCATTTATGCCGATTACTGCACCTAAAATATGGAATCAGTTGGGTCTTACTCAAGCGTTTAAAGACGTGCAGCTCGATGATATTAAAACATGGGGAAAAACGCCAAGTGCTATCCATATTGGGACACCAGAACAAATTTTTCCTCGTATTGAAATCGAAACGGTGGCAAGTATAGCAGCTGTGAACGAAAAATCGGCACCAATACCAGTCAAAGCAAAGCCGGCACCAGTTGAAAATAAGGATCTTCCGACTGAGATTACAATTGATGATTTTGCTAAAATGGATTTGCGAGTCGTTAAAGTATTGGCTGCGGAACCAGTTAAAAAAACGGAAAAGTTATTGATGCTTACGGTCGATTTAGGTGAGGAACAGCGCACGATTATATCGGGTATTGCCAAACATTATGCACCAGAAGATTTAATCGGTAAAAATGTGGTTATGATAATCAATTTGAAACCAGCTAAAATTCGCGGCGTTATTTCGCATGGCATGGTGCTTGCTGCATCCGCAGGGGATGAGCTTAAAGTAATTGCCGTAGATATGCCTATCGGCAGTAAGGTGAAGTAAATAATGTTAATTGATACACATGCGCATATTGATGACGAAAAATTTGCTGAAGATCGTGCCGAAGTTATTCAACGGGCAATTGATAGTGGCGTTACACGAATGATAAATGTTGGTTCGGATATTAAATCTTCGGCTCGATCGGTGAAATTGGCAGCTGATTATAATGAAATTTATGCAGCTGTGGGCATTCATCCACAGGAAGCTAAAACGATGATGAAATCACATGATGATTTGCTTGCCAGCTGGGCGCAACTTCCAAAAGTTGTGGCAATTGGTGAAATTGGGCTTGATTATTATTATGAAAATTCTGAACGTGAGATCCAAAAAAAAGTTTTTATCCGCCAGCTTGATTTGGCTAGGCAAATGCATTTACCAGTCAGTATCCATGATCGGGATGCTCATGGTGATACGATGGACATACTGAAAAAAGAGGGGAAAGGTATCATTGGCGTTATCCATTGTTTTTCAGGCAGTTGGGAAATGGCCCATGATCTTTTACGGAAAGGCTGGTTTATTGGGGTGGATGGTCCCGTTACTTTTAAAAATGCAGCAAAATTGCCGGAAATTGTTCAGCAGGTACCATTGGATCGCCTATTAGTCGAAACAGACAGTCCTTATTTGGCTCCGGTTCCAAATCGTGGTAAGCGAAATGAACCGGCCTATGTCAGGCATGTTGCAGAAAAAATTGCTGCTTTGCGCAATATGGAGTTTGAAGCTTTTGCTAAGGCGACAACCGAAAATGCTCACCATTTATTTGGTATTCAATGAATATTCTTTTGGTCAGTTTTGATGTAAAAGCTAGCTTTATCCACTCAAAACTATAGAACGTATGAGCTTTTTTTAACATGGATTTGATTGTAATGAAACGAAAGGGACAATCATAATTCCTTTGGGTGCTTATTATAAAGGGTTTTAATAAATATTATATATTTCTATAATAAACAAAATATGGTAAATAGCCCCTGATAAATTGATAAAATTTATCGTGGGCTATTTTATTTTTGCAAAAATCGATAGGCATTCACCGCGAAAAACTTTCAATTATTAGTTATCTGGAGATTTTGCTTGGAATGATTCGTAATTTCTCTAATGCAAAGTGAATAAAAAGACAATTGTAAAATAATTACTTATAAAGGTATTTAATGGTAAAAAATAGAATAAAATGTAAATAAAATGAAGATAAATACAGTAAATATTTTACATAAATACTAAAATATAGGACTTTTATTGTAAAAATATGTTAAAAAAAGCCTTGCGATTTGACATATTAAAAAAAAACATGATATAATTCACAAGTTCTTTGAAAGGGGGCATTTAATGAGTATAAAAACAATGATTTCATCTCAAAAATCAAGACAAAAACTCGCAACATGTGCGGTGTTGATTTTTGTATTAACGTTGGTAACTGGTTTCGTTGAGGGGCAGAAGACGATTGAAGTTCTTGCAGATGGCGATACAATTACGGTAAATACATTGATGAGCAAACCGGAAACAATTATTAATCAGGCAGGCGTCCACTTACAGGACAAAGACGAATATCGTCTATCAACAGATCGGATCGAAAACAATACGATTATTACTATTTATCGTGCAGTACCTGTTACTGTGGAGTATCAAGGCCAAAAGCAGGAACTTATTACAGGAAAACCGACAGTGGGAGAATTGCTCAGTGAACTAGGCTATACCGGAGATATGTATTGTATAGAACCGGGTCTAAATTCGAAAATACAGAAAAATCTGCATATAAAAATTGTATCTATCTCAGAAAAAATCAGTGAACGTGAAGAAGCAGAAGAATATCAGATCGTACGCCAAAGCGATCCATCCATGGAAAAAGGAACAGAAAATATTGTTCAAAATGGTGAAAATGGCATAAAAAAAATAAAAGTCAGAGAACATTTTAACGATGGTCAAAAAACGGGGGAAGATATCTTAGAAACAACGGTGATAAAACCTTCTCGGCCGCAGATCATTAAAAGTGGTGTGCGTGATACAGTTCCAACGTCACGTGGGGCAATGCGCTTTAGTCGGACCATTTATATGGAAGCCAGTGCTTATCTGCCCGGTGATGGTGGTGGAGCTGGAATTACAGCTACTGGCATGGAAGCTCGCCAGGGTGTGGTTGCAGTTGATCCCAATGTGATACCTCTTGGTACGCGCTTGTTTATTCCCGGCTATGGGGTGGCGATTGCTGCTGATACCGGTGGCGCCATTCAAGGTGCCAAAATTGATCTTTGCATGGATGATTATGGTGAAGCTATGAGTTTTGGCCGCCAAAGTGTTAAAGTATATATATTGGACTAACATGAATCAGGGCATATTTGATATGCCCTGTTGTTTTTTTGTCTGTACTTAGGTAAACTATAAGATATATATAATGCATTAAAGAAATTGCATATAGACTATTAGGCTGCCATATGAAATATTTAATGCAACTTATATAGATCAAAAAACAATGTGGGGATAGTTATGATAAAAGAAGTTCTAGTAGTAGAAGGCAAGATGGATGTTGTCGCTATCAATAAAGCTGTAGAGGCAGATTGTATTATTACAGGTGGCTTTAGTTTAAAAAAGTATATGTTGGATCATATTCGCCAAGCATATGAAAAACGTGGTATTATTATTATGACGGATCCGGACTCTGCGGGAGAACGAATTCGTGCTTATTTGAGTAAACGATTTCCTGAGGCAAAACATGCATTTGTCCCCAAAAAAGATGCAACTGCTCATGATGATATTGGGATTGAACAGGCATCACCTGCTGCAATTCGTGCGGCACTGGAAAAAGTCAGAACATTGGGGTGGAATCCAATCACGGTGTTTACGGGGACGGATTTGATAGCAGCAAGGCTTAGTGGGGCGACATGTGCTTCGGACAGACGAGCTAAAATGGGAGAAATACTGGGCATTGGTTATGCGAATGCTAAGACATTTTTAACAAGATTAAATCATTACGGCGTGACGGAGGCTGAGTTTGAAAGAGCTTTAGACTTATTAGACGCCCAGGGTGCAAGTGAAGGGGAAAAGACTGAATGATTCAGCCAATCATCGCAAAACGCGACGTAACAAAACATATATTAAAATCATTTAATATCCATATGAGCAAAAAATTAGGCCAGAATTTTTTAATTGATGAATCGATTGTGGATGGCATTGTGGATGCTGCGGATATCCAAGAAGGAGAAACCGTACTTGAAATTGGCCCGGGTATCGGAACGTTGACGCAAGGTCTTGCCGAAGCGAAAGCCAATGTTATTGCAGTTGAACTCGATAAGCGTCTACCTGATGTTTTGGCACATACCTTGGATGGATATGAGAATGTAAAGATTGTGCAAGGCGATATATTAAAGGTAAATATTCCTGAAATTACGGGCGGAGGTTCCTTTAAGGTAGTAGCGAATCTGCCGTATTATATAACGACACCAATTGTAATGGCTCTTTTAGAGCAGCGTCTGCCAATGACAAAACTTGTGACCATGGTACAAAAGGAAGTTGCTTTACGCATGGTGGCAAACCCTGGGAAAAAAGACTATGGTGCATTGTCCATTGCTGTTCAGTACTATACGAAACCAAAAATTGTATTGGATGTACCACCGTATTCGTTTATTCCAGCTCCAGATGTTGATTCAGTGGTTATCTGCTGTGATGTTCGTCAAAAACCACCAGTTGACGTAGCTGATGAAAAAATGTTCTTTCGGGTGGTCAAGGCAGCTTTTTGTCAACGTCGTAAGACATTGAATAATGCCTTGAAGACGATGGGCATTGATAAGGAAACAGTTATGGAAATTTTGCAGCAGTCAGGAATTGATGGCGTTCGTCGCGGCGAAACTTTATCTTTAACCGAGTTTGCCGTTATAGCCAATCAAGTTTCAGCGAACCAAAAACAATAAAATACAAATTTATAAACCGTGCGGGGAAGGTTACCTTTCTTGTGCGGTTTTTTATTTTACAGGAGATAAAAAATGAATTTTGAGGCGAGTATGTTATAATAAAAAATAGATGAAATTCAAAGGTAATGAGGCTGAAAAATATGAATATTATAGATGCACATTTGCATTTTTTTCCGGAAAGTTTAAAGTTTGATCAAAGTGCACAACAAGCTGGTGATCAGGCAACGATAGAAAGTTTAACAGCAACTATGGAACAAAACAAGATTGTTTTGGGCATTGGGATGGGAACGACTCCAACCGTAGGGGCGTTGCAAAATCCTTTAATATTACCATTTGTAAAGGATAAATGGCCGCCTTTTTTTGCACAGTGCTTGGGTGTAAATGCCGACATGATAACAAATATAAATAAAAGGGACGTATTGTCTGCCTTCGAAAATAAAATAAAAGAACCAACGACGGTTGGTATCAAGATCTATGCAGGCTATCAGCACTTTTATGTAAGTGATCCCGTTTACCATCCGTTTTATGAATTGGCAGAACACTATGGTGTTCCTATTGTTATTCATACAGGGGACACAGCAAATTCACAAGGATTGCTCAAATATTCACATCCATTGACCATTGATGAGGTCGCTGTTAATTTTCCACGAACAAATTTTGTTATGGCACATTATGGAAACCCTTGGATTGTGGATGCTACGGAAGTGATTAAAAAAAATCCAAATGTTTACGCTGATTTATCAGGACTGGCGGAAGGAAATTTTTCAGTGGGCTGGTTTTTTAAAAATTATCATGCTTATGCAGACATGCTTGTGGGGTGGCTTACTTATTTGTCACGCTATGATAAATTAATGTATGGTTCAGATTGGCCGCTGGTCAATATGGGCACGTATATTGAACTCATTAAACGAATTATTCCAGAAGAGCAGCATGAAGCGGTATTTTTTGAAAATGCGAAACGTATTTTTAAAAAAATCAATACGTTGCCAGTGCTAAATAAATAATCGAATTTTTAGGAGAAGAGGTGCTGTATGAAATTTATTTCTTGGAATGTCAATGGCCTGCGAGCGTGTTTGGCGAAAAACTTTATGGAAGATTTTCAAAAAATGGATGCGGATATATTCTGTCTGCAGGAGACGAAACTGCAAGTTGGACAGGTAACGATGGATTTGCCAGAGTATTATCAATACTGGAATAGTGCTATCAAAAAAGGTTATTCAGGGACGGCTGTTTTTACCAAACAAGAGCCCGTGTCCGTCCAATATGGTTTGGGAATTGAGGAGTACGATCAAGAAGGGCGAGTTATTACACTTGAGTTTCCCACCTTTTATTTTGTCACTGTTTATACACCAAATTCGCAGCGTGAATTGGCAAGACTTGCTTATCGAATGCAATGGGAAGATGCTTTTCGTGCCTTTTTGTTGGAACTTGATCAGAAAAAACCGGTTATTGTCTGTGGAGATTTAAATGTAGCACATCAAGAAATCGATTTAAAAAATCCCAAAACAAATCATCACAATGCTGGCTTTACAGATGAAGAACGCGCTGCTATGACGATGTTGCTGAAGTCTGGATTTACGGATACCTTTCGTTATCTTTATCCCGAGAAAACGGGCGCCTACAGTTGGTGGTCGTATATGCGTAAAGCTCGTGAGTCAAATGCTGGCTGGCGTATCGATTATTTCTTGGTGTCAGAGCGATTGCAAAAAAAGATCCAGAATGCCTCCATTCATAACGAAGTTTATGGCAGTGACCATTGCCCAGTTGGGCTTGAGATAATTCTATAAAATATAAGAGGTCTGGACTTGTAAAATATTTTACGAGTTCAGACCTCTTTTTTTTACCTATATAGAACAACGCATTAAAGAAATTACATCCAGTCTATCCGTTTGTCTGGAATGGGGTATATGCCAGCGTTGCTTTGGCGCTGCTAAATATCCCAGTGTAATTTGTCGGGAGTGGGGGTTGCATGATCAATATCGTTTAAAATCCAGGCAACATTGTCATGAGTTGCCGAGAAGACCTCTTGAAGCTTCTCAGCGTTGCCTTTTGGCACATCCATAAAGGATAAGGCCATATGCATGAAATCTTTCGCTATAAGCGTTGTACCGCGTTCTGCGGCGATTTGCGCTTTGAATCGATATCCGTAATAGAGATAACTATTGTGTGGGATCGGCAGCGGTTCGAAAATTTCTATTTTTTCGGTGATTTCAGCCTCGGCGATTTCGGTTTTTTTCTGTAAATGCAGTGTTAGCCAACGGTCAGCCCAAAGTTCACCCCGCAGGATATATTTATAAAGATAATCTGTCGATTCAGCGAGTTCAATCGCTAGGTTAATATAATCCAAAGCAGCCTCAAAGGTTGTTTCATTTTCACGCAGGCAGGCGCTGAGTTTTTGCAGAGCAAATACTTTCTCTTCGACATCTTCAGAATTTTCCTCATCAATTTCAATGTCTACGATAGACCGAAAAAGCTCGATTGCCAAATCTTTTTTTTCATATTCTGGCATAGCTAAAAAATGAGCCATACGTGCACGCGCATGCCAGTCATCAAAACCTTGTGCAAATAGCGATTCTGGTGGATGAGCGGGACTTTCAAGGATCGTGTGGACTAATTTGTGGAAATCATTACTGTTCATCTATAATCACTCCTATAAATTTTTCGTATATGGTTAAATTATATCATATTTACAGGAAAATGGCAGTTTATTGGGATATTTGATCACAGTAGAGATTCTGACCATTTTGAACGTAAATGGGTCAAGTATAGTTTGACTGTAAAAATAATTACGCGGTTACTTGCTTAGGCACTTTTAGTTGCTTTTAATGAGTATGTGAATAAAAATACATACATAGTGAATAATCTGGAAAGAATATAAACTGTGAAAATATTTAGACAATTATACGATAAAGCATTATAAATAAAGGGTAATAATGATTATGAAAGTTCAAAAAATCACAATATAAGTTCACAAAATAACTTATGCAATTATGCATGTTATGACTAGTTATGCATGGGGATTAATGTTATAATACATTTGAATGAAGCGCTTACATAATTAAAATTTATTTTTTAGGTTTACTTAAAGGGATATAAAGAATGTTTAATTTAAAGAATAGAGGCGAAAATGATGTCAGAGAGAGAAATTGAGTATGATCCGACAGGTTTTACATTGAAAGAAGCAATCAGTGAAGCAAAGCGCTGTTTGAATTGTGTAAAACCAGCTTGCCGTAAAGGTTGTCCAATCGAAAATGAAATCCCGGCGTTTATTAGAGAATTAGCAACGGGAAACTTGGGACAGGCAAGTGCCGTAATCGCAAGACGCAGTAATCTTCCGGCTGTTTGCGGGCGTGTTTGCCCACGGGAAAGACAATGTGAAGGTGCCTGCGTCTTGACAGAACAAGGCAAGGGCATTAAAATCGGCAAGTTAGAACGCTTTATTGCTGATATGGATGGTGAACTTGAAATAACACAACTGCCAAAACTTTGGGATGAAAAAGGGCGTGTTGCAGTCATTGGATCAGGCCCGGCGGGGCTCACTGTTGCGGGAGATTTGGCCAAAGATGGGTTTCGAGTGCGGGTGTTTGATGCTCAAGCCGAACCAGGCGGGGTCTTAATGTATGGAATCCCGGCTTTTCGTTTGCCCAAAGATGTTGTGCGTCGTGAAATTCATAAAATAGAAAAATTAGGCGTTCAGTTCAAAACAAATATAATGATTGGTGAAACACTGACGTTAGATGATATATTTAAAGAAGGTTTTGATGCTATTTTTATTGGGACAGGCAATGCAATGGCTAAGACACTTAATATTGAAGGTCAGCATTTAACGGGTGTTTTGCAGGCGACTTATCTGTTACAAATGGTGTCATTGGCAAATCAAGGCAGTGTTGATAAAGATGAAATTCCGGTGCAAGAAGGTGACAATGTTGTAATCATTGGAGCTGGTAATACAGCTATGGATGCGGCTCGAACTGCGAAACGGCAGCATGCGGCTACGGTTACGGTAGTTTGTCGAGATGCCGAAGGGAAAATGGCGGCACTGCCGTCGGAAATACAAGTTGCCAAAGATGAAGGGGTAAAATTTATTCCCCTAAGGAATCCTTGTCAACTTATGGGGGATACTTGTGTTACCGGGGTTGAATGTGAAATCCGTGCGATTAAGGTTCCTGGTGAAAAACCAGAGGGTACTGGCGTTAAAGAAATTATTCCGGCAAACAAAGTCATTATTGCAATCGGTCAAAAGCCAGCTCGACGTATTATCGGAACGACGAAGGGCATCGAAGTGGATCCAAGCGGTTGTGTGGTTACACAGGATCGTCCTTATGGAATGACAACACGCCGCGGTGTGTTTTCTGGCGGTGATGTGGCTCATGGTGCGGCAACAGTTGTTATCGCCATGAAAGATGCCAAAAAAGTTGCGCTGGGGATTGAACAGTATGTGGAAGCGAAAAAATTAATGGAAGAATGCGGTCTGCGCATGAAAGACTAAATATAAAAAATGAAGCTGTGATCATTCGATCACAGCTTCATTTTTTATAGAGCGGCCTGGTACGCCAGCATAGAGCTGAATTCACCTTTTTTCGTGAGGAGTTCATGATAACTCCCCTGTTCAATCACCTGACCATCTTTTAATACCAGGATTCGATCCATCGAGGCAAGACCTCGCAGATCATGGGTAATTAAAAGCATGGTACGGTTATCGAGGGTTTGGAGAATCGTATCCATAACATTTTGGGCCGTAATGGAGTCTAGACTGGCTGTTGGTTCATCAAGCAGTAAAATTGGTGCTGGTCGGCAAAGTGCTCGCGCTATTGCTAGGCGTTGACGCTGACCGCCGGAGAGACGATTGCCATCTTCGCCAATATCCGTATGGATACCATTTGGTAACGATGCAATAAAATCGTGTAGCTCGGCTTTTTGGAGTGCTGCCAGGATTTCAGCTTCGGTGCTGTCCGGATATAAAATTCGGAAGTTATCGTCAATGGTTCCCTGGAAAATATATGTATTTTGTGTGATGGCACGAAATGTCTGCCGGACAGCTTCTCCAGTCATGGCATCATAAGGAACGTTATTTAGATAGAGCATACCCCAATTTTGCTCCCACAGTCGCAAGAGCAGATTGAATAGAGTGCTTTTGCCACTGCCACTGGCACCCACAATTGCTACTTTTTCACCAGCGGCAATGCTAAATGAAAGACTTTGGAAAATGGGGGTGGATTCTTTATAAGAAAAATGAAGGTTGTCGACTAGAAGTACTTTATTGTCAGCGCTGTTCAGCGGTTTCGCCATCGGGAGATTTGCTGAAATATCAAGCTGGCTGATTTTAAATAAATTTTTAGCTGCTGCCAAACCAGCCGAACAATAGTGCCATACGGAAGGTAAAGGAAGTACGGCTTCAAAAGAACTTTGTACGGCGAGGGTAAAGACTGCTAAATGAATACCGCTGATTTGATTTGAACGAACCAAAGGAATCAAGCAACCTAAGATCGCCAGTAATGTCAAATTGGCGATGAGTTCAGCGCCTGCATCAGCTAACGCTGTGGTACGAAAAACCTGACGTTCTTGGGTGGTGATTTGACTTGCAATTCTTTGAATGATTGCTGATTTTTTGTCCCCATAATGGAAAACTTTGATGTCACTTAAGCCGTGAATTATATCAATGCATTCGCTTTTATAAGTACCTTTTGCTTCGTTTAAATGAGCACTTTCTGAACGATTATATTGATAAGCAAGGTACGGGAGTCCTAAACCGATCAGACTGAAGGCTGTGATGAGCAAGACCGCGGCAGTTGGACTATAGAAAAAGAGTACACCCGACACAGTTGCCATGGTTAGTATTGCGGTAAGCGGTGGTGACAGTACTCTTAGATAAAAATCTTTTAATACGTCGATTTCTTCAATGAGTAGACCAAAAAGTTCACCACTTTTATATCCGACCAGTTTAGCAGGGGCAATTTTCTCTAAACATTCATAACAAAAGATACGTAAATTCGTTAAAATACGGAATGTGGCATCGTGAGAAATATAGCGTTCAGCGTAACGTAATACAGCTCGTGAGATACCAAAAAAACGCACCGCGACAATTGCAAGCCATAATTCGTAAATCATTGGATGTAAAGCCGCCCGGGCAATTAGATAAGCAGCGGATGCCATGAGCCCAATTGAAGTGAGCATACAGAGCCAGGCAGCTAATAAAGCAAGCAGCATAGTCGGTAAGGCTGGCGCAAAAAGTTTCAACAGTCTTATATATGTTTTCATAGGTTCCTCCGATCGGCAGCAGTCATCGTAAAATAAAGACCACCCTTTTGGAGTAATTCAGTATGTGTGCCGCTTTCAACAAGTCGACCTTTTTCGATGACGAAAATTTTGTCAGCATTTTTTACCGAGTCTAGGCGATGGGCAATTGTCAATACCGTTTTTTTATACGTTAGCTCGGCGACAGACTTAGCGATTATTTGTTCCGTTTTTGTATCCAGTCCAGTCGTCATTTCATCGAGTAAGATGAGTGGGGCATTTTGCAGAAATGCTCGGGCAATTGCGATTCGACGCATCTGTCCTCCACTGATTTGCTGCCCGCCATCACCAAGCTTCGTTTGATAACCAGATGGCAGAGTTAAAATAAATTCATGAATAGAGGCTGCTTTGGCAGCTGCTATAATGTCATTTTTATTAGCAGTGGTGTTGGCCAGTGCAATGTTTTCTAAGACCGAGGCACTGAAAATATGCGGCATTTGGGGAACATAAGCGATACGGCTGCGCCAAGATACTGGATCAATAGAAGAAAGGGGCAGGTCATTAATTTTGATTTCACCTTTTTGTGGTTGTACCAATTGAAGCAGTAATTGAAAAATCGTTGATTTTCCCGCACCACTGCTGCCAACAATGGCGATATGTTTTCCAGCTTCAATTGAAAAAGTGAGACCGCGCAGCGCAATTTCGCGGTCTTGCTGATAACGAAAGGAGATATCTTGGAATTGAATCGCAAAAGGGACCATGGTTTGTTGGATTCGTTGTAGCGGTGAAGGGGACGCATGAAGGGGTTTATCTAAGATTCGATAGATATTATCCGCTGCAGCCGTTGCGGTCATCGCTGCATGGAAAGCTGCCCCACTTTGCCTAAGTGGTTGATAAAATTCTGGTGCAAGCAACAACACCAAAAAAGCAGTTTCAAATGATATATTCCCCTGTAATAAGCGAAGCCCGATGCCAATGGCGATAAGGGCTATACTTAATGTT
>Ga0302210_10000861_pt1 | contig 13300 bp, 9 predicted proteins | sample II_Fen_E3_2_FD_198793 | JGI IMG/M metagenome (GOLD analysis project Ga0302210, IMG submission 198793) | Peat permafrost microbial communities from Stordalen Mire near Abisko, Sweden - II_Fen_E3_2 | ecosystem: Environmental > Terrestrial > Soil > Wetlands > Permafrost | place: Sweden: Abisko... | reverse complement strand
CAGAAAAGAAAACATGCAGGCTTTTCCCTCTTTAAATGGCCAGATATTCCAGGTGGATCAGGCAAATACCGGGAAAACGGTAAATGTAGAGCATAATGTACAGGGTGTGTTGGATTATGAAACAGTTGCAAAAAGTCATCTTACTTTTACGTATTCAGGATCTTTTGATAATGTCAATTCAAGAAGAAGCTCCGTCACGTCTTTTGGAAATGCCGACACTGTAAACACGAATAATCATGTATTCGGTCCTTCCTCGCTGCATAGTTTCAGGTTCGACTATACCAGCAGCAAAGGATTAAGCCTGGGGGGCGATTATGTGCTGTATAACGATGTGTCCAATCAGGAATTACTGAATCTGTCGGTAACCAATCCGCAGGAGGCGATAAACAGTAACTCCTCGCAGCATGTACAACGAGGAAATGTATACGCCAACATGACCAGCCAACTGCCGCATGGTTGGGAACTTAATTATGGGATCAGCGGATCGTTATCAAAGACGGATAATAAATCGTTTACAAAAGTTGATAACCTGGCGGATGAGGCAGCTACCTTTATCCAGACGCAGCAGGAACAAAGTGCAGGAGGATTTATGGGCTTTACAAAACAGTTTAACGAAAAACTATCGTTGCAAGCCTCCCTGTCACTTCAGTATTACAAAGCGACAGTCGATTCATTGCAACGAAGCAGAACTTTATGGAACAGGCTGGATCTTTTCCCCAACATGGTCTTTTCGTATACCCCAAATGAAAATCATACCATACAGTTGTCGTTTTCGAGTGATAAGACCTATCCCAGTTATTGGCAAACATCCCCCAGTCTGCTTTATATAAATGCGTACAGTTATGCACAGGGTAATCCAAACCTGTTGCCGGAACGGACTTACTCTGCTAATTTGAATTATATCCTGCTGAAGAAATATGTGCTGGCGGCTTTCTTCAACCACCTGTCGGGAAATATCCAACAGATGCCTTATCAGAATAAAATGTCCTTGAGCATGATTTACACCACCATAAATATGGACTACCGGAATATCTCCGGATTATCGGGTACCGTTCCGTTTAAGGTTAGTGATAAGATTGAATCGAAGATCACAGGTACCGGGATCCTTTTCCAAGACAAAGGAACGCTGTACGATATCCGGTTTGACCGGGAAAAGCTTTTTGGACAGATTGCGCTGGACAATACATTTTTCCTGACAAAGAAAAAAGACTGGCTCCTTTCGCTGAGCGCGAACTATAATACTTCTGCCATACAGGGCATTTATAATATTGATGCTACCTCCAACCTGAGTAGTGCTCTCATCTGGAAGTTTGCAGGTGATAAAGCCCGGTTGACCCTGAAAGCTGAGGATATCCTGAACAGCCAGAGCCCGAAGACGCATATTAATACCGATACCCAGCGGAATAACATGTCGGTCTTCTACGATACCCGGTTACTTTCGTTGACCTTTAAATATAGCTTCAGCGGCTATAAAAAGAAAGACGTGAAAGATGTGGATACTTCCCGGTTTGGAAATCAGTTTTGAGTTGATTAAATAAGTAATGGGTAATAAATAATGCCCTGTTATTTCAAAAAACACTTAATCAACCCTCAGCTCTATCACCCTCTCAAATACTCTTTTTCTGTTTCTTTCTCCTAAAGGAGAAAGTCCCCGAAGGGGGATAGAGGTCTGGAGAGGACAGGGGGAGAGGTCATATTTCAATAAGAATAAAATAGAACATTATATTCTTTCTATTACTTATCTAATATGATTGTACTTGCAACTATTTTATTTCTGACCCCCCAATCCGTCAGCTGACGGAGGAGTAAGAGTGCATTTTCTAAAGATATTTGGTATATGCAATTATTCAAATACAGGGTCTTTAATACCCTTTGGGGGTTGGGTCAGGTATAAGGGTGTTTAATTGAATAATAAAAAATTATAATATAAAAATAAAAGTATGCTGGCAGATGATTTATTGAAACAACTAAGCTTCATCAAGGAGATTGACAAGATAAAGTATATTCAACGAAAAACGAAACTATTCAACAGTGACCGACCCGAAAATGATGCTGAACACAGCTGGCATTTAGCCCTGATGACACTTGTATTGGCGGAACATTCGGATACCCCGATCGATGTGCTGAAAGTATTGAAAATGGTTTTAATACACGATATTGTAGAGATTGATGCAGGCGACACTTTTATTTATGATACTTTGAAGAACCATACGAATACTGTTGAAGAGCTGAAAGCTGCCATGCGGATATTCGGACTACTTCCTAAAGAGCAAGCCGAAGAGTTGATTGCACTCTGGCAGGAATTTGAAGCAGGGGAAACCAATGAAGCTAAATTTGCAAAGTCAATGGACCGGTTGGAACCACTTTTGCAGAACACCTCAAATAATGGTGGAACCTGGAGGGAATTTGGGGTAGACTATCAAAAAGTGTACGATAAGAAAAAAGTGATAAGGGATAGTTCCGCTACAATATGGAAATATGCTGAAAATTTGATCCAAGAAAGTGTAGTAAAAGGGATACTGAAAAAGAACACTGATTGATTGGAGTCTCCCTGGTAACCACGAGAAATAGAAGGTCACAATAGACTGAATCATGACAGGACGCTGCCCACGACAGGGGCTATATTTGTGATCAATATGCTGGTAGGTGCCGAAGCGGGCGATTGTTTTACAGAACAGGAAATAACTGATATATAACAACAGGCAGGGTTTAAAAATATCAGCCACATCGAATTTGATACCGGGCAGAGCAGGATGGAGGGTAAAAAGTTGTAAGCAGAGGGAATACAAAAAAAGATAGTTATATGAAAATGTAACTATCTTTTTTTTTTAGCTGACTTGAAAGAATCTTATGTCCAATTTTATTAAAACTCGATTTAATTACTTGTTATGATCTCTGGTTATTCCTTCTATTTATCTATCCCGGCAGATGAAATGCCCCTGAAAACAGCAAATATGCAAACTTTATTTGTCATACAAACTCCATAAATTAAGATAAAATGACTTTAATGGACAAAATCTAAAAAGGACATACCTATAAAAGATGTTATACTTGCCCCTTGAAAGAGGTATATATTAGTACTAGTTAACGCATATGTTGTATAAAACGATGTATAAACATACATTTACAAATTAACTGTAATTAGGATGTAGCAACCTGTTTCCCGCCTGACATATTTATCTACTTGCTTTGATTTCTTAATTACATTTGTAAATGTGCAGATAAAATATTCTCTTACAATATCTTAATATTAACCAACCTATGTTTCATCCTGAATCCGCTTGTAGCATAAATTCTCATGGTTTGAAAACAATAGGGAATAAGGATCCTGATAAGTTACTACATGCATAACTTAAAATACTACAAAAAAAACAGTTGAATATTGTTGTGGAATAAGCTTAATTTTACAGTGAAATTAATCCATATAAAGTTGTATTTATTTGACTAATTCGAAGGGCCAATAGAAGTTGTTTGACGAATCGAAGTTAAAGAAAACAGTGTAACTTTAAACCTCCTTTCCTTCCCTTTAAACAAATTCCATACCCGGCAGCAGGCTGAAATGTAACGGACAGTTATTGTCCCGTTCAAGGAAATATGTGCCGCCTGAATTTATAGAGAATATTATTTACAATATATAAATCAAGAGTATTCACTTATAAGAACAAAAGACAACAGACAAAGACCAAACTACGAGAAAAACAGGGAAACAGCATCATGAACCGCTTTGAATTTCATTATCAGATGATGGAAGACTCTGAAAAATATGCACAATCAAATTATTACACAAAAACATCAAAAAACAAATAATGAAAAAAACTATTCTTTTCGCAGCTATCGTAATGATGGCAGGATTTTCGACAACAGCAATGGCTGTAGGTACTGCTGCAACAGTTGCAGCAACAGCAGCAGGAGCAAAATTGATCGTTCCAATGACGTTGACTCAAACTTCACCTTTACATTTTGGTACAATTACTTTACCTGATGGAACAGGTGGTAGTGTTCTTCTTTCTACTGCCAATGCACGTACTTTCACTGGTGCAGGTGTTATTGCATCAGCAGTTGCTCCATTACAAACAAATGCTGCTTTTAATGTAACAGGTACTCAAAATGTAACTTATGCACTTACATTGCCAACGACCATTACAGTAACAGAAACAGTAGGAACAACAGCGACAATGACTATAAGCGCATTAACCGTAAAATTTGGTACAGCTGCTGAGAAAACAGCAGTTGCTGCAACCAGTGTTCTTAGTGCTGCAGGAGCAGATAATTTTATTGTTGGTGGAACTTTAACAGTAACAGCAGCTCAGGTTGCCGGTATTTATGCTGGTACATTCCCTGTAACAGTTGATTATAATTGATTATAATTTTCTTTTAAAAGCAGGAAGGCTCTAAACAGGGTCTTCCTGTTTCATTTAATTCTATATATTCAACAATATAATATTATGAAAAGAATATTGGTTGCTCTATCGATTTTACAATTAGGTTTTATCTTTAATGCAATGGCACAGGGGGATTTGTTGGTGACTCCTTCGAGGATTGTCTTTGAAGGTAATAAGCAGAAAGAGCAATTAAATTTATTAAATATGGGACAGGATACTGCTACTTATTCCATATCGTTTGTACAGCGGAGCATGAAAGAAGATGGGAGTTTTGTTACCATTGAAAAGCCGGATTCGGGTCAATTTTTTGCGGACTCGTATTTAAGGGTATTTCCCCGTCAGGTAACCCTGGCACCCCGGGAGCCGCAGGTTGTTCTGGTGCAATATCGACGAAAAGCAGACATGGCAGCCGGGGAATACCGGTCGCATTTGTATTTCAGGTCGGAAAAAAACTATACTCCCTTAGGAATGGGTAAATCAGGCAAGGATACAAAACTGGTGAATGTCCAGTTAATACCCATATTTGGAGTCAGCATCCCGATCATTATCCGGACAGGGGAAGTCAGTGTGAGTGCTACCTTAAGTAATTTAGAATTACTACCCCTCCAGGGAGCTACTCAAAATATTAAACTGACTATTAACAGAACCGGTAGTATTTCTACCTATGGAGATATCACCGTAACGTATATCCCGGTACAGGGCAAGCCGATACTGATTGGCACCGTAGCCGGAGTAGGGGTTTATACCAACCTTTCTAAACGGAACATGGTCGTGAAATTAACTACATCACCGGCACTGAAGGGTTGGAAAGGAAAATTAAAAGTCCAATACACCGCCAAGGGAGATCGTAAGCCCTATGTCTATGCGGAAAGTGAACTGGTTATAAACTGAGTATGTATCCGGCAGGTACAGCCGGATAGGAAAAATAAGACGAATGAAAGCACTGTATACATCGAACATAAACACTAAAATACTCTTTTTAGCCCTTGCTTTAATATTTAATATCGCCTTACCGTTTGCTCAACGTGTAGTACCCGGAAGGGTGTTGCATTTTCCGGGTGTCCGGAATACCGGCACCAGGACTGTTCCTGTCAATTCGCAACAATCCATAATTGCGACACAGACTCAGTCCATTAATTTCGGAACGTATTGCGTGAATGGAACTTCCGGGGGCACCATTACTGTCAGTTGGGACGGAAGCAGGACTTCCACCGGGAATATCGTCCTTCTCAACATAGCACCCCTGCCTCAGCCTGCTATCTTTGAAATCAAACTTATGGAGGGCAGGACTGTCAGTTTCACCTATCCGCCTACCGGCATTTTAACCGGGAGCCGTGGCGGAACGCTAACTTTTGATATCGGACCTACCGAACATGGAATCAATGGTTCCACGTTTACGGTGAACAGCGATCCTAACTTCTTTATACCTTTTAGGGTAGGGGGCACCCTGTATATTCCTGCCCAGGCCATCCAGGGAACCTATTCCGGTAATTTTGATATTACTTTTAATGCCGAATAGGTTATGAAAAGGGCGAATTTTAGCAGAAGAAATGCACTATGCTGTATGTCCAACCGGTTGGTCAGATCCAGCAGGGTGTACAATGTCCTTGTTTTGTTGATTTCCTTCCTTTCCTTGCCGTTAAACACGCTCCGGGCACAACAGTCCATTATTCCTGAATCTGCGGTCACAGAGAGCATTTATGACCAGATTCCGGTAGAAGTTATTGTGGCTGGATTTGATAATTTTACGGTGGATGCCATTTATTATACTAAGGGTAGAATGCTTTGTGTCAATATTGAAGATCTATTCCGGACACTCAAAATTCCGTATCATATAGCAAATGAAGGAAACAGTATTACCGGATTTATAGGGAATGAAAGCCATACTTACTCCATTGACCTGGCAACCCAACAAATCAAGACAGGAACCACCCTGATACCGGCTAAAAACAGGCTGGTAAAGGAAATGGGCTCGCTTTACCTGGAATCATCCTTATTCCCAAAAGCATTTGGTATCACTTTGACGTTTAATTACCGGACACTATCCATGATCCTGAAATCGAATTTTGAACTGCCGGTGATGAAGATCCAGCGCAATGAAAAAATGCGTAAGAATATCTCGAAAATGAAAGGGGAGATTCTGGCCGATACCACCATTCGCAGGAGCTATCATTTATTGAAAATCGGGACATTGGATTGGTCGGCATCTTCCACCCAATCCTGGAACTTCCAAACCTATAACCAATTGGGGATAGGCATTGGCACTGAGCTGCTGTTTGGGGAAGCCGACCTATCCATCAATTTGTACGATCGGCAAAAGTTTAATATCAATCAGCTCAACTACCTCTGGCGTTGGGTTGATAACGATAAACGGTTTATAAAACAAGCCGAGGCAGGAAAACTGTCCACTTCAGCCATCTCTTTTATCAGTGCGCCTGTCGTAGGAGCAACCGTGCGGAACTCACCCACCACGGTACGCAAGGCAACGGGATATTATAATATCAATGACAGAACCGAACCCAATTGGACGGTGGAGCTGTATATCAACAATGTGTTGGTGGATTATACCACTTCTGATGCCACGGGCCTGTATGTTTTTAAAGTTCCTATCGTGTATGGATATACTACTCTGAAATTGAAGTTCTATGGTCCGTTGGGAGAGGAACGGATGGAAGAACGGACTATGAATGTACCTTATACCGTGATGCCTGTCCATGGGTTTGAGTATGGTGTAACAGGGGGCATGGTGCAGGATAGTCTTCTTAGCCGTTACGGGAAAGCTGATTTTAATTATGGGGTAAGCCGCTTCCTGACTATCGGAGGAGGAGTGGAATACTTGTCGTCGATTCCAAATGCACATTATATTCCTTTTGTAAGCCTTACTCTTCAGCCATTCAGTAAAATGACACTCCATGCTGAATACGATCACGGAGTTAAGATGAGAGGGCTGTTGAATTATTATATCACGAAAGATGCCTTGCTCGAGGTTGATTATTCCAGGTATGTGGAAGGACAACTGGCAACGAGTTTCAATGCACTTGAAGAACGGAAAGTGAAGTTCTCGTTCCCCATCAAATTAAAGAAGCTAAATGGTTATGCCAAATTGGATTATTCGCAAATGGTCTATAAAACGCTTAACTATAATATGGCCGATATGGTATTCTCTGCATACTACAATCAGCTGAATGCCAATATATCCACTCAAATGACCTGGACAAACCCAACTTCCGCCTATATCAGTACCGATTTATCAATATCCTGCAGACTGAAGAAAGGATTTACACTACGACCTTCGGCAGAGTATATTCTGAGTGAAAAGCAGCTTATGTCTTATGGGATGGTTATTGAGAAATATATTCCAAAAGGGAATTTCTCATTGTCATATAAAAGAACTGTTTTATCCAACGACCATACCCTTACGTTGAGTTTAAAATATGATTTACGGTTTGCAAAAACCAATTTAGCCTCCACTTATAGCGGTGGGCAGGTGTATACTTCGGAGAGTGCTCAGGGCAGTCTGGCTTTTGGAAGCGGGCGTGGTCGAATACATACCAGCAATAATTCATCCATGGGGAAAGGTGGCATATCCTTCTATCCCTTCCTTGATTTGAATCAAAATGGTATTTTTGATAAAGGTGAACCAATGGTGAAATTAAACTCGCTAAGAATAGCCGGTGCAAGTCCTGAATTCAGTAAAAAAGACTCCATAGTGCGGGTTTCGGACCTGAATGCATTCACCAGTTACATGGTGGAATTCAACAGTAACGAGTTGAATAATATCGCCTGGCGTTTCAAACAGAATACCTACAAGATATTAATAGACCCGAACCAGTATAAGCGCGTTGACATTCCTATTCTGTCGGTTGGTGAAATCAGCGGTATGGTTTACCTGAATAAGAACAATGCTTCGAAGGGGATAGGCAGGATCCTGGTAAAAGTTTATAAAAAAGGAAGCCCGCTAGCTGCTGCCGAAGTGCTTACTGAATCGGATGGATATATTTATTTCCTGGGATTAGAGCCCGGGGAGTATATTGCACGGATTGATTCAGAACAACTGAAAGTGTTGAATATGGTCTCATTACCAACTCAACTGCCCGTTACCATAAAGCGGTCGGTTTCTGGGGACATTGTAGATGGCATCACCTTTACAATGAGTCCTCGTATAGAGAATCCTTTGAAAGCAGAGAAGCCGGATAAGCGGAATGAATTGGCGAGCCTGGTTTCCGGTTTATATAATAGCACGGATACTAACTTTACCCAAAATGTAAAAACCTATACGGTATCTAATGAACGGGTTGTAATGCAAGCCGGTGCATTTAAAAGCATCACCAATGCTTTTCGTACCTCTGAAAGGCTATCGAAAATAACCGGGAAGCCAACAATTGTAGTATATGACCATAAATTGCATAAAGTGTTTGTTTCAGGCTATACAAGCCGCAAAGAAATGAACCGTATTGCTCCTAAATTATTAAAACTGGATTGTCCATTTTTCTTTATACCTGCGGACAGGGTAACTTTATCTCTTCAAATAGGAACATTTGAATCTAAAAAGGCTGCCTGGGCAGCAATGAAAAAGTGGAGTAAAGCTACCGGAAAGCCGGCATATTTAATCTTTAATAAGAATGGTAGTTTCAATATATTCATACCTCATTTAACAGGTGCGGCTGATATCGAACTACTCATAAATACAGATAAAAAACTTAGCGAGTAGGCTCTGGGAGTTTAATCTGTTACAAAAACTTATAAACAGAAAGGCCGTTACATGAATCTGTAACGGCCTTTCTGTTTGTCTTGACCACTGGAGAATAGCCGGACTTTAAGTTAAGCCCTGTTGTCAAACATTTTGATGAATAATTAATTCCCCTTGCACTTTTCGCAGGTGCCGAAATAGGATATTTCAACAGCATCGATTTTAAAGCCGGAAGTTGCAGGGATATGAAACATACTGGTTTTTAAATCAAAAATATCACTGATAGACCCACAGCTACGACACATAAAATGGGCATGGGCAGAAATGTCCACATCATAACGGGCATTCTTTTCATCAATAGCCAGGGCACGAACAGCTCCGCGTTCTACAAACAGGTCGAGTGTATTGTATACCGTTGTTTTAGATAAAGTTGGCATGGTAGGACTTAAAGCCAGATATATTTCCTCTATGGTTGGGTGAATCCGGTTCTTTAATAAAAAATCCATGACTGCCGAACGTTGTACCGAAGGTTTGATTGAAAAATTACGTAAATACTGATGAGATTCTAACATATTATTTTCTTTTAGCTGGGTTTGTAAGTCTTCTTTAATTGAAACAATTACAAAGATAAAAGGTTTTTAGTGATAAACCTATTAAATGAGGTCGCTTTTGATAAAAGACTATAAAATATTTTTCATTTTAAGATATATTTAATATTCCAGTAGCGTTTATTAGACTAAATATCAATATTCCCGGGTCAAATTGCGTGGTTGTAAAGAAAAGTATCTTTGTACCTACTGAATTTAACGGTTTCATGTGGATGGTTGCCACTCTTTTTTACCTTAATTTGGCATGTTGTATGTAGTTGCCACAATATTAGATAATTAACAATGTGTATTTTAAACATAAAATAAATAGTATTGTTGCAATAAACAGAGTCTTTGAACAATGGTTTTATCTTTTTTGTTTAATTTTGAAGAATATGAAGATTATAGTTTATTTATTTTTTACACAAAACAAATTTTAAAAGTATGAAGAAAATTTTTCTTACGCTTGCTCTAGTAGTGAGTTTGGTAGGTGCCCTTAGTGCACAGTCAGATGGCAAGGCCATTGGTATTCGCTTTGCCAACGAATTTAACGGAGGGGAACTAACATTTAATACAGCACTTGGACATGCCAACCGGTTAGAACTTGATTTAGGATTAAACCACTGGAGTAATTCAAATGGAGGAGTCCAACTGACCGGAGTTTACCAATGGGTATGGGGTCTTGATCAGGTAGCTACCGGATTGAATTGGTATGCAGGTTTAGGTGGCTCTTTAGGAAGCTATACTTCAAACTTTGGAATTGGTATCGTAGGTCAAATAGGACTTGAATATAATTTCAATATTCCTTTGCAAATTTCATTAGACTGGCGTCCAACGGTTTTTAATTCTTATTATACTTATTATGGGGGTAATGGTTTATCAATCCGTTACCGTTTTTAAAAGATAATTTATGAGTATCAAAAAAGAACTTCCATTCCGGAAGTTCTTTTTTTTGTATTGGTCTACCCAGTTAGAGCTATGAAATAAGGATTTAACACAATATTGTTCTTTTTTCAGGTATGCGAAAGTAATAATTTTAAAAAAGTACGTTTAGGTAATAAGAACAAAGTTATAATTCTATTGTTTTTTTAAGGTAGGTAAACAGAATAGGATCCTCAAATTTGTTCTATGAATACATGGAATATATTTGAATCAGTTATAGGAAGTGTGTCATCTATTTGTGTTCAACCAGATTTAAGTTTCAATTAATAAATAAGCAGGTAATTATGAGAAAAATGATTCTAACACTCACACTCGTAGTGAGTATGGCCGGTGCCCTATGTGCGCAGGCTGATGGCAAGGCAATTGGTCTACGATTGGGCGGTGGCTTTGGGTATGGTGCTGAAATTTCGTATCAACAACCGCTGAATAAAGTGAACCGCCTGGAAGTTGATCTTGGTATGAATAGCTGGGGTTTTGGATTAAACGGTATTTACCAATGGGTTTGGGACTTATCGGACCTGGCAGATGGCTTTAACTGGTATGCAGGTGTTGGAGCAGGAATAGGTTCGTACAATTTCAACTATGCAAATAATCAAAACACTCCTTCTGATTTTGGGATAGGAGTACTTGGACAGGTTGGATTAGAATATCAGTTCGAGATTCCATTAACTTTATCTGTGGATTATCGTCCGGGCATCTTTGTATAGGCGCACGGTATCGGTTTTAAATAATTCATAATTAAATACAAGCGCCCCCGTTGCTTAAAGCGACGGGGGCGAAATGTTTAATAAATCAGGCTTTTCAATTCCTTTTTAGTACCATAAAACAGGTTGAAGTCAACATACCCTTTGATTCCTGCAGCCCTGTATTTCTCGGTAGTTTGCCAGAATATCCAGTCGCAGTTGGGATTGCTTCTATAATCTACTATCCAGAGTTTACAATCAGGGGGCATATTGTTTTTCAAGTAGACTAAGTAGTATTTATAGGCGCAATAAATTATCGGACTACGTCCTGTCTTCTCCTTGACAATGGTCATGAAATCCATGATCTGCTTTTTTATATTTTCTCTATCCGGCATTTTCTTGGCGAACTCCGTATCCAGTACCATTGGTAAATCACCACGTTGGTATTGGGCTATGGATAGGAAGTTTTTGGCCTGGTCTTTTCCGCTGGTGGTATAGGTAAAGAAATGATACGAACCTACCGGAATGTCCAGTTTCCGTAGGTTTTGATAATAGACTCTGTATTTTGAGTCTTGAATAGTGCTCCCTTCGGAGGCTTTTAAGAAAATAAAGCCCGGTTCCTGTTCTTTCAGTTTATTCCAGTCATAGATTTCCTGGTAATGTGAAATGTCAATACCCCATACCCTGTCCACAACGGTTGTTTCAGCGAACACTTCCTTATGTGTTCCTTTTTTTACAGAGCAGGATTGAATGATTAGAATCAGAATTGCTAATTTAATAAATTTAATTTTCACCTTGTTTTTAGGTTGTCGTATTGGACAAACTAGTTTTTTTTAGTTGGTTAATAGATTGTTTGTTGTGGTTTTAGATAGTTCTCAAAGTAAAAAAACTAACGGAATGACTGGTTAGTCATCCCGTCAGTGAAAATTGTTCAGATGGGTAGTTTAATCCCTTTAGATCTATTGTTATAGAATAGCTTCGAGTGCCTTTTCAATTGCTTTTTGAATACCTACAGCATTTTTACCTCCTGCGGAAGCGAAGAAAGGTTGTCCTCCACCTCCTCCCTGAATCTCTTTGGCAGCAACGCGGGCAATGTTGACTGCATTCAATCCACCAGCCACCAGGTCATCCGAAAGCAATACTGTTAACGAGGGTTTGCCCTCATGAACGCTGCCTGCTACAAAGAATAGCTTCTCGGTTATGATATTACGTACCTGAAACGCCAGTGTCTTAATCGCATCAGCAGAGAGATCGGATTGGTAACTAATGATTTTAATCCCGTTCGTTATAACAGCATCCGCAATTAGTTTGTCACGAAGAGCCATGATTTTTTCATGCACGAATACTTCAAGTTGTTTCTTCAACTCACTGTTTTCGTCTACCGACTTCTTAATGGCATTCAGCACGTCGGGTGTATTGTTCAGTAATTCACGTGCTTCGGCAATAGTATCCTGTTGCACGTCCAGCAACTCTTCAACCCCTTTGGCGGTGATTGCTTCCAGGCGGCGAACCCCTGCGGCAATGGATGTTTCGGATACAATCCGCACGATACCTATTTCACCGGTAGCCTGTACATGAGTACCACCACATAGTTCGGTGGAGGAGCCAAATTGTATGACGCGTACAGTTTCGCCGTATTTCTCACCAAACAAAGCCATGGCTCCCAGTGCCTGCGCTTCGGCAATAGGTGTATCGCGACGTTCGTTCAGGGGGTAGTTTTCCCGTATTTTGCGATTAGCCAGTTGTTCTACCAACCGTATTTCCTCCTTAGTCAGTTTCTGATAATGCGAAAAGTCAAAACGCAATGCTTCGGGACTTACAAACGACCCTTTTTGTTCAACATGCGTCCCCAGTACGGAACGTAATGCTTCATGCAGTAAGTGCGTGGCCGTGTGGTTACATTCGGTAGCCTTGCGCTTCTCAGTATTGATGGTGGCTGTAAATGTCTCGGTTACGTCTTGCGGAAGTTGGGTTGCAAAATGAACTGCCAGGTTATTCTCTCTTTTTGTATCCAGA
>Ga0302210_10000852_pt1 | contig 13368 bp, 11 predicted proteins | sample II_Fen_E3_2_FD_198793 | JGI IMG/M metagenome (GOLD analysis project Ga0302210, IMG submission 198793) | Peat permafrost microbial communities from Stordalen Mire near Abisko, Sweden - II_Fen_E3_2 | ecosystem: Environmental > Terrestrial > Soil > Wetlands > Permafrost | place: Sweden: Abisko... | reverse complement strand
AAAGGAATCAAAGTAGTTGGCCGGATTGATAATCTGCAATATATTCTGCCCGAAAACAAAATGGACGAGATCGCCATTGCACTTCCGCTGAAGCAGTATGGGAGATTGGAGGAAATCGTTGCACTTTGTGAAAAATCCGGTGTGCATACAAAATTCATTCCCGATTATAACAGTATTTTTCACAGCAGGCCGTATACAGAGGATCTGATGGGACTTCCGGTGATCAATATAAGACATGTTCCGCTGACCAACACATGGAATATGATCTGGAAGAGATCTTTTGACTTTCTGGGATCACTGGCGGGTATTATCCTTCTGTCTCCGCTGTTGCTTTTGATTGCAGCAGCTGTAAAACTTTCCGGTCCGGGATCTGTGATTTTTATGCAGGAAAGGATTGGACGTCATAACAAACCATTTCAGATGTATAAATTCCGTTCCATGCAGATGCAGTCTGCAGAAGATGAGGAAAAAGGCTGGACAGTCAGAAATGATCCCCGTGTGACACGGGTCGGTAAGTTTATCCGAAAGACCAGTCTGGATGAATTGCCGCAGCTCTTTAATGTGCTGAAAGGCAATATGAGTCTGGTCGGGCCGAGACCAGAGAGAACTCAGTTTGTGGAAAAATTCAAAGAAGAGATACCGCGGTACATGGTAAAGCATCAGGTAAGACCCGGAATGACAGGGTGGGCACAGGTAAATGGCTACAGAGGTGATACTTCTATCAGAAAGCGGGTAGAATATGATCTGTATTATATAGAGAACTGGACGATCGGTTTTGATTTCCGTATTATTTTTCTGACTTTTTTTAAAGGATTTGTAAATAAAAATGCATATTAGAGACAGAATAAATAAAATGGGAAAAAGGATAAACTTTTTTGGTATATGATACATCTATAACAAAGTGATACGAAAAATATGACGAAGAAATACCATGACTGCTGCACCGACAGCAGAATAGTAATAGATCAGTAGAAAGAACTGAAAGGATGAGGATAGGATAATGGCATCAAGAAACGGGGATGATAACCGCTATGATAAGACAGGTGTTAGAAGAACGACTTCGGGAGGAGTCAGAAATTCTGGTTCTTCCAGACCGAACGGAAGCAGAAGATCCAAAGAAGATAATTACGAAGATGAATATGATGAACCAAGAAAGAAAAATGCCCAGAATAACAGGGATGTAAGAAATGCGTCTGCAGCCGGCAGAAACGGATCCGGTAAACCAATGTCAAAAAAAGCAAGGGCGAAGAAGAAGAGAAAAAGAATCATTCTGTTCCTTCTGGAAATTATAGTTCTGGCTGTTATGCTTGTTGTGCTTTGGGGAGTTACAAAAGTTGAAAAGGTCGGAAAAGTAGATTTGAACGAATCAGATATTGCAGTGAACTCTCAGGTTGAAACCAACGTTGCCATGAAAGGCTATCGCACCATAGCACTTTTTGGTGTGGATTCTACAACAGGTGAGCTTACCAAGAATACCAGAAGTGATACTATAATCATTGCGTCAATTAATCAAGACACAAAGAAGGTAAAACTGGTATCAGTATATCGTGATACTTATCTCAATATTGAGGATAGCAGTTATAATAAATGTAACTCAGCTTATGCCAAAGGTGGTCCGGAAGAAGCTATTAATATGCTGAACCAGAACCTGGATCTTCATATTACTGATTTTGTTACAGTAGGATTTGAGGGTCTCACAGATGTCATCAATGATCTGGGCGGTGTTTCCATTAATGTGGAATCAGAAGAAATTCCGCATCTGAACAATTATCAGAAATGTATTGCAGAGGATCTGCAAACCAAATATACGCCGGTCACCAAGACTGGTTTACAAATGCTGGATGGTCTTCAGGCAACAGGATACTGTCGGATCAGATATACGGCAGGAAATGACTTTAAACGTGCTGAGCGCCAGAGAACAGTCCTGAAAGCTATCATGGATGATGCGAAAAAAGCATCTGCAGCGACAATTACCAAAACAGCGAATGATCTGTTTGACAATAAGGTAATCTATACATCTTTGGATCTTTCAGAAATTTTGTCACTTATGAAAGATGTCAGTGCTTATTCTATTGAGGGAGATGATGGTTTCCCACAGGAAAATATGCGTACAACAGGAAATATCGGATCAAAAGGAAGCTGCGTTGTGCCGCTTGATCTGAGCAGCAATGTAAAATGGCTTCATAGTTATCTGTTCCAGGATACTGATTATCAGCCAAGTGATGTAGTTCAGAAGTACAGTGCTGAAGTTAAAAATGAAACAGCTTCTTATCTGAAATAAATCAGGAAAGACCCGGTTGAGTATAATATGAAATAAACTATGAGCAAAAGGGCCACTCAAGGCCCTTTTGTATATTCAGGGGGGGGTGAACGGAATTGCAGAAGACAGACATTATTATTCCGGTTTACAGACCGGATCAGTCCTTTCTGGAACTGATTGAAAAGCTTGAGAAGCAGACCTGCCCAATCGGACGGATTATTCTTATTAATACTGAGCAGAAATACTGGGATCAGCTTTTTTATGGAAAGAAGGTCTTTCGAAATTACTCTAATATTCAGGTTATTCATATATCAAAGAGGGAGTTTGATCACGGAAAGACCCGCAGAGAAGGAGTAAAGAAATCAGATGCTCCATTTTTTGTCATGATGACACAGGATGCTATGCCGGCAGATGACATGATGCTGGAAAATCTGATCAGACCATTGCTGGCGGAAGAGGAAGGCATTGCCATATCTTATGCAAGGCAGATGCCTGCACAGAATGCCGATCCCGTGGAAAGATATACCAGAACATTTAATTATCCGGAAGAGAGCTGTGTTAAAAGAAAAGAGGATATCGAAAAACTGGGTATTAAAACATACTTTTGCTCAAATGTCTGCGCAGCATACCGCAGAGACCTGTATGATCAGAGCGGTGGCTTTATCAAGGAAGCCATATTTAACGAAGATATGATTTTTGCTGCCGAATGTATTGAAAAAGGATATGCAGTGGCATATGCTGCCGATGCAAGGGTGCTTCATTCACATCATTACAGTAATAAAAAGCAGTTTCAGCGGAATTTTGATATTGGAGTATCTCAGGCTGATCACCCGGAGGTGTTTGAGTCGGTACATTCTGAATCAGAAGGCATACAGCTGGTCAGAAGACTGGTCGGATATCTGTCTCAGAATGGATATAAAAAACTGATTTTACCGATGCTTGTTACAAGTGCATATAAATGGCGTGGATATAAAATGGGTAAGAATTACAAAAAGCTTTCCCGGAAGCAGATACTAAGATCAACCATGAATCAGGAATATTGGCGCAGACACTGGTCAAAGTAAAACACAGAATTTCAAGGAGGATTTGCACAATGTGTGGAATTGTCGGTTATATTGGTGTGCTGCAGGCAGCACCGATCATTTTGGATGGACTGGCCAGACTAGAATACAGAGGGTATGATTCGGCCGGAATTGCAGCCTTTGACGGAAAAAAACTCAATTATAAAAAAGCTGCAGGAAGATTGAAAGTTCTGGAAAACCTGACACAGGGTGGAACAACGCTTCCCGGATGTGTTGGAATTGGACATACCAGATGGGCAACACACGGGGCACCAAGTGATGTGAATGCGCATCCTCATTTTAATACGGAAAAAACAATTGCAGTTGTGCATAATGGAATTATTGAGAATTACCTTCAGCTTCGGGAATATCTGGGCAAAAAAGGATACAAGTTTCGGTCAGAGACGGATACAGAGGTACTGGCTCATCTCTTGGATTATTATTATAAGTCAGACCCCATGGATGCTATATACAAGACACTGCGCCGTGTAGAAGGTTCTTATGCACTGGGAATTATTTTTTCCGATCATCCGGATGCTATTTTTGCTGTCAGAAAGGACAGTCCTCTGATCGTCGGACAAAACGATCAGGGATGCTTCATCGCATCGGATGTTCCAGCTATCCTCAAATACACCAGGAAAGTATATTATGTGGATAATCAGGAAATTGTGAAACTGTATAAAGATCATATGCAGTTTTATAATATTGACGGAGAAGAAATCCAGAAAAAAGCAACAACAATTAAATGGGATACGGATGCTGCTGAGAAATCAGGATATGATCATTTTATGCTTAAGGAGATGTATGAGCAGCCCAAAACGATAACAGATACTATGAGTCCGCGGATTAAGGATCATCAGATCCATATCGATGAGCTGAATATGACAGACGATGAGCTGCGCTCTATTCGGAAAATTCATATTGTTGCCTGCGGATCTGCTTATCATACAGGTGTGACAGGAAAGTATGTTATTGAAAAACTGGCCAGAATTCCAGTGGAAACAGATCTGGCATCTGAATTTCGTTACAGGGATCCGATTCTTGAGGAAGGTTCCATGGTTATCATTATCAGTCAGTCAGGAGAAACAGCAGATTCTCTTGCGGCACTGCGGGAAGCAAAAAAACGTGGGTTTAAAGTGCTTGGCATTGTCAATGTTGTTGGCAGTTCCATAGCAAGGGAAGCAGATAACGTTATGTATACCTGGGCAGGACCGGAAATTGCTGTTGCTACAACAAAGGCTTATACAGCGCAGCTGATAGCATTATATCTGTTGGCACTTCGCTTTGCGCAGGTGCGTGGGACTATCACAGAGGAACGTTTTCAGCAGCTGCTTGCAGATCTTGAAAAACTCCCTCATCAGGTGGAACGGCTTCTGTGCGATAAAGAGAATATCCAGAAGTTTGCAAACCGTTATCTGGCAGCAAAAGATGTGTTCTTTATCGGGCGTGGTATCGATTATGCCATTTCACTGGAAGGCTCGCTGAAATTGAAGGAGATATCTTACATTCATTCAGAAGCTTATGCGGCAGGCGAACTGAAGCATGGAACCATCTCGCTGATCGAGAACGGAACGCTTGTTACAGCAGTTTCCACACAACCGGAACTGTATCAGAAAATGATCAGTAATATGGTAGAAGTCAAATCGAGAGGTGCGTTTGTTCTTGCAGTAACATGTGAAGACAACAGGGAAATCGAACGCGCTGCCGATTACGTGATCTATATTCCACAGACGGATCCTCTTTTTACTAACTCGCTGGCGATTATACCATTGCAGCTTTTTGGATATTATGTGGCAGTTGGACGAGGATGCGACGTGGATAAGCCGAGAAATCTTGCAAAATCAGTAACGGTGGAATAAACGAAACCATAAATAAAATGTGAAATGTATAAAAATGAAATGCTCTGTGCCATGAATAAGGCGCAGGGCATTTACGTTCTGTTGGTTTTTATTTAAGAAAAACTTCACTTGATGTACAGACAGACAATGAATTATACTGAATATACCATACAAAGAGGATACTTTGATTAAAGCACAATTATTTCCCCGCCTTTACAGCATTTCCAGTAGGGGGGAAAATGTGAATTTTCACATAGAAAGAGGTAATATGTCTGAAATTTACGAGAATGATAACATCATAGATACTGCAGAAAACATTGAAATGAATACAGACAATAAAGAAGATAGTTTTTCTGAAGAAAGCGGAAAAACAGAGTCTGGAAAACGCGGTAGCGGCAGACAGGACGATTCAGGACAAAGTGAATATGAAGATGTCTGCTTTATCTGTCACAGACCAGAGAGCAAGGCAGGAAAAATGTTTCATCTGCCTAATCATATCAGCATCTGCAGCGATTGTATGCATAAAACACTGGATACCATAGGACAGTTCGATAATCCGGGGATGCTTCCAAGCGGTTATGATCTGAGCAGTCTGATGGGATCTCAGGAGCCTTCTGTTTCTCTGGATGAAAAGAAAACTGCACAGAATACTGATCAGCAGCCATCTTCTGAAAAAGATGACATAGATGGAGACCAGCCGGAAGAAGAGACGGAGGAGGATCAGAAAAAGAAAAATTATCGTGGTTTTCCCAATATCAGTTTCATTAATCTGGCTGATCTCCAGGGTATGGGAGGTGTGCCAAACCGTCAGAAGGTCAAGAAAAAAAGTGAAAATCAGGAACCGCTTCTTAATCTGAAAGATATACCAGTGCCGCACAAAATCAAGGAGCAGCTGGATGAATACGTAATAGGACAGGATAAAGCCAAAAAAATTCTTTCGGTTGCTGTGTACAATCATTATAAACGTGTTGCTACAGATAATATGGAAAATATTGAAATTGAGAAATCCAATATTCTGATGGTGGGTCCAACTGGTTGTGGAAAAACATATCTTGTTAAGACACTGGCCAGAATGCTGAATGTTCCGCTGGCTATAGCAGATGCAACAACACTTACAGAGGCAGGATATATTGGTGATGATATTGAGAGCGTGGTTTCCAAGCTGTTGGCTGCGGCAGGGAATGATGTGGCAAAAGCAGAAACCGGGATTATATTTATCGATGAGATTGACAAAATTGCCAAAAAGAAGAATACAAACTCAAGAGATGTCAGTGGTGAATCTGTTCAGCAGGGATTGCTTAAAATATTAGAAGGTGCGGAGATAGAAGTTCCGGTTGGAGCAAACAGCAAAAATGCCATGGTGCCTCTCACAGCAATCAATACCAGAAATATTCTCTTTATCTGTGGAGGAGCGTTCCCGGGACTGGAAGAAATCATCAAACAGAGACTGTCAAAGCAGACTGGAATAGGTTTCAGTGCAGATCTGAAGGACAAATTTGATAAAGATGCTAATATTCTGGGAAAAGCAGCAGTGGAAGATATAAAGAAATATGGCATGATACCGGAATTCGTTGGACGTCTCCCTGTTCTGTGCTCCTTGGAGAACCTGAGTGAAGATGTACTTGTAAGAATTCTCAAAGAGCCAAAGAATGCTATCATAAAGCAGTATCAGAAACTGTTGGAACTGGATGAAGTAAAGCTGGAGTTTGACGATAGTGCGCTTCATGCCATAGCAGCCAAGGCTATCAAACGAGATACCGGCGCCAGAGCACTCAGGGCAGTCATAGAAGAGTTCATGCTGGATATCATGTATGAAATACCAAAGGATGATAATATCGGTAAAGTCACGATCACAGGTGATTATATTGAAGGAAAAGGCGGACCTGTCATTGACATTCGCAGCAATAATGTAGAATCAATGGATCAGCTGAATGAACTGGATTCTAACCGTAATACATTATTGCTGGGAGAGCTCATGCAGCAGAAAAAGAGCGGATCTGTGTAAAAAAGAGCGAGATAAATGGGGGTAACATGTTATATATTTTGATTGGTGTATTTATTTTTTGGCTGGATTATGTATTAAAAAATGCTGCAGAAAAGCATCTGACGGAGCATGTAGACCAGCCTGCATTTCATAATATGCTGCTTTTGACGAAGTACCACAACGAAGGTGCTGTTTTGAATATAGGCAGCCGGAAGAAAGCAATTGTCCGGTACCTGGCAGTTATACTGACGATAGTCATGACGGTGGTTTTTCTGGTTACGATAGGAAAGCGTGGAAACAGACTTCTGAAAGCAGGACTGGCGATGCTGCTGGGGGGAGCATTCAGCAACACTTATGACCGTTTAAACAGAGGTTATGTTGTGGATTATTTTCGTCTGAATGTACCGGGTGAATCGATAAAGAAACTAATATTTAATATATCTGATTTCTTTATTCTGATCGGTGCTATGATCACAGCTGTAAAAATGATCTAAAACAAAACCATAAAATTATACAAGTTTCACAAAATGTGACTTTTCTGTGAATTTAATACCGGCATTTTTGCTATTTCATCCTGAAATATTTTCGTATATAATGTCTCTGGTGATAGAAAGAAGCCATCATACAGGTATGGAACAGGACGAAGTGGTCCTGCTGATGGTTCTATTGGGAGATAATATTTATGAAAAGAAATAGGATTGTTGTCACGATAATGAAATGGGTTATAGCGACAACGCTGATAGCTGTGTTTCTGTTCTGCTTTTTTACATCTGTTACCTGTGCGGTCAGTACGTTATTCTGGCTGGCAGTATCTGCATTTGCTCTGCTTGGCTGCCTTGCCATCTCGGTGCAGAGAAAAATAGATGAGAAGGGCACCAGAGAATTCTGAGTAATATGAAATGATAAAAAGATAGGAAGATAAAAAAGAGGCAGATGACGTGTCATATCAAACGTCATCTGCCTCTTTTTATGCGGTTATTAAAGTACCGGCTTTTCCTTTTAGCGCATCCATGACATGCTCCTGAGAGGTGATAATGACATTGCCGGAAGGATTGCTGGCCAAAAATGAAATAGCAGCTTCTATCTTGGGAAGCATTGTTGTTGCTTCGAACTCACCATTATGGATATAAGACTGAGCCTGTAAAGCATTCATTTTTTGAATGGCTTCCTGTGTGCTTTTGCCAAAATTCTTATATACTTCAGGGACTGAAGTCAAAATGATCAGAACATCGGCGTTCAGATCAGCTGCCAGCTTCCCGGCAATATCATCTTTTTCAATAACAGCAGAGGCACCTTTTAACAGATGATTTTGTTCAATGACAGGTATTCCGCCACCGCCGCATGCAATGACAATCTGATCAGCATTGGACAACGCACGGATAGCATCAATCTCAACAATATTAATTGGCTTTGGAGCTGCAACCACACGGAGAAATCCGTGACCTGGTTCTTCCACAACATAATTGCCTTTTTTTACTTCAATTTCTGCGTCTTCTTTAGACATAAAACGACCGATTTTCTTTGTGGGAGAGTAAAATGCTTCATCATACGGATCCACAGTAACCTGAGTCAGTATCGTGCTGACTGTTTTGGATATTCCTCTGTTTAACAACTCAGAACGAAGAGCATTTTGAATATCAAAACCTACATAACCCTGACTCATGGCAGAGCAGACGCACATTGGTGCCGGTGTATAATCGATATACACACGGCGCAGCTCAGTCATTGCCTTATGAATCATGCTTACCTGAGGTCCGTTGCTATGAGTGATTGTAAGCTGGTAATTGGCTTCCACAAGATCGGCCATTACCTTTGCGCTTATCTGAACAGCACTCTTTTGCTCGTTTGTTGTATAGCCCAATGTGTTATGTCCTAACGATACAACAGCTTTTTTCTTTTCCATGAGAATCCTCCATCATGTAGTATAAGATGAAAACAGAATAGAAATTCTGCAGTGTTTTCATTTCTTTTTATTAGATTTTATGATTAGACTTTATTATAACAAAATCAGTTTTATTTGTATAGAAAGAAGTATGCATAAAAAGTCAGCAGAAAAAGTCAGTAAAAAAAGGATATACAAAAAAAGCAGCCTCTGAATTCGAGGCTGTTTTTTTCTGTAAAACAAGGGGGAGATATGAAAAAGTGTATTTAGAGGCAAGTAATCCACTTTTAGGAGGGGGTAGTATCCTTTGAGCTTCTATTCTTTGCTTGCTTCTATAATAACTATGTTAACGGGAAAATGTGTCAGAAGTATGGATAGTTTATGAAAGAACTATGATTCGATTCTTAAGAAAAAATAAAGTAGACTGGACATCGACATTTATAAAAAGTATAATAAACTAGAAAGTGGGGTCACATGATGGGCAAGACAAAAACAATCTGTTTCTGTAATAATAAGGGAGGCAGTGGAAAATCCACGTGTTGTTCCAATATCGGCTATGCTCTTTCAGAAATGGGCAGCCGCGTTTTAATGATTGACGGAGATATGCAGCTGAATTTATCGCTTTCTTTTTTTGAGGAACCTAAAGTTCTGGAAATGGCAAAGGGCAGGAAAAATCTGTACTATGCTATAAAGGAACAGGAAGATCTGACGGATTACTGTATTCCGACACCTTATGATAATCTGGATCTGGTACCTTCTTCTACATTGATGAGCTCTGTGGAATATGAGCTTTTTACAAAATGGCAGAGAGAATATATTCTGAAGAAAGCATTAAAATCCATAAAAGAATCCGAAAAGTATGATTATATTCTGATCGATGCACCTCCTACTCTGGGAGGCTGGGTTATGAATATCATGTGCGCATCTGATTATATGATCATTCCAGTTGAGGCAAGTCCGTGGGGATTATTCGGACTTGCAAATATGTTTGAATTTCTGCAGTCTACAGCAGAGATTGCTCCGGATCTGAAAGTTCTGGGGATTGCAATTTCAAAAGTAGATGAACGTAAAAACTATTTTCATCAGACACTGGATACGCTGCGTGAATTAAAAGATGTCAGGGTTTTTGATGCACATATCCATGTTGACAGTTCCGTCGAATGGGCACAGGACAGTTCACAGCCTGTACTTGTTTATAAAAAGAGCAGCAGGAGTGCAAAAGAGTTTACTGCATTAGCTAAGGAGGTAACAGAAACATGTCAGTAGGAAAAGGTAGTATTATCAGAGCAGCACAGGCTAATGATGCCGTAAAAGATGCCGCACAGGAAATGAAAGTAACGGATGTAACAGTTGTTGAAACTGTTAAACAGGAAGGAAAGGCAAAATCTGCAGCGCCAGCAAAAAGAGCACCAGCTAAAAAGACACAGCAGGTAAAAACAGAAGTGATTAAGACAGAAGAAGTTTTGGTTCGTGCATCAGTGATTTCTTCATCCGATAACATTCATGAGAAGAAATTTGAAGCAGTTTCCCATATCTATTCAGAACTGCCGGTATATCTTCTGTAAAGAAGAGCTAAAACATGATAAGACCGCCTTGCTATTTTAAAGGCGGTCTTTTTGATAGTTACAGGAAGGAAGCAGATTTGAGAAAAATAGTTTTTTTTGATGCAGACCAGACCATTCTTGATATGAAAACCGGAATACCGCAAAGTGCAGTAAATGCTGTACGCAGACTGACCCGAAATGGTCATGAGGCATTCCTGTGCACGGGCAGGGCATATGCTTTTGTACCGGAAGAACTCCGTAAAATGGGCTTTACCGGAATAATCGCAAATGGAGGAGCATATATTTGGCACAGTGGAAAAGTTTATCTGGATCAGGAAGTATCACCTGAGACAGCGGAGCGCTCACTGAAGATACTGCGCACACATCAAATGATTCCGGTTATGGAAGGAACGGAATATATGTATTTTGATCTGGATGAATATACAGATGCGGTGGATGGTCTTTCTGACCTGATATATGAGCAGCTGGGAAATGCCTGGAAACCAATCACCGGAAATGAAAAAGACATGCATATTGCTAAAATCAGCGCCAAAGCACTTCCAGGGAGTGATTTTCTGGGAGCCTGTACAGAACTGGAGCCATGGTATGATTATGTACAGCATATGCGTGGTATGGCAAAAGGTACTATTGAATTTACGATAAAAGGTCATACCAAGGGAACTGCGGTCAGAACCGTGTGCGAAATCCTTGGAATCCCGATTACGGAGAGTGTATGTTTTGGCGACAGCAATAATGACATCACTATGTTTGATGCGGTACAGACAAAGGTAGCGATGGGTAACAGCGTTCCGGACATTATACAGCGCGCGGATTTTGTGACAGAGACCATGTTTGAGGATGGAATCGAACATGGTCTTAGGAGGTTAAAGCTGATTTAACTGTTTTTTACCGCCGCATAAAAAGGCAGAAGACACTGATAAGCCAGATCGAACATTTCTTTCTGACGATCATATTCCGGAAGGTGATCTTTGTCTGGAGAAAAAGAATCCTGTCTTGTTAAAAAGAGATCTACCGAAGAAAAGTCAGGATAAATTCCACATCCAACGCCGGCTATGACTGCAGCTGCAATCGAAGTGGCTTCATCTACGTGATTGGGACGAACCAGTTCGGCCTGCAGAATATCAGAGAGAATCTGTGAAATACTGTCGCCCTTTGCACCGCCGCCGGTAAATAGTAAGCTGTTTACGGAGAGCTGCTTTCGATAACTGGCAAGAATCAGATCCAGATTCATGGCAATTCCTTCTACTACTGCCCTGACATAATCCGGCTTCTGGTGTTCCTGCCGGATATTCAGAAATGCGCCGGAAGCATCTGCATTCCATCTGGGACTGCGTTCTCCGAGAAGATAAGGAAGAAACAGCAATCCTTTAGCACCGGCAGGCGAAGAGAGCAGCATGCGGTTCAGTTCCTCATAGGGGCTGCTTCCCTTGGCAAGAGCCGCTTCCGTCTCTGTACTGCAAAGAGCTTTCTGGATATAGGAATAGGAACTGCCGGCCGCCTGCATGGTTCCGCATGGCATGAATTTGCCTGGGATGACATGGGCAAAACAGAAAAGGACTTTGTCCGGATCTGAAAAAACCTGATCCGTGGTACCGCCGATCCATGCAGATGTTCCAAAAGTAAGAAACAGATTTCCTGGTTTGATACACCCGGCACCGAGTGCAGAACAGGGACCGTCTCCTCCGCCAATAATGATTTTGACAGAGACAGGCAGACCAAGCAGCTGTGCGGCAGCAGGAGTTAATTGACCGGCGGGATCAGTTGAGGCATGCAGCTCTGGAAGTTTGCACCTGTCAATTTCCGCAGCACGCAGGATCTCATCGGACCAGCCGGATGCACGAAGATCGAGTGCATTGGTTCCGGAAGCGTCAGAATAATCAGTGACAAAAGAACCTGTCAGACAAAACAGGATATAGTCTTTTGCCTGCAGCATGCGATAAGTCTTTTCATAGTTTTCAGGCTCATTATTTTGCAGCCACATGAGCTTTTCCAGACTGTAGGATGGGCTGACACGGTGCCCTGTGATTTCATAGATCCAGTCAAAACCGATACGCTGCTCCAGAAGGAACTTTTCTTTTTCAGCACGCTGATCGGCCCAGATGATGGCAGGTCTGATCGGTTTTCCGTTCCTGTCTACAATCAGGCAGCACTGCATCTGGGCTGAAAAAGAGAGCGCCAGAACATCTTCCGGACAGATCCCGTCAAGGAGAAATCTGGTTGATGCAATAACAGCGTTCCACCAGTCTTCAGGATTTTGTTCTGCATAATTTTCATGAAAAAAGTGCACAGGATAAGATACAGTATGGCTTTTTACTAATTTTCCGGCTGTGGTGAAAAGGGAAGCTTTATCGCCGGATGTTCCCAGATCATGTGCAATGAGATATTGTTCCATAGGACTTCCTCCAAAAGATATGCCCCGGCAGAGAAACTTTCTGTTTGGGGCATATTGTGATTTCTGGTATCAGCTTAGCATAAGATTACCTGACACACAAGAAACAAAGTTTCAAATGAAAGTAAAAATAGCACATTTGAGAATAAAAAATTACATAATTCATAATTCGTATTGACATGAACGAAAATAAAACTATAATGAACTAGAAAAAGGGGAGCAGGAAAATATGAAAGAAAAAATGAGCATCAGGCAGACTGAGATCATTTCACGCGTCAGTGAAGCAGGCAGAATCAGTGTATCCGGGCTTGCACAGTCATTGGGGATATCTGAGGTGACTGTCAGAAAAGATTTGAAATTCCTTGCAGAGAAAGGGATTCTTCGTAAAG
>Ga0302210_10000847_pt1 | contig 13395 bp, 10 predicted proteins | sample II_Fen_E3_2_FD_198793 | JGI IMG/M metagenome (GOLD analysis project Ga0302210, IMG submission 198793) | Peat permafrost microbial communities from Stordalen Mire near Abisko, Sweden - II_Fen_E3_2 | ecosystem: Environmental > Terrestrial > Soil > Wetlands > Permafrost | place: Sweden: Abisko... | reverse complement strand
ATGGACACGCTATCAAAAGAAGATTTGAAAGAGCAGTATAAAAATAGAGTGATTATTGGGGGAATATACTGCGTGAAATGCAGCCATATCAATAACATTTGGATTCGATCAACAACAGATATGCAAGGAGCGGAAAATCGTTTTGCATTTTTAGTATCGACTAATTCTTGCCCTGAAATGTGTATGACTGAGGCATGGAAACAGTTTGGAGCAAATGCATTTTCTTTTGAAATACTGGAAAAAATAAAAAAGAAAGAAACACAAACAACACGTGAATTTTCTGATGATATAAATACTTTACTAGAATTTTGGATTGAAAAACGAAATGGCGAACGGAATGGAGAAAATTAAAATTGGAACAAATAATTGATATAACGAAATTTCTTGATAATTCCGGAAAAATCACACAGTTATCTCAAAAGAAAAAATTTAGAGTTGCGACGCTCTGCTATTTAGCGGAGAAATTTGAATTAAATCACAATTATACTGAAAAAGAGGTAAATGCCACTTGTGATGAATGGCATACTTTTGGAGATTATTTCGTATTAAGACGAGAGCTTGTTGATAACGGGTTATTATGCCGTGAAGCAAATTGTTCTCGTTATTGGAAACCGAAAAATGACTAGGAGAATAAAATGAAATTTATAATATTTAATGGAAGCCCTGCTGGGGCAAACAGCAATACAAATGTGATTGCAGAAGCGTTTTTGAGCGGTGCAAAAAGAGCTGATGCCGACACAGAAAATGTGTTTTTAATTGATAAGAACCTTGGACACTGCAAAGGATGTTTTACCTGCTGGTTTAAAACACCAGGAAAATGTGTGATGCAGGATGATATGACAGAGCTTTTGGACAAATATAATGTCGCTGATGTGGTGTGCTTTGCTTCACCTATTTATACATGGAATATGACAGCGGCTCTCAAAAACTTTGTCGACAGGCTCGTACCGCTGAAAAGTCCTCTGATTGTAAATTCGGGCGGGAATTTTGACCTTGCAGATTCCAAACCTAAAACGCAACAATTTGTGGTGATTTCAAACTGCGGCTTTCCGGGCAACAACAATTTTGAAACCATGAAAGTGGTGGTTGCTTCCTGCAAGCCTGTCCTTGAGATTTATCGTAACTGCGGCAAACTCTTAAAAAGCAAGGATGAGAAAATCAAAGAAATCGTAAATGAGTATTTGCAATTTGTCGAGCAGGCAGGATATGAAATGGCAACGCAAAATTACGTATCGGAAGAAACAAAATCAAACCTTGAAATGCAGCTCATGTCGATACCTGATTATGTGAAATACATCGGGATGTAGCATAGAGAACGCAGTTGAAATAAAGGTTGAATTTTTTTACCGAGAAAACTTGATACATACCTATATTTGGGGCGATTGTGGAAATTCAGTGGAAACGTGATACAATTAGTTATCTGATTAGTTAAATTAGTTGATAGCTATATTTTGAAGAGCTGGTACAGCATTTAGATGTAGAGGTAAAGAGAAAAGAATACGGATGGTGATCTGAATGGCTAATGAGTTACAACCCTTATCATTGTTATTCCAGAATAGATTATTTAGAATTCCTGATTATCAGCGCGGATATGCTTGGCAGCAGCAGCAGTTGGTAGATTTTTGGGATGATTTAACCAACTTACAAGAAGATAAATATCATTATATAGGATTACTTTCCTTAAAGGTTCTTAAGAGTGCAGAAACAAAAAGCTGGGGCAGCGATCTTTGGATGTTGGATAAAGGATTTAAGCCTTGCCATATTGTAGATGGTCAGCAACGATTGACAACATTCATCATTCTTCTGAATGAGATTGTTGAGTTTACACGCTCACTTGATCAAAACTTAGGAAAATCTGATGAAGATATAGTGCTTGGCTACGATACCCTTAAAGAGGTGGTCTCAAAATATATATGTCAGCACAGGCCTCCAAACAGTCAGATAACAACCTATCTGTTTGGATATGAGGTTGATAATCCCAGTGCAGATTATCTCAAATACAGAGTGTTTAATGAGGCATATTCGGGAACTGTTAATGAGACATACTACACAAAGAACTTGAAATTTTCTAAAGCCTTCTTTCGTGAAAATCTTTCAGTATTGTATGATGCTGAGAGTACAGAAGGACTGAATAATCTATATTTGAAGTTGACATTACGGCTCATGTTCAATATTCATGAAATCGCGGATGATTATGATGTATTTGTTGCATTTGAAACAATGAATAACCGAGGGCGGAAGCTGACCCATCTTGAATTGTTGAAGAACCGACTGATTTATCTGACAACACTATACTCCGATGCTAAATTTGACGAGCTGGATAAGCGTAATCTTAGAGACCAGATAAATGATGCATGGAAAGAAGTATATTATCAACTTGGACGAAATGAAAAAACACAGCTGTCAGACGATGAATTTCTAAGAGCGCATTGGATTAGTTATTTCGCCTATTCACGTAAAAAAGGCGATGACTATATCCATTTCCTATTGAATAAGTTTTCGGCAAAAAATATCTTTGAAAAAAAGACCGTTGTTATAGGAGAATCATCAGAAAATATACCTGTAGAAGTGGATTATGATACAGAGGATTCAACTGAAGATTTGACTGAGACTGAAGTGCTTGAGGTATCTAAACTCGAACCCAGCGAAATATCTGCTTATGTCAATAGTTTGAAGGATACTGCAAAATACTGGTATGATACATTCTTCCCAATGCAAAGCGATAATTTGTCTAAAAAAGAAAAACTGTGGGTGGACAGATTAAACCGTATCGGAATTGGTTATTTCAGACCGTTGGTTATGGTAATTATCAGCCGCAGGGATTTAGCGGAGAATCAGAGAGTTGATGCGTTTAAGGCGATAGAAAGATTTATTTTTATTTGTTTCAGACTCGGGTATTTTAATGCAACCTTTAGGAGCAGTGAATATTATCGTGCTGCCAGAAGCATCTATCTGCAGCAGATGGATATAAGCGATTTAGTCAGTGATATTACAGAAACTGCAAATGCAAATATCGAATATGCTATTCCTAACTTTGTAACGAAAATTGAGAAACACTTTAATGATATGGGTGGTTTCTATTATTGGAACTCTATCAAATATTTTCTGTATGAATATGAGCTGCATTTGGCACAGAAAAATAATCTTGATAAAGTTAGCTGGGAGATGTTCACGAAAACGGAAAAGGATAAAGTGTCTATTGAACATATCTTGCCGCAGACACCAACCAAGTATTATTGGAGAAATCAATTCAGACAATTTGATGATGAGGAAATAGGACTGCTTTCCTGTGCACTGGGTAATTTACTACCTTTGTCGCAAAGTATCAACTCCTCACTGCAAAATGATAGTTTTGAGGATAAAAAGACATCCAAGCCTTCCGGTAGACGCGGATACCAAAATGGCTCTCATTCCGAAATAGAAGTGTCAAAAGAAGCAGACTGGTCTGCTGACAGAATTTATCAGCGAAGTAAGTCTCTTTTGAAATTCATGGAGAACCGCTGGCAATTCAGTTATATAGGCGAACAGCTAGATAAATTGATTTATGTAACATTTGCTGTTGATGGCAGAGAGAAACCAGCTCCCCTAACTGAAACTGTGGATGGTGAAGCAACCGAATCTGAAACAAGGGATAGTCAGATAAATGTCAATCATGAGTTGGGCAATCAACAGATGATGTTTTGGATGAAATTCATAGAGTATTGTAAACAGGAAGACCATGCAGAGGACTTGGCAACAAGAAAACCGTATGCACAGAATTGGTATGACATCCCCGTTATAGATGCCGATTTCCATCTTTCATTTACGTTGACTAGAGGAAAATATCTGTCCCTGCTAATATATGCTTATAACGGGGATGCATTTTCCAGACTGGAGAGCAAGAAAGATAAAATAGAATCTCTGTTTGCTGATAAGCTGGATTGGTACTCCAGCAAGCAAAACAGTGTGGCTAAGAGAATCATCTATAAAAGAGAATGCGAAATATTCAATCCAGCAAAACAGGAAGAACTGTTTTCTTGGATGATTGATAAATGCGATGAATTGTGCAATGCACTCGCAGCTGTTGGAGAACTTGATGAAGAGACCTCACACGAGAATAAATTTGATGCAGTGAAAGAGTATTTGCAAGCGTCCGGCAAAGATAAAATCATATTGTCTTTTATGGAAATCGAAGAAATCATAGGGACTGAACTCTGTAAGTCTGCCTATAATTATTCGGCATATTGGCATCCATCACCAACACATATTATGCCAAATATGATATTAGATGCTGGATATAAAATTATATCAGTGAATTTACTAGCAAAAAATATACTAGTTGAGAGACAATGATGGTAAAGCGGTGTCAGCATTTAAGTCCGGCGAAGGAATCAATATAGTTTTTCATGAAATGATAGGAAAAGTGATAGGGCGTCAGGGGAACAGCTATGATGACGCAAATGAAGCGGAGGTATTTTTATGAACGATTTAATTTTGATTATAGATATGCAAAACGATTTTATTGATGGGAGTTTGGGAACCAAAGAGGCACAGGCAATTGTACCGCGCGTTCAAAAGAAGCTTCTCACGACTGACCGTGTTATTATGTTTACGCAAGATACGCACGGACAGGATTACATGGATTCGCAAGAAGGAAAGAATCTGCCGATCAAGCATTGTATCAAATCTGAAAAAGGCTGGGAGATTTGTGATGCACTCAAGCCATATGTGAAGGAAAGCAATGTTTTTGAAAAACCGACCTTCGGCTGTACGAAACTGATTCAGGCTGTAGAACCTTATGAATCTATTACGATTGTTGGACTCTGCACGGATATTTGCATCATTTCCAATGTGCTATTGATCAAGGCGTTCTATCCAGAAAAGATGATCAGAGTTGATAGCAAGTGTTGTGCTGGGGTTACACCGGAGAGTCATGAGAATGCATTGAAGGCAATGCGCAGCTGCCAGATAACGATTATATGAGTGTAGGTTGTTTAACTTAATCAGATAACCTGATTTGCCAAAACTTGTTGATACTTATATACGTTTAAATTTTTAGAGTAATACTTACAGAGGTGTAAAAATTTGAAAATAGAACGATTAGTTGCGATTCTTTCTATTCTTGCGAATGTAGATCGAATTACAGCGCAAGAACTGGCCGATCGTTTTGAAGTGTCGAAAAGGACAATTCTTCGGGATCTGGATACACTCAATGGTGCGGGGATTCCGATTATATCTTATCCTGGTATTGGTGGCGGGGTGGGCGTATCGGAAGGTTATAAGATAAATAAACATATTCTCTCTACAAGTGATCTAGAAAAAATATTTACTGGACTGAGTGCGCTAAACAGCATTCAGCAAGATCATGCGATAATAAATTTGCTTGCGAAACTTCTGCCAGACATGAAAGAAAAAACAGATTTTCAAAGTGATTATGTAATAGATTTATCTTCTTGGTTTTTTGATAATATGATAACTAAAAAAATATCTGATATTCGACAGGCGATTATACAAAGAAATTGTATTTGTTTGGAATATATATCCATTCATACCAGGATGGAGCGTGTAATAGAGCCTCATCGATTAGTTTTTAAGCAATCGAATTGGTATGTTTATGCTTTTTGTAGGGAAAGAAAAGAATTTCGTCTTTTTAAAGTCCGGCGAATTGCATCTTATAAAATTTTGGATGAAACTTTTGAATTTCATGCTTTTGAAAAGATAGAAGTAGGTAAAGCATATGGGAATAATGTTTTTTGTCCGTTGGATCAAGAAAAACAATTCAAAATTATCTTGGAATATGATATATTGAATGAATTTTTTTTGACGGATAGAGTGGATGCTTCTTTGTGTAAAAGATCTCTGGACGGTGATGCAAGTGTTGGGACAATTTGTTTCTCTGCTTCGGAATTGACGTGGGTAGCCGATTTTGTTTTCGGTATTTTGGATAAAGTGAGGGTTATCGCTCCAGCGGAGTTGAAAGTTGAAATAAAACAAAGATTAAATAAAATAAATTCTCTATATAAAGGTGACATATAGGTGTCACCTTTTCTGCTGTAAAATAAGCAGTAGAAGGAGAGTGCTAGGAAATGAAAAAAGAAGTGCTTGTATTCATTTTTGATGGATATGCTGATTGGGAAAGTGCCTATGTTTGTGCAGAACTGAATGCACCAGATACACAATACACAATAAAAACACTCAGTTTTGATAGAAAGATTAAAGTATCAATGGCAGGATTTAAGGTTTTACCGGATTATTCCATAGAAGAATTACCAGATGATTTTAGCCTGTTGATTTTAACTGGAGGATATGCCTGGATGAAGCAACTAAATAACGCAGTACTACCGGTTGTCGAATATGCAGTTAAAAGAAAGATTCCCGTAGCTGCCATCTGTAATGCAGTGAATTTTATGGCACAGCATGGATACATAGATCAAATTCGTCATTCTGGAAATACACTTTTATTTATGAAAGAACAAGCTCCACACTATAAAGGGGAAAACTATTTTTTAGAAAAACAAGCGGTTTGCGATAAAAATATCATCACAGCCAATGGTAGTGCATCTCTTGAGTTTGCAAAGGAAATTCTGCTTTTGATGAAAGCAAAACCAGTGGCAGACGTTTTAAAGTGGTATACGCTGCATAAAGATGGATTTTATCCAGAATGATGAAGCAAAATGATGGGAGTTTGTTTTCTGTGGAGAAAATAGATTATAAAAAAGTATGTAAAGAATTATATCAACCAAAAACAAAGCCCGAACTTGTAGATGTTCCCCCAATGTGTTTTCTTCAAATTGGAGGACAGGGCGACCCGAATGATGCCGATGGAGAATACCAGCGGGCGGTAGAAATATTATATACATTGTCTTATACAATAAAGATGTTTCCTAAAAAAGGCGTACTACCAACGGGATATTTTGACTATGTCGTTCCACCTTTGGAAGGTTTGTGGTGGATGAAAAATGAACAAAATTTTGATTTTTGCAAAAAATCAGAGCTCTGTTGGATTGCTATGATTCGTCAACCGGAATTTGTGACAGAGAATCTACTTTCCGTAGCAAAGCAGCATGTAGAAAAGAAAAAATCAAGCCTCAATTTGTCAAAAGCTTGGTTGCGTAATTTTTCTGAAGGGTTATCTGTACAATGTATGCATATGGGAAGTTTCGATGAAGAATCACTCACGATTGATAAAATGAGAAAGTATGCTGCTGCCAATGGATATGTTTTTGATTTGTCCATGGAACGACGTCATCATGAGATTTATTTGTCTGATCCGCGAAAAATTGCAGAATGTAAAATGAAAACAGTTCTTCGTTATCCGATTAACACGTTGGCTGTGTTGGGGGAATTTGTATAAAATAAAATCGATACGGAGGTTGGAAATTAATTTTTAAGAGACCTTGACTTGGTCACTAACGCGGAGTTAGAATGAACGGCGCACCCTAGGAATTTTTAAAAATCATTGGGGTGCGCCCTTTGGCATAAGTGGGGATTTTTATTGATGTTTAATTCCGTTAGGGCGCATCACTTAACTTTTTCTTGACATTACAACTCTTATTTTATAAAATAATACTGACCTCGGTCAATTAGAGCGGTTGATACTTTATTAATCAATAGACAATTTGTAGTAATATACATATATAGGAGGTAAAAGTTATGATACAAGCTAGCAGGGAAAATACAGTTACGTTAGAGGTTGTAAATAGAGAAGAATTAACAAAATTTAAGAAAGATCTGCAAGAAGCATTTGCAGTTGCAGTGGTTGAGACATTTGGTTCTAAATTAGATAAGCCGATTCCTTCTGATGAAGATCTAGAAAAATCTTTCAATGCTGATGGAGCTGTTGTTTATCATATTTTATCAAATGGAAAAAAGACAGGCGGCGTTGTACTTATTATCAATGAAATAACACAACATAACTCGTTAGACTTTTTCTTTATATCAGTAAATGCACACAGTCGTGGCATTGGCTTAAAAGCTTGGAAAGCTATTGAAGAAAAGTACATTGAAACTAAAGTTTGGGAAACTCATACACCGTACTTTGAAAAACGTAATATTCATTTTTATGTAAATAAATGTGGCTTTCAAATCGTAGAATATTTCAATAAACATCACTCTGATCCGCATGCATCAAGTGACGAGGACTTCCCAGGAGGCGAAGATTTCTTTAGATTTGAAAAGGTCATGAAACAATAAATTTTACTTATTTATTGACAGCGTGGTTTGTTAACCATATGATTGACTGAGCTAGTAATGAAGTGATATATGGAAGCAAGTCGTTTTATTTGCAGATTTTACCCAGTTAGGAGGTAATAGACATATGAGAGTTAGAAAAGATCCAAAAGTTCGTCAAGAAGAGCTGATTGATGCGGCTTTAGCATTGTTTAGTTCTGCTGGTTATAAAAAAACAATGATTGTTGATATAGTGAAGCGGGCTGGTGTAGCCAAGGGAACCTTCTTTTACTATTTTTCTACCAAGGAAGCCGTTTTAGAAGCCATATGTTTGCGCTGGGCGATTGATATAGCAGCTTCTTATCAGAGGAAAAGTAAAGCACACACGGCAATAAAAAAGCTACAGAGTTTCATTTCAGAATTAATGCTTCCTAGTCAAGTAGATGAGCTGATTGACAAGCTTTGGGATGAGAAGGAGTTTAATCTAGTTTATACCATTTGGCAGCAACAGGTAGAGAGCATTTTTAACCCGCTTTTGCGTGAAATTATCGAGCAGGGTAATCAAGAGGGCAGCATGCAGGCACCCCATATAAAAGAAACGATTGCTTTTTTCTGGAGTACAGTGGACTGCTTATTTGACGTTGCTTTTTTAAAGGAGCCAGAGGAGGTCTTTCTTATTAAAGTGAAAATTGCTGAATCTGTTTTGGAACGAATTTTGGGAATAGAGGAAGGAAAACTCGAATTTATCATTTCCAAAGTCTAAAATTTTAAGCTGTGTAGAAATGGACATCTTTTTCACCACACAACTGACCAAGGTCATTAATTCGCAGGAGAAATGTATTGTAGTTATGATGATTCGGGCTATTTTTTTGCCTTTTAACTGACCTTGGTCAGTTGCCGCAAAACGGCTTCTTGTTACGACAGTTTGAAAAGAGATTACAGGTTAGAACCTATTCATCATAAATTTTGCTTAAAATTTTGTAATAAAAAATATAGGTAGATAAGCCTCTTAGGTTGTCACTAAAGAGGAAAAGAATTATAGGATCGCGCAGATTCGTTACCAGTATGAATTGGCACCAATCTGGATGTGATTGCGGCACAGGGCGCATTGACCACAGCGAAATTTAACTATATTAATGCCCGCTATGATTACAATAAATATACGGTGCAGTTAGCACAAGCTATGGGGACGATTACGGAGGATGATATACATGATAAAAAAGAAGCCGCGCGTTAGAACTTTAATGCTGATATTGATGTTGATACTGTTTATCGGTACGGCTGTTTGTCGGGTTTATAGTGCTCAGCAGCAAGCAGAGGTAGAGATTCAACCTCTTACGGTTACGATGGCAGCAGTAAGCTGGACACAAAAGCCCAATACTCTCAATTTGACTGGTACGGTAGAGGGCATAACCTCAGCTATTATCAGTAGCCGTTTTGCAGGGAAAATCGAAGAAATACGTGTCGAGGACGGTCAGGCAGTTTCAACTGGTACCGAGCTTTTGAGACTAGATACGGTTGAATTAGCGAATGCGGAGCGGATTGCCCAAAATAACATTCGTCAGGCGCAGGCAAACCTCAATACGGCGCAGACTGATTATCAGCGTTACTATAATCTCTATGCACAACAAGCTGTTACCAAACAGCAACTAGAAAGTGCTCAGGCTAAAATGATTACCAGCCAAGTGGAGGTTGATAATGCCTATGCCAATCTGAATAATGCCCAAAAGCAAATCTATGACGGTAGTCTTAGAAGTCCGGTAAATGGTGTAATTGCCAATAAAACAGTCACTGTCGGTCAAGTTGTCTCACCGGGTACTGCCCTTCTGACGGTAGAACAAATCGATCAAGTGTATGTCGTGGTCAACATTGAACAAAAGGATATTGTCACTGCAAAACTGGGAACTGCGGTAACCGTTAAAGTAGATGCATATCCCGAGGAATCTTTTGCTGGCATCATTGCGGTTATCAACCCCGTAGCAGGCATTGAGAGCCGGATGTTTCGGGTTAAAATTAAGGTTGATAATGCCGGCCAGTTGTTAAAGCCGGGGATGTTTGCCCAAGTTGCCTTAATCTCGGGTCAAACGAAATCTGTTCTGGCGGTACCGCGTGCTGCGATGATGACGCAAAAGGGTTTGCATTATGTCTATGTTGCTGAAAATGGTCAAGCAAAAAAAACATTGGTAGAAATCGGTGATTTAATTGGTGATTTGCTTGAGATTAAAGCGGGCATCGAGGAAGGTCGGGCAGTGGTAATCGACAATCTGGATAAAATTAAAGACGGTGATGCCTTAGTGGGTGAAGGAGGGGACAGTCGATGAGCTTACCGGAGATCAGCATCAAGCGTCCTGTCTTTGCTACAGTTACGTTGCTTGCCTTGATTCTATTGGGAATTGTCAGCTATTTCCGTATGAACGTGGATGAAATGCCGGACACAAGTTTCCCTTATGTATCGGTTAGTATTACTTATGAAGGTGCGCAGCCGGAACAAATTGACACGCAGGTTACTAAAAAAGTGGAGGAAGCAGTCGGCGAGGCTAAAGGGGTGAAACATATCCGGTCGGCATCCCGTGAAGGTATAGCCGAAATTGGCGTTGAGTTTAATTTGGATATAGATCCAGCGATCGCAACGCAGGAGGTGCGGGACAAAATCAGCGCCATTCGCAGCGAATTGCCTGATAAGATTAAAGAACCCGTAATTGCACGTTTCGATATGAAAGCAGCGCCTGTCGTTGCGATTGCTTTTACCAGCGATAGCATCAATCTACGTGAATTAAGTGTTTTAGTGGATGATGTGATTAAACCTCGTCTGCAAAAAATTACTGGTGTTGGGCAGTTGAAAATAACGGGGCTGCAAGAACGCGAGATTCAGTTGCTGATGGATCGAGATAAAATAAATGAGTTTCATTTTTCCATACCCGAAATTACCCAGCGGCTGCAGCAGGAAAACCAAGATATTCCTGCAGGTAAGCTTACGATAGGAAACCAGAATTTATCTGTACGGACTGCGGGTAACTTTAAAGATCCGCAGGATTTCCTCTCCGCTGTAATCGGTACCAGAAATGGCGTGTCAGTCTATTATCGTCAGATTGGTTCTGTTAAGGATACGATTAAGGAAATCGAAACGCTTGCGCGTTATGATAACAAACCAGCCATCGGTCTTGAAATCGGCAAGCAATCCGGTGCCAATGCCGTGAACGTAGCCAAACAAGTAAAAGGTGAACTGGAAAAAATCCAGAAAAATCTACCCGAGGGAATTACCCTGCATATGGTTCGCGATGATGCAGAGCGTATCGAGGAATCTATTCATGAAGTTTGGTTTGACCTTATCATCGGAGGCTTCTTTGCAGTTGTTACGGTACTATGGTTTTTGGGTGACTGGCGCAGTACCCTCATCAGTGCCTTGGCGATTCCAGCTTCGATTATCGCTACTTTCTTTTTTATGAAATTAGCTAATTTCTCTATCAACAGTATGTCGCTTTTGGGATTGTCGTTGTCAGTCGGACTCTTAATCGATGATGCCATTGTTGTCATTGAAAATATTATTCGTCACCGCCAAATGGGCAAGCTGGCTATTCAAGCGGCTGCTGACGGAACCAAAGAAATCGCCTTAGCGGTTATGGCGACGACCTTTACCGTAGTCGCAGTGTTTTTTCCCGTCGGTTTTATGTCTGGTGCCAGCGGCCAATTCTTCAAGGAATTTGGTTTGTCGATTGCGTTTGCCGTCTTGGTATCTCTTTTCATATCTTTTACCTTGACACCGATGATGGCAGCTTTGTATCTGCCCGTTGGCTTGCAGCATACTGGAGGGCGCCTGGGACAGTGGTGGTTAAAGTGGAATGACTGGTTTGAGCATTTTGCGGATACTTATGCTGATTTGCTGAAAAAACTGCTCCAGCAATACCGAAAGAAAGTCTTGACTGGCGCCTTCGCTTTGTTTATGCTCAGCATGATGCTGTTTCAATATCTAGGTTCTTCCTTTATTCCAAACACCGACAATTCACAGTTTAGTGTAAAAATCAAAATGCAGGCGGGTTCAACTGTAGGAGCGCTGGATGAGCATGCGCAAAAGATGCTGGAAGCACTTCGCCCGCTTTCTGAGATTCAGCATATTTATAGTACATCGTCTGGTCAAGAACAGACTTTCTTTATCACCTTAGTGCCCAAAAAAGAACGACAGCGCAGCCAAACTGAGGTTATTGGCGAAGTACGTCAAATCTTAAACAATATTCCAGGAGTTCGGGTGGATATAGAGCAAGGTGACGGTAAGCCTGTTACTGTTTCAATCACAGGTGATTCCGTAGAAAAACTGGAGGAAATCTCCAATGAACTGCAAAAAAGAATGGAAACTGTACCGGGGGTAAAAGATCTTGTGACGAGTCATCGGCCTGGTACTCCAAATCTAAATATTGCAATCAAGACAGAACGGGCAAATGATTTAGGCGTTTCCACAGAAGCCATCGGCAGCAGCCTGCAAACGATGCTGGCAGGAACGGTCATCGGTAAATATAGTGACAGCGATGAGCGTGTGGATGTCCGTGTCAGGCTGGCAGAGGTGGATCGCAGCCGCCCCGAAAGCTTGAATACGATTTATGTACCAAGCGAAAAAGCAACAACTGACGGACGAAAAATGCTTATTCCTCTATCGCAAACAGCCGACTGGCAATATGAGACCAGTCCGGCAGAGATTAATCGCTATGACCGGCAAAAAGAAATCCGCCTAACCGCCAATTTAGAGAAAACGACCATTGGTGATTTTAATGATCAATTTTACCCTAGTGTGCAGGATATTCTTTTACCAACAGGCTATCAGATCAATGCTGCAGGGGTATCAGATGACATGGATGAATCCTTCTCTAGTATGGGGATTGCCTTAGCGCTTGCGGTATCTTTCATCTTTATGATATTAGCAGCGCAGTTTGAAAATTATAGTGAACCATTTGCTATTATGCTTTCTCTGCCTTTAGCCATCATTGGTGCGTTGCTCGGACTGTTCTTGGCAGGCAGTGATTTAAGTTTGATTTCAACAATCGGCATTATGATGCTTATGGGGCTGGTTACCAAAAATGCGATTCTTTTAATCGATTTTGCTAAACAGCGAATGCGAGAGCATGTCTCTTGTAATCAAGCCTTAATTGAGGCAGCCCGCATCCGCCTGCGTCCGATACTTATGACTAGTGTTGCCATGATTTTTGGCATGCTTCCCATTGCATTAGGTTTTGGACCGGGATCAGAAGCCCGTGCTCC
>Ga0302210_10000846_pt1 | contig 13403 bp, 8 predicted proteins | sample II_Fen_E3_2_FD_198793 | JGI IMG/M metagenome (GOLD analysis project Ga0302210, IMG submission 198793) | Peat permafrost microbial communities from Stordalen Mire near Abisko, Sweden - II_Fen_E3_2 | ecosystem: Environmental > Terrestrial > Soil > Wetlands > Permafrost | place: Sweden: Abisko... | reverse complement strand
AGGACAGGCGGTAATGCTTCCAAAATGGGCTTTTGGGTACGTACAGTCAAAGGAGCAGTATTATACAGCGGAGGAACTTGTATCTGTTGTCAGACACTACAGAGAGCTCCAGATACCTATTGACTGTGTTGTACAGGATTGGAACAGCTGGGCACCCGGTGACTGGGGTGAAAAAAAAGTTGACAGGGAACGTTACGGAAATCTGAAAGAGTGTATGGAGGAAATCCATCACCTGAATGCACATACGATGGTTTCGGTATGGCCGAACATGAATTCAACAACGAGCAATTATAAAGAATTTACGGAAAATGGGTATATGCTCAATGACTGTGCAACTTACAATGCTTTTAACGAAGAAGCACGCGCCATGTACTGGAAGCAGGCAAAGGAAGAACTCTTTGATGGCGGGTTTGATTCATGGTGGTGCGATTCCACAGAACCTTTTTCAGGACCTGACTGGGGAGGCGAAGTAAAAAGAGAACCATGGGAACGTTTTGAACTGGTTGGTTCCGAGCACAAAAAATATCTGGATCCGGCACAGGCAAATTTGTATGCACTGATGCATGCAAAGGGTATTTATGAAAATCAGAAGGCTGATACAAAAGAGAAGCGGGTTTTGAATCTGACCCGTTCCGGATATGCTTCAGGACAGAAATATGGAGCCATGCTCTGGTCAGGTGATACGTATGCCTCCTGGGAAACACTAAAGAAGCAGATTGTGGAAGGAATGAATATGGGACTTTCCGGTTATCCGTTCTGGACACTGGATATCGGAGGCTTTTTTACAGTAGGAAAAGAATGGAAGAACAGAGGGTGTGGCTGCAATACAGATCCCACACCGAAGTGGTTCTGGTGCGGAAAATATGATGAAGGTGTCGGAGATGCCGGATATCGGGAATTATATGTAAGATGGCTGGAGTTTGGAACATTTCTTCCGATGTTCCGCTCTCACGGAACAGATACGCCGCGTGAAATCTGGAATTTTGGTGCGCAGGGAGATCCTTTCTATGATGCAATAGCTAAATATATCCGTCTTCGGTATCTTCTGATGCCATACATCTATTCGCTTGCAGGAGCAGTCAGATTGCAGAATGCAACGATGATGAGAAGCCTACTTTTTGACTTCAGAGAAGATAAAAACGTCGGAATGATCAAAGATGAGTTTCTATTTGGACGCGAGCTCCTGATCTGTCCTGTAACAGAGCCTATGTATTATGAAGCGGGTAACAGGAAACTGGAAAAGACGAAGCAGCAGTGCAGCAGAAACTGCTATCTTCCGAAAGGTGCCGGCTGGGTGGATTTCTGGACGGGGGAGCATTTGGATGGCGGACAGAACGTGATTAGAGACACACCTCTTGACATTATTCCGATCTTTATCAGGGAGGGCTCCATCATTCCAATGAAGGAACAGATGCAGTATGCAGAGGATAAAAGGGAAGAACCTGTGATACTGCAGATTACGCCTGGTGCAGATGGAACATTCCTGTATTATGAAGATGAAGGAAATAATTATCATTATGAAGAGGGCGCCTATACTACGATCAAGATAAACTGGGAAGATGAAATAACAAAAGACCATACGGGGATACTCATAATTGGTGCAAGAAATGGAAACTATCCGGGAATGCAGCAGAACTGTGAGTTTATTCTAAGAATCAGAGGACAGAAAGATAAGACAGTGCGCTACACCGGAGAAGAAATAAGAATTGAACTTTAATGAAAAAAGAATAAGAATATAAAAAAGTCCCGCCTTGCGTTGTGATATACCATTGTGTATCACAACGCAGAGCGGGACTTTTTTCAAACTTCTTCTTCTGTGCTGCCCCGGTATTCCGCAGGACTGACTCCACAATATTTTTTGAAAATACGGCTGAAATATGCCTGATCATGATAGCCTATCACATCACCAACCTGTTTAACGGAGAGAGTTTCATTGTGGGCAAGCAGCTGCTGCGCTTTCTGCATCCTCAGACTGATCAGATATCTGGAAGGAGAACAGTTATATTGTGCAACGAAAATCTTGGTCAGATAGCCGGAGGAATAACTCATACTATAGGCAATCAGGTTCAGATTGACGTTTTTATTATAATTGTGAATCAGATAATCACGGAGAACTTCAGCAATGTGGGCTGGAGAGCTGTCTGCAGTATTCTGATTGAAAATAGCCTGATAATCGCTCTGGACAAGGAGATATTTATTTCGAAGCTTCAAAAGCGTTTCATGAAGCTCTTCCGGATCAATTGGCTTCAGAAGATAGGCAGAAGCCTGATATTTGATCGCACTTTTGGCATATTCAAAATCAGAATAACCGCTAGTGATGATAAAATCCATACTAGGATAGTATTCACGGACTTTCTTTAAAAGTGTGATACCGTCCATAACAGGCATGCGGATATCACTGATTACCAGATCAGGATTGAGCTTTTCAACCAGTGCATAAGCCTGCTCGCCTGTCTGAGCGGAACCAACAACCTCGAAACCAGTTTCTGATTGCTTTATTTTCGATATTAAATTTTGCAGAAGCAATTCTTCGTCTTCTGCTACAACGACACTGTATTGCATAGTTCTTCTCCTGTCAGCTTTGCCCCGATGGAACAGATCCCATGTCCCTCAGGCGTGTTTCCTATATGAAAAATCATACCATCTCCAACATAGAATTTCCAGCGTAGAAATACATTTACGATACCAAGCCCATTAATATGCAGTTCAGGCATCCCAGATCGTTCTTTTGCATGTGCAATATTTTTTTGTATTGCGTCCAGAACTTTATCTGAAAATCCATTACCGGAATCAATCACATCAACCTGCCAGTGTTCCTTGTCCTGCCAGCCATGAATACTGATCGTCCATGGAGGAGTACAATCCGTGCCGTATTTGATGGCATTTTCTACTAGTGGCTGTATGATCAGCTTTGGAATACGGATGGAATACAGCGCTTCGTCTATCGTGATAGAATAACTGAGGCTGGACTGATAACGTACTTTCATACAATAAAGATATTGTTTGACGTAATCAAGTTCCTGCTGAATACTAACTACCGTGTTGGAGCTGTCTGTAATGTAACGCATAATGCGTGTCAGGGAGCGGCATAGAGAGATGACATCGTCATCCTGATGATTCTCGGACAGCACAATAATGCTGGAGAGGGTATTAAAATAAAAATGTGGATTTGCCTGAGACTGAAGAGCAAGATTAGTTGCCTTGAATTCCTGCTGCCTGGATTCCAGAAGGTCGTTCATGGAGATCTTCAGAGTATTGCTCATATTCCGGAAAGCAAAGTAAAGCTCGTCCAGCTCACTGTATTCTGTATTGTAATTTTCTGTTTCATTGCCACCGAGATTTTCAATGTCCATGCGCTGAATAATATGTTTCAGGTGGTTGATCGGTTTTACCAGACGCTTGGAGCACTGATAGGAATAGATCAGTGCAATGAAAAGGAGGATACATACAAATAAAAGCAGCAGTCCGACCAAATGATTGACCGGTTTCAGAATGACAGATTCAGGCTGAGAGGAAATATAGACCCATCCTGTATAGCTGGAATAATTGTAGGCAAAGTGTTCCCGTGTGCTTTTTTCTTTATTATAAAAAGAACAGACATCAGCGGTCTGATTTTTCTGCCTGCCATATACAGTAAAATAAATGGAAGCGTTGGCTTTTTCCTGATCAGAAATATCATAAGGATAGACCAGTTTGCCACCTGAGGTAAAAATATAGGTGGAAGCAGCGTTTCCTTTGTTTTTCTTCTGATAGGAAATAATAGATTTGAATACACTGCTGCAGCGTTTGACGGTTTCAATGGCTCCTACTTTTGCACTGAACTGATTAGAATAGGTTCGGTACAATGAAATGAACCATTCTGAATAGCGGACGGATTTGGAATAAATGTCTGTGGAATAGGGGGTACTGATCATTTTGCGTCCTCCCAGCTCCTGCACGGTTTTAAACCATGGCAGGGAGTTTGTGCTTATGGTTCCGCTTGAAGTAACCATTCCGACATGTGCCACATGACCGGACAGATCATAGATATTGATCTGATCTGCTTTGATGTCTGTTCCGTTAATAGTAACAAAAAGGTCGGCAAGCCCGCGCAGCTTGCTTTCCGAGAGATCAAGCTGATAGCTTGCGTCCAGTTTTCCACGCATCAGGGAACTATAATTGATATTGGCAGAAGTACTGTCCAGATCTTCTATAGAAGCATCCGCCTGCCTTGCAAAGGAATCATTCAGGATGGAAAGGGATCCGAGTTCATCCGAAATCAGCTGCTGGGAAATATAGTGATAAAAAAACAGAGCGAACAGCAGCAGAATAAAACTCGAAATGATAACATAGGTCAGGAACAGTTTTTTCTGAAAACGCATATGGCGCATAACGGTATACCTCACTACAATATTATGAAAAAGTATACAGCAATCCCGAATAAAAAGATATCTCAGAAAACGAGCATATTTTATTCCATATTAAACTACTATACAATGATTTTGCAAGAGAATGTACTATTTACAGGAGTTTATGGAATTGTGGAAGATTTATTAACATAAAAATATGAGATAAAAGTAAGAAAGTATAGTAAAACACTATGGAATATGCGTAAGATGATACATAAAAATGTGAAAAAAGTACAAATGAGTGTCTTGAAAAGTGCATGGACTTTGTGACCGGGCACAGATAAGATAGAGTTGTAAATCAATAGAGCACCAATTGAGCAGTTCCGGACTGACTGGTTTGGAATATCGATTACAAATGTATTGGGTGGGTGCAGCAAACTAAAGGAGGATGTTTATGAAGAAGAAAATTTTGGCAGCATTGCTGAGTCTGAGCATGGTTGCAGCAATGACAGGCTGTGGCAGCAGTACTACCGCAACAGCAAGCTCTGCAGCTGGTTCCGCGGCATCAACAGCAGCAGCGACAACAGCATCAACAGCAGCATCAGCAGCGGCATCAACAGCAGCTGGTACAACAGCTAACAAAGATCAGTTCAAAGGGCAGGAACTGAGCATTCTGGTATCAGCAGGATGGATGGATAATCGTTACGATGCTACAATCAAACGTTTTGAAGATACTTACGGTGTAACGGTAGATCTTCAGACAATACCGGCAGATCAGTACAACGATATGCTTCAGTCTAAGCTGACAACAGGTCAGTGTGCGGATGTTTTCTGGATTCAGTCTAATCCGTTCGCAATTCAGTCAACCATTAAAAATCCCGAGAAATATTGTCTGGATTTCACCGGTGCAAGCTGGGAAAATATAATGTCAAAGACCAGACTTACTTCCTGTGAATATAATGGAAAGCTCTACGGCCTTCAGATTTGGCACAATTCTCCGGAATATGTCATGGTATATAATAAGACATTATTCGGTGAACTTGGTATTACCAGTGTTCCGAAGACATATGATGAATTAAAGGCTGATTGTGCAAAAATTGCAGCAAAAGGCATTACACCATGGTTCATGCCAGGTGCAGACGGATGGCAGCATCAGCTTTCATTCTTCCAGATCGGCGGTTCTTATGAAGAAAAAACACCAGGTCTCTATGATGCTCTGAATAACAACAAAGCTACTTTTGCAAACAACAAAGATATGATTAAAGTTCTGGATGAGTATAAAGAACTTTCTGACGCAGGATATTTTGGAAAAGACTGGATCGGAACTGACTCCACCAATATGTCCAATGAATTCGGTGACAGAAAATGCGCAATGGCAATGGCTAACTCTTCCTTCATTAAGCAGATCAAAGATGATACAAAATCAAAAGATTCCTATGGCATGTTCCTGATTCCACTGGGTGACAATGATACCTATCCTACGAACCCGGCTGGTCCTACTATGTTCGGATATGCGGGAACACAGCATCCTGAACTTGTAAAAGCATTCTTTAACTTTGTAACAACAACACAGAGCCTTCAGGAAATACTTGATAACTCTCCGCAGTACAGCAATCTGGATGTAAATGACAGCAAAGTAAAACAGCACTGGCTGCCTGAAGAGACAGAATTCATGAATACAGTTGATAAGACTAAGATGGCTACCTCTGTACTTCAGACTGGTACAAAATATACAAATGATTACTGGATGAACTTTGGCGCAGATATGGTTTCTTTCTGCCAGGGTAAGATGCAGGCAAATGATGTTCTGAAGAACATGGATACGAACAGAGCAGAAGCAGCTAAGACAGCTGGAGATGCAAACTGGAAGTAATATAACGGATTTGTCAGGCGGCCGGTTTATACCGGCCGTTATGGCGAGCCGGTTCTGCAGACCATGCAGAGCGTAACAGTTAACCGAGATTCTTAAGTTTTTGAAAGGAGGCAGAAAGGTGAAAAAGAAGAAAATATACCCCCAATGGTTCGTGATCGCGCCACTGATTTTATATGCTATATTTTTTCTGCTTCCCAGTGTTCTGGGTGTAGCCTATTCTTTTACTGACTGGAATGCCATGAGTGTAATCAGAGGAACACATTTTGTGGGATTGCAGAATTATATTGATATCTTCACATCCAATAAGGATTATGGGGCAGGTATCATTCATACACTGGTTTTTACAGTGGTTTCCAATATTGTTAAAATTATACCGGCACTGTTTCTTGCTATATTGCTGCAGGAAGGAGTAAGAGGAAAGGGCATTTACAGAACAATACTTTATCTGCCTTCTATTTTACCATTTGTTATTATCGGTTTGGTTTTCAAGTCCATCCTGAATTATGATAACGGTCTTTTAAATGTTACACTTGGTGCGCTGCATCTTGGCTTTTTGCAGCAGAAATGGCTTTCGGATCTGAACATGGTCTGGAAATCCATTTATGGTGTAGATGCATGGCGTGGTATTGGTTATGTTATGACTATTTTTATTGCAGGTCTTCAGGCAATACCGAAGTCTTATTATGAGGCAGCAGCCATTGACGGTGCAAACTTCTGGCAGAAACTCCGCCACATTACGCTTCCGATGATGAAGGGAGCAATCATGATCAACCTTGTGTTTGGATTAACATATGGTTTGAAAGTGTTTGATATTGTTTATGTGTTGACGAACGGAGGTCCGGGACACGCGACAGAAGTTCTTACAACATATTCTTACCAGTTGTATTCCAATGGACAATATGGTATGTCTACGGCACTGAATGCAATCCTGCTTCTTATTACTGCAGTGATCGGAATTCTGGTAGTCAGACTGATGAGCAGACAGGAGGAGTAAAGGATGAAGAAAATCATACAGAAAGTTTTGAAACAGATCCTGTGCCTTTTTCTCTGCCTGATCGTAATCGCACCGTTTTATATGGTGCTGATCAACTCATTTAAAACAAAGGCAGAAGCAGCCAGGATGAATTTGAAGTTTCCAGAAGAATGGCTCTTCAGCAACTATACGGATGTCATCAGGGAAGCCAAACTGTGGGTAGGATTTTCCAACAGTATGACCTATGCGTTTGTCGCAACTTTCATTGGAGTCCTATTATGCTCCATGGCATCATTTGTACTGAGCAGGAATAAAACGAAGATCAATAACTTCTTATACTATTTTATGTTATCAGGTCTGTTCTTTCCGGTTAACTATGTTACGTTAATCAAGGTATTACAGGCATTTCATCTGGTAGATACAAAACCGGGAATTATCATTACTTTTACAAGTGCTATGATACCGTTCTGTATTTTCACAATTTATAATTTTATTGCATCTGTTCCAAAAGAAATGGATGAAGCAGCAGTCATTGATGGCGCAGGACCACTCAATCTTTTCTTCAGGGTCATTGCACCGATGATGAAGCCAACGCTGGTTACCTGTTTTATTCTGCAGTTTATGGGAGTCTGGAGTGATTTCCTTACTCCATTATATCTTTCAAGCAAAAGCAAAATGTTTCCGATGACAATGTCTGTTTATCAGTTTTTCGGAAAAAATAAAAATTACTGGAACTTTATTTTTGCAGATATTATATTGACATGTATTCCGGTTATTATTGTTTATCTGCTTGGTCAGCGCTATATTGTCGGAGGACTGACATCCGGCGCAGTCAAAGAATAAAATGCAAATGCCTCTGTTTACAAGTTGAACAGGGGCATTCCTGTATCTGAAAGTAAATTTGCACAGGAGAAGCAGAAAAGATGAGAAAGATGATCAAAAGTGAATTTTGTATAGAAAATAAAGAGGAAGCGAAAAGATTTGGTGAGGCGTATCCTGTTGGAAACGGTCAGCTGGGAGCTATGATCTATGGCGGTGCTCCGGATGGAAAAATAGTACTGACTGAAAACACTTTTTTCAGTGGATGCAAAACAGAAGATAATATCAGACCGGGGGCTGTTTCAGCTTTTCAGAAAATGAGAAGAGCTGCTTCGGAAAATGATTTTGCAAAGGCACATCAGTTTGCAGAAGATTTTATCGGAATACGTCATAATTACGGAACAAGTCTCCCAGTGGGAGAATTACGAATTACTTATGAAGAAACAGTTCTCATCAGCAGACAGCTTGATATTCATACGGGAATCGCTTCAAGAGAGCTTCAGACAAAATCAGGCAGTCAGGGCGGGGCATCGATCAGAGAAGAATGCTTCGCATCGCATCCGGATCATGCGTTTTTTCTGAATATGGAAACAAATGGCAGACCTGTTGATATCAGAATTGGGTTTCAAAATTATTCCGGATATGGCAGTACTATTTTAAATAACAAGGCAATTGACTTTGTGACAGGTGCATTTGAAGTGATACACTGTGATGAATTGTGTGGTGTTCTTCTTTGGGGAAAAGTGATCTGTCTGACGGATGGAACTCAGATACAGCAAGAAAAAACAGAGACGGAAAAAGTCAAAATTGAAAAAAACATTGTATCAGATGAACTCTGGATCAGTAAGGCAACAAGAATGACACTGATTGTTCTCATGGAAACTGATTTTCCGGAGACTGTAACAGCGCCTGAACTGGAAAAATTGATTCAGGATGGAAAAACAGCTTCCCATCACCTGCAGGAACAGGCAGAAAAATTTGCTTTGGCAGATTACCAGGTCATAAAATCAAGACACTGCGAAGAAAACATAAAACAGATGGAAAGAGTGATGATAAATCTGGATCAGGATCTTCGCTCAGCTTTTTTATATCAGTATGGACGATATCTGCTCCTGTCTTCTTCCCGAGAGGATTCTGCTTTGCCGGCACATCTTCAGGGAATTTGGAATGACAATGTGGCATGCAGAATCGGATGGACCTGTGATATGCATCTGGATATCAATACACAGATGAACTACTGGATCGCAGAGACCTGCAGTCTGCAGGAATGTCTGCCCCCTTTGTTTCACTGGATTAAGGAAAGTCTGGTTCCGGAAGGAAGAAAGACAGCTCAGAAGGCATATGGATTACCAGGATGGGTGGGAGAAATTGTCTCTAATGCATGGGGGTATGCAGCGCCATACTGGGCATCCCCGATTGCACCCTGTCCGACGGGAGGCATCTGGATTTTGACACATGTCTGGGAGCATTATCTGTTTACGCGGGATCAGGTGTTTTTGAAAGATCAGGTACTGCCTCTGATCAGGGAAGCAGCCGCATTTTTCCAGAATTATATTTTTGAGGAAAATGATATATTGATATCAGGACCCTCCATTTCCCCCGAAAACAGCTTTCAAAAAGAAGACGGGATCTACCAGATCAGCAATGGCTGTACCTATGAAATTCTCATGATCAGAGAACTGTTTCAGATTTATGTCAATGCATGTGAAGAACTGGAAGATGTACCGGAAACAGACAAAATCAATTGTGAAAAGATAAAAAAACAGTTGAAGAAACTTTTACCGTATCGAATTATGGAAGATGGTACGATAGCGGAATATGCACATGATTTTCCGGTTCCGGACAAGCAGCACAGGCATACCAGTCATTTGCTGGGACTTTACCCGTTCTGCCAGATCGACCCGGAAGAAACACCTCTTCTGGCAGAAGCTGCAGAGAAAACAATTCGCGGAAAAACCACACCGGAAACAGGCTGGGAAGATACCGGATGGGCGCGTTCCATGCTGCTGCTGTATGAAGCAAGACTTCGAGATCCTGAAAAGGCCTGGTACCATCTGCAAAGTATGCAGAACAATCTTCTGGAACCGAACGGAATGATTTTTCATCCGCCGACACGGGGAGCAGGAGCGTTTGACCATGTATATGAACTGGATGGCAATACCGGTTTGACAGCCGGAATAACAGAAATGCTTCTGCAGAGTCAGAATAATAAAATCCTGCTTTTACCCGCACTGCCAAAGGAGTGGAAAACAGGATCGGTCACAGGACTCTGTGCAAGAGGCGGACTGCGGGTGGATCTTTTCTGGAAAGACGGACAATTGAGCAAAGCAGAGCTGTGTTCGGAAAAGGGTGGACATTATAAGATCCAATATGGCAGGAAAGAAAAAGAGATAGAACTGCCGGCAGGAGAAAAGCAGAGTATTTTATTTTGACAAAGCCAAGACAGAATCAAGATAGAACCAGGACAGAATCAAGATAGAACCAGGACAGAATTAGAATAAAAATAAAATGGAGTAGGGACTTTCCGGTTATCGGACAGTCCCTCTTCTGATCAGAGTTGTGCTGATTTCAATTTTCACACAGCTCTTTTTTTCGTTCTTATTTTCAATGGCGTGAGCAAGTCTCAGCACCGCCATTTCCCCCATATACTGTTTGGGGACATGCACGGTAGTCAGCGCGGGTTCTATATAGGAAGAGAGCGGCATGTTATCAAAACCGATGATAGAGAGATCTTCCGGAATACGCCAGCCTTTTTCCCGAAAAGCACGCATGGCTCCGGCGGCGATCAGATCATTGTCAGCAAAATAACAGTGAGCCGTTTTTTCACCGTGATTTAGAAGTGAAAGCATATCCGCATAAGCGCCTTCCATAGACGGAGCGAGCTGATGAACTATGGCGGATGAAGTGGACATTCCATTTTGCCTGAGCGCTTTATAAAAACCGTCTGCTCTTTCTGAAAAATTATTGATCGGATAAGAGGAACGCAGATAACCAGGCTGGGATTTCACACGGGAGATCAGATAATTGACAGCATGGCATGCACCCTGAATGTTGTTGATCAGAACGCAGTCTGTATCTATTGCTTCTATATAATTATCCAGCATAACGAGCGGAATGCTGAGATGACGAAAAGGAACAAAATCTTCTTCTTTCATTTCTGTACCGAGCAAAATGATTCCACGGCAGCCAATCCGTATAATGCTTTCCAATTGGGCTTCAATACCCTGATCTTCATATAGATAATAAACATTCAGATGAAAATGGCTCTTTTTGCATCCGGCATCAATGCCTTCAGACAGCTGGGAAAAGAAAGGGGTATCCGTTACAATGGCCCCATGTTTTCGATAAATCAGAAAAAAAATCTGCCCATTCGAAACGGAAAGAGGTTCTTCTTCCTTGATACGGGAAAAATCATAACCATTTTCGCGGGCTGTTTCAAGTACCTTTCGTCTTGTGATGGAACTGACTCCAGGTTTGTTATGCAGTGCCATAGAAACAGCAGCTTCTGAGAGATTCAAAATTCCGGCAAGCTCTTTAGCGTTAATTGACATGGTTTGTTTCCTTCTGTTTTGTAGGAGAGATTAAGTGATTTAGTGATACTATGATGTCATTATAAAAAGTTAAGTAAATTAAGTCAAATAAATAGCGATAAATAACTTAATAATTTATTGAAATTAAGCTGATAAAACTAAATAATGAAAATGAGAAGAAAGCAGGAATCTAAAAGAGAAGAAGAAAATGGATTACTGCAATACTGTATGATGTATGGAGGAAAAGAAGATGGATCAGATTACAATTGGATTCGCACCAACCAGAAGAAGCATTTTTTCAGCACCGGATGCAGTAAAATATGCTGATCTGACAAGGGAAAAACTGAACAAACTTGGTGTTTCTTTTGTTGATATCAATGATATTTCGGAAGACGGCCTGCTTCATGATGAAAATGACAGATTGAAAATTGTTACAAAATTCAAGAATGCAAAAGTTGCAGGTCTCTTTGTGCCGCATACTAATTTTGGTACGGAATATGAAGTGGCAAGACTGGCAAAAGATCTGAATGTCCCTGTACTTTTGTGGGGACCAAGGGATGAGAGACCAGATGAAAATGGAATAAGGCTCAGAGATAGTCAGTGTGGATTATTTGCAACAGGAAAGGTGCTTCGGAGATTTCAGATACCATTTACCTATCTTTGCAATTGCAGACTGGATGATCCGGAATTTGAACGTGGGATCCGCAATTTTCTGGCTGTGTGCAATGTGGTCAGAGCATTTCGGAAGACGAGAATTTTACAGATCGGTCCCCGTCCCTATGATTTCTGGTCTACGATGTGCAATGAAGGGGAACTGCTGGAGAAATTTAACGTTCAGCTGGCACCTATTCCGCTGCCGGAACTGACCGCTGAAATGAAAAAGGCGAAAGAAGAAAATCCGGAAGTACAGGAAGTAATCAAGTATTGCAGAGAACATTTTGAAATTAAGATAACAGATGCGGAACTGGAAAACGTGGCGGCACTGAAAGTGGCGATGAGAAAGCTGGCAGATCAGTATGGATGTAATGCCATAGCCATACAGTGCTGGAACGCTTTGCAGGGTGAGATAGGTATTATGCCCTGTGCAGCAAATTCCCTTTTGAATGAGGAAGGCCTTCCGGTTGTATGCGAGACAGATATTCATGGAGCTATTACTTCTATATTATGTGAGGCAGCAGGGATGGGCGAAACCCGAACATTTTTCGCTGACTGGACAGTCAGACATCCTGATAATGAAAACGGAGAATTGCTGCAGCACTGCGGACCATGGCCGATATCATGCGCTTCCTGCAAACCGGCAATCGGGTATCCGCTGGCATTTGATTATCCGGGAGCTGTTGAAGCAGAGGCAAAGCATGGAGAGATGACTCTTTGCAGATTTGATGGTGATAATGGACAGTATTCCCTTCTTCTTGGAAATGCAAAGGGAGTTGACGGACCATACACAAAGGGTACTTATGTGTGGGTTGAAGTGAAAAATCTGAAACGTCTGGAAGCCAAAATAGTGGAAGGACCATACATACACCACTGTGTAGGAATTCATAAAGATGTTGTGCCTGTATTATATGAAGCTTGCAAATACATAGGAATTGCCCCGGATCTGTATGATGATAATGAAGAGGAAATAAAAGCTCAGATCAGAGGGGAATAAAATGTCCGATAAGGGCAGTGAGGAGACAAGAATGGATCAACTGACAAAAAAAGCTTTTGAACTGCGCAGAGATATCATCGAAATGATTTACCGGTCCGGAGCCGGTCATGTAGGCGGTGATTTGAGTGTGATAGATATACTGACAGTTTTGTATTATCAGATTATGAATGTTTCTCCAGAGAAAAGGCATGAGGCAGATCGGGATCGCTTCCTGCTGAGCAAGGGACAT
>Ga0302210_10000841_pt1 | contig 13422 bp, 12 predicted proteins | sample II_Fen_E3_2_FD_198793 | JGI IMG/M metagenome (GOLD analysis project Ga0302210, IMG submission 198793) | Peat permafrost microbial communities from Stordalen Mire near Abisko, Sweden - II_Fen_E3_2 | ecosystem: Environmental > Terrestrial > Soil > Wetlands > Permafrost | place: Sweden: Abisko... | reverse complement strand
CTGCAATACCAGGTAAGGTTTTGCCTTCTAAGAATTCAAGTGTTGCACCGCCGCCAGTCTATATATGCGTGATTTTATCAGAAAGTCCTGTTTTCTTAAGAGCAGCAATGGAATCTCCACCGCCAACAATGCTGATTGCTGAAGAAGCTGCAACTGCTTGAGCAACGGCTTCTGTACCTTTAGCAAATGCATCCATTTCAAACACGCCCATTGGACCATTCCAAACAACTGTTTTTGCATCTTTTAAAGCTTCTGCATATAATGCGGAAGTTTTAGGACCGCTATCGAGTGCTTCCCATTCAGGATCTACTTTATCCACATCAACAATTCTTGTATTTGCATCTGGCGCGAAGTCATCCGCAATAACCAAATCCACTGGCAAAACAACTTTAACGCCTTTTGCTTCCGCTTTTTTGAGTAATTCTAATGCCAATTCATATTTATCTGGTTCACAAATTGATTTACCGATTTCATAGCCTTTAGCCGCATCAAACGTATGCGCCATCCCGCCACCAATAATAAGTGTATCAACTTTTTCCAGTAAATTAGAAATAACGCCGATTTTATCGGAAACTTTCGCACCACCAATAATCGCAACAAAAGGACGTTCTGGATTCGCTACAGTTTGACCAACAAATTTAATTTCTTTTTCCATCAATAAGCCGGCTACTGTTTCAATGTATTTTGTGATACCTTCAACCGAAGCATGCGCACGGTGTGATACACCAAAAGCATCATTTACCGCAACATCAGCCAAAGATGCGAGTTGTTTCGAGAATTCTGGATCATTTTTTTCTTCTTCTTTATGATAACGAAGATTTTCCAGTAAAAGTATTTCCCCTGGTTTTAAAGCAGCAGCAGCTTTTTCAGCTTCTGGACCCACACAGTCAGAAGCAAATTTCACTTCTTTGCCAATAATTTCAGCAAGACGTTTTGCTACTGGAGCAACGGAAAATTTAGCCACTCTTTCACCTTTTGGACGACCAAGGTGACAAGCAAGAATAACAGCTGCATTATGATCTAATAAATACTGCAATGTAGGCAGCGTAGCTTGAATTCTGGCATCATTTGTAATATGAAGTGCTTCATCCATCGGTACATTATAATCCACACGGACAAAAACCTTTTTACCATTTACATCAATATCAGCTAAAGACTTCTTATTTAACATATATGGGGCCTCCCTACTAAATTAAAATGGCCCGGCCCAACAAGGCCGGACCCAAAAGATCTTTAAAATTTATGCAAGTTCTGCAAAGTACTTAATTGTACGAACCATTTGGCTTGTATAGCTGTTTTCATTATCGTACCATGAAACAACTTGAACCTGTGTATCGCCATTAGGTAAAGCAGACACCATTGTTTGTGTAGCATCGAATAAAGAACCAAATCTGATACCAACGATATCGCTGGATACGAGTTGTTCTTCTGTATAACCGAAAGATTCAGTTGTTGCTGCTTTCATAGCTGCATTAACTGTATCTACTGTAACCGCACCTTTAACAACTGCAATTAAGATTGTAGTTGAACCAGTTGGAACTGGAACACGTTGTGCTGAACCAATTAATTTGCCTAATAATTCAGGAATAACTAAGCCAATAGCTTTAGCTGCTCCAGTAGAGTTAGGAACGATATTAACTGCTGCTGCACGAGATCTTCTCAAATCGCCATTTCTCTGTGGGCCATCAAGAGTCATCTGATCACCAGTGTATGCATGAATTGTATTCATGATACCACTTTGAATTGGAGCTAATTTATTAAGAGCATCAGCCATAGGAGCTAAGCAATTTGTAGTACAAGAAGCTGCGGAAATTACTGTATCGCTAGCTTTCAAAACGTTATGGTTAACATTAAATACGACTGTAGGAAGATCGTTACCTGCTGGAGCAGAGATAACAACTTTTTTAGCGCCTGCTTTGATATGTGCAGAAGCTTTTTCTTTGGAAGTGTAAAAGCCAGTACATTCAAGAACTACGTCTACATTGAGTTCGCCCCAAGGTAATTCAGCTGCATTTGCTTTTGCATAAATTGTGATTTTTTTGCCATCAACTGTGATGGAATCTTCACCAGCGGTTACTTTATCGCCTAAAGCATATCTGCCCTGTGAAGAATCATATTTCAATAAGTGTGCAAGCATTTTAGGACTAGTTAAGTCGTTGATTGCAACAACTTCATATCCTTCTGCCCCGAACATTTGTCTAAATGCAAGACGTCCAATACGTCCAAACCCATTAATTGCTACTTTTACTGCCATTGTGAAAATACCCCCTAATTTTTTTTAAAAAGTTTTCTGAGATTTCTCAGATTTTATTATTGACTGAATATTGCTGGCAGCAGCTTCATCAAGAATCAAAACATCATGACTACCTGCCCTGATTACTGCTATGATAGCTTCGGCTTTATTGGCGCCGCCAACTACCGCTATTGTCCTGCCTACTCCCGCCAGGTTATTCAGACGAAAACCATTTGCATTATATGTGTAAACACACTTGCCACTACGATCAAAATAATGACCCAACGCTTCTCCCACCGCTAATTTACAAATATTATCCGCAATCTTAGCCGTGTGATTTCTTCTATGTACCATAACATCAGCTCGGCCAATGCTGTGAATCAAAATATCGGCACTTTTAATCAAAAGCTCAATTTCATCAATCGTATGATCCGTTACTTTCAAGGCTTCCAGCGCTTCATCATTTAATCCTTCTGGAATATGTAAAAGCCGATATTGCCCACCTAAATTATTAGCCATCACAGCGGCAACTGAATTTGCTTGGCGTTCTACATTTTCCCCAAGTCCGCCTCGTGTTGGAACAATTAGTATGTCCGGCATCGTTCCGATAACGGCTTTCGCTACAGCGGCCATGGTTGATCCGCCGCTTACAGCTACGGTCATGTTCTCTGATAACATACCTACCAAAACCCGTGATGCAACTCGCCCTAGTTCTCGAAAAACACAAGGATCATGTTCACTGTCACCAGAAACAATTTTAACTTGATTAAGTCCAAGTTCTTGTTCTAAATAATATTCAAGTCTGGAAAAGCCATGCAATACATCGACATATTCACTAAGATCAGAAATAACAGCCTGCCCGGCCTGCGTGACCGAGACACCAAGTCCCGATAATTCAATCAGACCGACATTTTTTAAAACCTTGATCCCAGATCTTACACTCGATTCAGCAAGTTCCATTTGACTTGCTAATGCACGTCTACCGATTGGCTGATGGTAGCGAATATGCTTTAGAAGATTATACCGTTCTTCCATCAGACCGTTTAATTCAGGAACGATCTTCTTTTGCAAATCAATAATTTTTTCTATTTCTTTCAATTTTCACTACCCCTGGGGTTTATCGAATCCCACCGGTTTATTTTCTATCCCGATGCTTATCATACAATAAATTTCAATGGATTGTCAATGATTTTTCAATAAAATCCAGGCTGATTTCGTGATAAAAATGTTAAATTATCAAAAAATTCGTTAAATATAAAACATACTTATATTTGTGAGATAATCCATAATTAATAATTATGTTAAGATTAAAAATGTCCCTTTCTATTCATTATGATGATTTCACCATAACTCTTGAAATTCCTGCTCTAAAATAATGTAAAAAAAATAAAACCGATAAATGAAATGGCGTCCATCGATCGGTTTTATTTTATAGATTTATTATTTTTCCATAGCAATACTTGCCTGAACCATTAAGGCACACTCAAGACGTTTTTTTTGCAGTTCACAACCAAATTCATAAGGTTTACGAATATCCCCATTAAAGAGATCCGCATTGGCATGACACCCACCACTGCAGAAAAATCTGGCCCAGCAGTCACGGCATTTTTCTTTATTTAATACATGAGAATTTCTAAAATACGCCGGCATATCCTTTTTCTGGACTCCTTCAAAAATCGTACCCAAAAGATATTTTTCCCGTCCCACAAATTGATGACATGGATACATATCACCATTTGAGGCTACCGCATAATATTCATGTCCAGCACCACAGCCACTGAGACGTTTAGCAACACACGGACCATTGCTTAAATCCATATTGAAATGGAAGAAGAAAAATCCATTTCCCTCACGGCGACGATTTAGATAAGCTTGGGTCAATTTATCATATTCAGCAAATAACTGTGGTAAATCTTTATCTGTGAAAGCATAGTCTTCATCTTTTGCCACAACTGGTTCCACCGACAATATATCAAAGCCCTGGTCTGCCATATCAAGCACATCCGCTGTAAAATCTGGATTATAAGCCGTAAATGTACCGCGCAGATAATAATCTTGACCATTTCGTGACTGTACCGTTTTCTTGAAATTTTTAAGAGCCTGCTCATAGCTGCCTTTACCACCAATATTCGGTCGCATGCGATCATGGACTTCCTTACGACCATCTAGGCTTAGCACCAAGCTAATCTTATTATCATTTAAATAAGCAATCGTTTCATCATTGAGCAAAATACCGTTCGTTGTAAGCGTCAATTTGAAAACCTTATCCGTTTCCTGCTCACGCTTGCGTACATAAGACACTACATGTTTAACAACTGACATATTCATGAGCGGTTCGCCGCCAAAAAAGTCAATTTCACAATTTTTACGCTTGCCACTATGACTGATAATATATTCTACAGCCGCTTCACCGACCTCATTGCTCATAAGTCCACGATCGTGACCAAAATCACCCGTACCAGCAAAACAATATTTACAACGCAAATTACAATCATGCGCAACCAACAGACATAACGATTTAACCAATCCTTCTTCTTTAAAAGTCGGTGGTACATCAATATCTGGAGCAAAAAGTTCTTGTGCATCAATCAGCCCCTGGAGTTCTTCAATGGACTCTCTTAAATCGGATTCTGCATATGTCCCCTTCAGTTTTTGTACCGTTTCTTCATCGTTACTGCCATTAAAAATATCCATCATATCATAAATCATCTTATCAATAACATGAACTGCACCACTATTGATATCCAACATTAAGTACATTCCATTTTGGATAAATTTGTGTATTCTATCTTTCACGTCTTTTATCTCCCTGCCCTGTGTTTATTTTCTGTTCTATAACAAATTAAAGACTGATGCTGCATTTAGCCGTCAACAAACTTTAACTAAAAATATACTTTATATTTGTCTAAAAAAACAGACCTCTTGCCGTTAAAACAACAAGAGGCCCTTCTTTGCTGCTTATTTTGCGCAAACTTGATTCCCTACTGTACAAGACGTTTTACAAGCTGATTGGCAAGATGCTTGGCATTCGCCGCAGCCGCCTGTATGAACTGTACGTTGAAGTGAAGGTTTATTCACTGTCGTAATCCGTTTAGCCATGTGCTCAGCCTCCTTATTACTTTTCTATAACCTGTGCAAAGTTTTATCCTTTGAACATATTACTGATATATATTGTAGCGTTTTTTCCTTAACTAATCAAGTATACCCCCTACTCAGCCGGTATCAAAACCAAATTCACTGGTAAATTCGAAGCTCCCGGCGGTGAAAACTCAAACCAAGTAGAAGAAAAATCATTATACGTGCCGAGCTCTGCTAATTCATTGACATTGATTTTCTCACCAAAAAATATTCGATCCGCAGGAGTCAATAGCATATCTTTTGAGCTATTCATCGCTCTGCCAACAGTCATTGCTCCAGCATAAACACCGCCGCGTGGCATCAAATAATATTTGGTTTTCCCCATTCCTTTGGTTGGAATATGAATTTTATAGAGGATTCCATAATTCCCATAGTTTTTCACAATACTACCATCGGTGGCGTCAATTCCTGTACGATATTCATCATTTTTATCATCCGCTAACGGAATATAGATGGCACCATCTTTGCTGCTGTCATAGATTTGATCGCTTTTTACGATACGATCCATACCAACAAACGTACCACGTAGGCGATGTGAATCGGCTGGTAAAACACGGGCGCGACTAAGAAATTGTACTGGATCATCTTCGGCTGGCAACATGACAACTGACACCTTAATTGGGACGGTCGTTTCAAAATCAAAAACACCATAGACGAGTTGTCCTGGTTCAACAATAGTCTGATTCATTTTTGAATTCAACAAACGTTTCCCATTGGAAAAAAGGTGAATTTTATCTAGTTTAGGTGCCTTAAAATATTCGGTTTGTGTCTGTTTACCAACAGACAAATAATCCGCACTAGGAGCCCCCATACCACCACGTGAAACAGAAACATCCGTCTCATCCGCTGACATATTTTCCAACACAACCGCAATTTTCTTATTTAATTTCGTTGCATTTAAGTGATAATATAAAATTCGGCTTTTTCCTTGAACTGTGTCCGTATACAAGATGCCATCCTGCTCAACCGTTTCCGGGCTGTCCGAAAAGATCAGTGTTCCACCCACATCAGCAGATGCTACTGGCCATATCTTCATTGTATTAATCCCCGGCTTAGGGGCTTGGTTAAAAGACTGCTTTACCATACCATCTGCCGCAACCATTGATTGTTCTGTTTTAACAAGACCTTCGTTATCTCTTTCTATTGGTTGATGTGCAGCTTCTGCGCTTGACAAACGAATGCCTAAACTCAGTACTGCCGCAAAAATAAATAAATTTCTTGAAATTACTTTCATCGTCATCCCCCTTGTATCTATAAAGCTTAAACATGCTGTGAAATTCCCAACTTTGTAAAAATTTCTGCCTTTAACAGACGCACTTTAAATTCTAGTAACCCTAAACGTGGGCGTGGTATATTGACTCGCTGCAACAAATAAGGATTCGTCGCAAATGTATTAAGTCCGGCATCACCCGTTACAGCGCCTAAATACTGACCATCTTGTAAAATCTGCTCAGTTTCATTATCATAGGCTCCATTCGGATACGAAAAGAAAAATACCGTATTGATACCATTCCATTCCAATAACAATTTGGAAAGATTTAACTCATCTTGTTTCTGCTTTTCATTGAGAGTAGTCACCGGGAGATGATTGGCTGTATGTGACCCAATTTCAATATTTCTCTTTTGCATATCAGACAACTGCGCCCAGTTTAAATACCCCTCTGTACCAATCGTATTCGTAATTATAAAAACCGTAGCTTTCATATTTTCTTTTTCTAAAATCGGCAAAAGATCCGTATAATTATCGACATACCCATCATCAAAAGTCAAAACAATTGGTTTGTCTGGTAATATTTCTTTGCCTTTTTTCGCTTTTATAAAATCCAACAGTGAAATCGTCGTATAGCCCTGCTCTTTTAAGTAGTGAAGTTGTTGAGCAAATTCTTCGGACGGCACCGTATAGGCATCATCTTCTGTATCATTGACCATGTGGTATTCAAGAATGGGCACACCCTTTGGTGGATACAGCATCGTATCAATTAAAAAATATGCTGCCAACACAATAAAAAAGGCGCCCAGCGCCAAGATTTTTTTTCTTAGATTCACTCTGTTTCACCCTCTGTTAATTCTACTGCAATTTTTTCCAATTTTCTAAGTCGATGATTTATCCCTGATTTGCTAATATGAAGTACTTCCGCCAATTCTTTTAAACTCGCATCCGGATGGCTTAGGCGAACTACCGCAACCTCTTGCAAAACCTCCGGCAAACTATCAAAACCAAGCTTAGTTTTGATTAACTTAATATTTTCCATCTGACGTACCGATGCATTGGCTGTTTTTTGCAGATTTGCTGTTTCGCAATTAACTAAACGATTCACTTGATTGCGCACATCTTTTAGATTACGCGCCACTTCAAACTCCACCAACGCATTTTCTGCCCCAATAATTGCCAAAAAATCCATAATGGCTTCGCTTTCTTTAATATAAACAATATAATCATTTTTACGTTCACTAATACCAACGGGTAAATCAAATTTGCGACAAAGCGACAGCAGCAATTGGGCAAAAACTTCACTGCCCGTAACAAGTTCCAAATGATAACTGCCTTCTGGTCTATTTACCGATCCACCACCCAAAAATGCCCCACGCAAATAAGCATGACGACAACAATGTTTACGCAAAATTGCACTATCGCTGCCGACATTTAAATTATCACCATGCATAAGGCCTAACTTTTCTAACAGGTCACTGACAACTAGTGAAGGGATAACCCTAACACAATAACTATTATGTTTTTTTAAACGTCTGGCCCTACTAACCATGACTTCTGTTCGAACCTCACCGCTGGCTTTTAAGAGAGTCAAGGTTCGTCTAGCAACAGCAGCATTTTCTGTTGTAAAATTAATACCTAAACTTCGATTTCCTCCCATCGTCATCACCGCCCCCATTCTCAATAGGGCTGCGAGTTCGGCTATTTTGCAGCAACTATTTTCATCCACAAGCCGAGCCAATTCATTTTTCACTTCTGTTGCAAAGGATGGCATTTCATTCAATCCTCTTTATTTTAATTTATTACCGGTCATATAGTAATCCAAGATCCTCATATTTTCAGGATTTGCTTTCAGCCCATAGACCATTTTCATGACGTTTCGCGATAATTTAACTGGATCATGATGTATGACATTCGTTTCGCTGATAATATCAGCCTTTACAAAACCAACCCCCAATGCATTGAGTTCATCTTCATCAATAACAACCGGATATGAATTTTGCTTGGCATAAAATTCCTGCAATTCAGTTGAAATAATACCAGAATTAACCAAAACATAATCAATGGCTCCCGGTCCTGCATGATCCAAGATTGCTTTTGCATGCATAGAAGCCGTATATCCATCGGTTTCACCAGGTTGTGTCATTACATTGCAAATATAAATTTTAACCGCTTTACTAGCCCGCAGTGTTTTTGCAACATCATCAACTAGTAAATTTGGCATAATACTTGTATACAGACTGCCCGGTCCTAAAATGATTGCATCAGCTTTTTTGATTGCTTCAATTGAAGATGCCACTGGCTTTACATGTTCCGGTGACAAACGAACCCGGTGAATTGTTTTATGAACCAACGGAATTTGTGATTCACCTTCCACCACACTGCCATCGGTCATCGTTGCATCAAGGCGCACAATTTCCGTACTGGCCGGAAGAACTCGCCCCTTTACAGCCAAGACTTTACTTGATTCTTTTAATGCAGTTTCCACATCGCCCGTGACTTCCGTCATCGCCGCGATGAACAAATTGCCGAAGCTATGACCCGCCAATTCACTCGTGCCACCAAATCGATGCTGGAATAATTTTTCCATTAACGGTTCAGTGTCCGCAAGTGCCACTAAGCAGTTACGCAAATCTCCCGGAGGAATAATTCCCAATTCCTCGCGCAGCCGACCTGAAGACCCACCATCATCCGCCACGGTAACAACTGCCGTAACATTACTTGTTACTTCCTTGATCCCACGAAGCAAAACAGAAAGCCCCGTGCCGCCACCAATTACGGTGACTGCCGGGCCACGATTAAGTTTGCGTTTTTCATAGATCAAATCAACCAGTTTATCAGAGCTATCCGGTAACAAAACAGTAATAACCGAGCGGATAATCATCTTCGTTGCGAAAAGCATAATGATGCTTCCAACTAAAATCACCACAATACCGACTACAGCCGTTACCATATAATAGTAAGTGCCAGTCCACATATATACCGTTCGAAAAATCAGTTCTTCAATATTATCAATATATTTGTAGTTAAATATGACTGCCAACCCTAAGCTGACCATCATGACCCCAACTGCAAACAAAAACAGCCATCGTTTAAATCGCATGCCCGGATACAGCCATTTTAATAAATGCATATCATTCCCTCGACTTCAATTCATAATCTTATTCTTGGCGTGGATGTTCATGTACATCATTTTTCATTAAATCGCGATGTTCAAGATTGGCTCCATAACCACGTGCTTTTAAAAATTCAAACAGATGCTTCGCTATATATACAGATCGATGCATCCCTCCGGTACAGCCGACAGCAAGAACCAGTTGGCTTTTCCCCTCCTTGATATATTGGGGAACCAGAAAATCAACCATATCATCTAATTTCTCAAGGAACTGCTGCGTTACCGGCCATTTGGCAATATATTCAGCAACCCCCGGCACCGCACCACTTTTGTGACGCAAAGCATCAATATAAAACGGATTTGGCAAAAACCGTACATCAAAGACCATATCGGCATCCATCGGCATCCCAAATTTAAAACCGAACGATACAACCGTAATATTCATCTGTTCACCTTGACAATTACCAAACAAACGCAAGACTTTATCTTTTAGTTCTGATTTTTTCAATTCTGTTGTATCAATAATATGAGTTGCCCGATTGCGAATCGGTGCCAAACGTTCTCGCTCTTTGGCAATCCCATCACTAATTCTCGAGCTTGGCGCCATCGGATGACGGCGGCGAGTTTCTTTATAACGCCGAATAATGGTTGCATCGGAGGCTTCCATAAAAACCATATCATAATGTTGATTTTCTTGATCCATTTGTTCAACAACATGAATCAACGCATCAAAAAATTCACGACTGCGCATATCAACAACCAATACAACTTTATTAACTCGACCGGCAGAATGTGAACAAAGTTCAACAAATTTGGGGATAAACATCGGTGGTAGATTATCCACGCAGAAATATCCTAAATCTTCCATATGTCTGCATACTTGCGTTTTTCCAGCACCAGACATGCCTGTAATAATAACTAAATGAAAATCATCCATCGGTTACCACCTCCATAGTATTCAAAATAAAGTCTACTTAATTATAGGTCAAAAACAAGGAAAAATCAAAAACTACGGCTACGCAGCACATAGCGTTCAATTGCCTTGCCAATTCCATCTTGATCGCAGGTATCAGTAACCACATCGGCTGCTTGTTTTGCCTGAGGAAGAGCATTACCTGTAGCCACGCTAAAGCCTGCATATTCGAGCATTGCCAAATCATTATCACCATCACCACAGGCCATCACTTCATCCGAACTTAAGTTCAAATGATCCAGCAATGCCTTGAGTCCCACTGCTTTATTGATACCCGGTGGGGTCAAATCAACACTGACATCCGTATTTTGCTGCGGGTCTAGCAGCCCAGCGAATTTAGCCCGGATTTTTTCTGTAATCGCCGCGACGCCACCATTCTTATCACGAATGACAATTTGAATAACGTCTTTCGTATAAGGTAAAAAATCTTCACCAATGGCATTGAGATTAAACCCTTCTACTGTACGATATGAACCAAACATATCCGGACGAAAATCTTTCGCATAAATCTGCGTATCAATATACCACTGTGCATACCAGTCATTTTTATAACATTCTGCCAGAACGTCTCGCGCTACTGATTCTTCATAACATTTTACAAAGATTGGTGGCTGCGTAGAGTCCCCCCGCACCAAACCACCATTGCAACAAATGACAGGTACCTGGGCACCGATCATTTTACCAAAATAGGCTGCTGCCATATACATCCGGCCTGTTGCGATCGTGATATAGATGCCGCGTTCCTTGGCTGCCTGCAATGCTGCAAACGTACGCGGCGTAATTACTTTCTGGGAATTTAATAACGTCCCATCTAAATCCATCGCAATTAATTTAATTGACATCTATTTTCACCTAATTCTATCGATTTATTCCAATACATATTTATGAATAGCCGCAGCCACGCCGCTGTGCGTATTATCTTCCGTAACATAGTCACAGACCGACTTCACGTGATCACTGGCATTGCCCATAGCAACGCTAAAGCCAGCTTCTTTGAGCATTGGCAAATCATTATTCGAATCGCCGATTGCCATGACTTCAGCTTTTTGCAAATTCATTTTTTCAAGTAAAATTTGTAAAGATGTCGCTTTATTTACGCCGGGATTGATGATTTCAATATAGGTTGGATTCGATTTCACCGCAAAAATCTGATCACCAAACCGAGCTTGCAGTTTCGCAATGCCAGCATCCGATTCCTCACTGCCACCTGTGATGACCAGCATCTTTGGCACTAAATTTATCTTATCATGTAAACCCTGTGCCCCTACAGCTTCCCCTTCAAGTCCCGCCATCTTTTCATAGGCGCGGGCAATATGATTGCGTTCAGCAAAGTACAGACGGTCATCTTGATAAATTTGAATATACCAATTTTGTTCCAAACAATACTCTAAAACGCTTTTTACTGTTTGTGGATTGAGATACGATTCAAAAAGCACTTCTCCCGAAACAGATTTAATGAGTGCTCCATTATATGTAATAATCGGCACATCAACATCAAGCTGCTTCGCATAAGGCAAAGCAGAAATATACATGCGACCCGTAGCAATTGTTACTGTTGTTCCCTGTGCCACAGCATCTTGAATTGCCAGTTTATTTTCTACTGATATTTCATTTTCCCGATTTAAAAGTGTTCCATCCAAATCTGTTACAAATAATTTTATCGCCATAATGAACCCCCAAATTTTCATGATACCAATTGAAATTTGTCTGCCAATCTGTCAAATTTATAGTAAACTCAGCTTTCAACTTTCAATCCATCTATTATTGTCTCATGTTTTCAAAAAAATGCAACAAAAAAGACAGCCCGTATGGACTGTCTTTTTATGGTAAAACCTTATTTCAACGAATCGCCTAATAAACCATTCGTTTTACGAACTGCAGCAACGCTCTTATCAAACAAAGCTTTTTCTTCTGCATTCAATTTAACATCAACGATTTTTTCAATACCATTTGCGCCAAGAACAACTGGAACGCCAATACAAATATCTTTTTCGCCATATTCACCATCAAGGTATACACAGCAAGGAATCATTTTTTTCGAATCCGTTGCGATTGCTTCAGCCAAAGCAGCACCGGCAGCACCAGGAGCATACCAAGCAGAAGTACCTAAAAGACCAGTCAAAGTAGCACCACCAACCATTGTGTCAGCTACTACTTTATCTAATGTTTCTTTGTCTAATAAATCCGTTACAGGAACGCCTCTATATGTAGCAAAACGAGTCAACGGAATCATTGTTGTATCACCATGACCACCAATTACCATACCATCAATATCGGTAGGTGTGCAGCCAAGAGCTTGACTCAAATAATATCTGAAACGGCTGCTATCGAGCATCCCGCCCTGACCAATAATACGATTTTTAGGTAATCCCGAATCTTTCAGTGTTAAGTATGTCATTGTATCCATTGGATTGGAAATAATAACAAACACTGCATCTGGAGAATATTTTAAAGCTTCATCAATGACGCTTTTTACAATTTTAGCATTTGTGCCAATCAATTGTTCACGAGTCATACCAGGTTTACGAGGAATACCCGATGTAACAACGATTACTTTTGAATTAGCTGTTTTGCTATAATCACTTGTACAGCCAACCAATGTAGTATCAATATTAAGCATATGTGCCGTCTGCATCATATCCATAGCTTTACCTTCGGAAACGCCTTCTTTAATGTCTAATAAAACTAATTCGCTGGCAAAATTTTTCAATGCAATGACATTTGCCACTGTAGCTCCAACATTACCTGCTCCA
>Ga0302210_10000840_pt1 | contig 13426 bp, 13 predicted proteins | sample II_Fen_E3_2_FD_198793 | JGI IMG/M metagenome (GOLD analysis project Ga0302210, IMG submission 198793) | Peat permafrost microbial communities from Stordalen Mire near Abisko, Sweden - II_Fen_E3_2 | ecosystem: Environmental > Terrestrial > Soil > Wetlands > Permafrost | place: Sweden: Abisko... | reverse complement strand
CAAGAAAATTATTTCTCGTTAAGCATATCTTTTAATGCTTTTCCTGCCTTGAATTTAGGAGCTGTAGAAGCTGCAATCTTCATAACTTTACCGCTCTGAGGATTTCTTCCTTCTCTTGCTGCTCTCTTGGTAACTTCAAATGTTCCAAATCCTACTAACTGAACTTTCCCATCTTTTTTCAGCTCCGAAGCAACTGTATCTGTGAAAGCTTTTAATGCTTTTTCAGCATCTTTCTTGGATAATCCAGCGTTTTCAGCCATAGCGGCAACTAAATCAGTTTTGTTCATTTCAAATCCTCCTGTTAGTGACTAATATACTTATTCAATTGAAGTTCTCCTGAGAAAACTACTATATTTATATATAGTTGTTTTTAGGGTGTTTGTCAAGGATTTTTCCCTTATTTACTAGGTTTTTGCAAATTTTCAGATATGTTTTCCAGCGGTTCTTTCCTCTCGATCAGCATCTCAATTTTCTCCCTCAGGGTCTCTTCCGGTGAAACCTGATACCGTTCTCCCATCAGACATATTTTCAGAAGCAGCTCTCCTATCATCTCTTTCATTTCCTGACGCTGTATTTCTGTGGTAGGAATGCTCTCATCTAATTCTTTTCCTGCTCTGGTGCAATTCAATTCAAGTATTTCCTGAACAGCTTCTTTTCCATATGTTTTCTCTGTTTTTTTTAAAACTTTTGTTCCCCAGCTCAGAGCACTGAGTTCAGGCGGAATATCGCGCAGGGGAGATCGGAGCCAATCCTGCTTTTCTTTTTCTTTCTTTTTGATTTCTTCCCAGTTCTGGAGCAGCTGCTCCTGCGTTCCCGTTTGTTCTGTTCCAAATACATGTGGATGACGGCGGATCATTTTTTCACTGATTTTCTGAATTACATCACTGAGTGCAAAAACACCTTCTTCTTCTGCAATAACGCTGTGAAGCAGAACCTGAAGCAGAACATCCCCCAATTCTTCACACATATTTTCTGCCAGTTTACTTTCATGGAAGATTCGTATAGAGGCAAGTAATTCAGCCGCCTCTTCTGTCATACACTCCCGCAGAGAATCATGTGTCTGTGCTCTGTCCCAGGGACATCCATTTTCTGATCGCAGACATTTGATGATCTGATAGAAATCTTCAAAAGAATATTGTTTTTCCATCTTTTTTCAGACCTTTCCTAATTTCCCGCAACTGCTGCCAGATCCGGAAAAGAATATGTCAGATTTTTTGCCTCACTATCAACCTGAACCGTGTAAGATCTTGATACATAACCTGTTTTTCTGAGTGTAATCATATGCGAACCTGCAGTTTTTTTGAAATTGCACGAAGCAACTCCCACATAATTACCATCCAGGTAGACTTCTGCACCGGTTGGAGCCGTTACTGTTACATAATAGCCGCTCGTACTGGTCACGCTGTCTGCTGATGAAGGAGTAGAAGCACTGTAAGCTGCAGATGCAGCCGAAGCAGATGATGCCGGAGAAGCAGATGATGCCGCCGAGGGAGCTGCTGCCTGTCCTGAGGTTGCCGCAGATGAATTGTTTCCAGAAACCGAGGAAGCAGAACTTGCCTTCATATCCACTTCAATCCCTGCAGAAGCCTGTGCTACTTTTAAATACTGTGTGATGGTGTCATAACCGTCTGCACGGACAATCATCTGATGAATTCCATACTCCAGTTTTACCGGAGCACTATAGGTTACACTTGTGCCATCAATATAAAGTGCAGCACTGGATGGTGTGATCGTAAAAATCACATTACCGTATTCCGGATCAGCCCCTTTCAGGTCACCCACATCCAGATCAATTTCCTTATCCCGCTCCACCTGAATATTTTTAGTCCCGCTTGTTCCATGATTACTGATAATAACCTGCTGATTTCCTTCCGGAACAGTCAGAAGCATATTGTCTGTAATTTTCTGAACCACACGGTCTCCAACTTCAACCCATCCATCATAAAAATACTCATCATTCTGAAGTCTCAGATACCCATGTCCCTGATCTACAACTATGCTATAGACTGTTTTTCCCACTCCCCGAAAGGACAAAATGTCAATCGGATTAAGATCCGCTGCTGCAATCTCCTGTCCGTTTGAGATGACTAACGTATCTGCTGAGTAGGAATATTCATCCTCTCCCAGCAAAATCTGTTTTTCAGTATCATTGACTTCATAATTCTGGGTGTGGTCAAGTGTCCATGCACTATTTGAAAGCTGCATGGTATTGCACTTTTTTCTTGATTTATAAAAAGTCAGATTCACGATGTCCCCATCGGACATCTGATCAGGTGACATCGCCTGTTTATATTTATCATAAAAACAGGTTGTCCCATCATATGTAAGTGTATATTCTTTTTTCACATCAAAATTTTTCAGAGTAATTGTCTGTGCTTCCTTATCAATTCCAACAATCACAGCCGTATCGGCAGAATCATAAATTCCAGGTTCATCAGCGATCTGTTCCCCATTTTGAAGCTGCGTATTTTCTTCTGTTTTCTGAAAAGAACAGCCTGACAGTCCGAGTGCCACTAATATCAGTACTATTCCAATACGATCCCATTTCATTAATCACGCCCCCTGATTGATCCACGATAACTGCCAAGATGATTCAGCAGATACTCTTTGTGGTTATGTTCCGGCTGTTCCAGGACATCGGAAAGCATATTTTTTAAAATACTGCCAATTTCTGTTCCCTGTCCTATTCCGCACCGGATCAGATCTTCTCCGCTGACCTGCAGTGTTTTCAGAGAAAGGCAGTCTCCGTTTTTTCTGATCAGAGTATACGCTTCTTTCAGCCTGTTTAATTTTATCAGTTTTTCTTCTTTACATCCCGGATTTTGTGCAGATATATCAGCTTCATTCACCTCAAACATTTCAGGAAAAGCATCTTCTCCGATCTTTGAGATTACTTTTCTGATTGAGCTTTCTTCGGCATGAATCTGCCAGTCATGATACTGCACAAATCGGCAGACACGCCGGATTGTCTCATTATCAAATTTCAGTCTCTGCATGATTTTGCGGGCTGTCTCAGCACCTGTCTGTGCATGATTGCGAAAATGATCCACTCCGTTATCATCCGTCGATTTCATAGATGGTTTTCCGATATCATGGAACAGCATTGTCAGGCGCAGAATGCGATCCGGGCGAATCTCTTTCATTGACTGTATAATGTGTTCTCCCACTGAATAGCAGTGATGCGGATTATTCTGTGGCGTTTTCATGCACAGATCAAATTCCGGAAGGATCATTCCGGTAATTCCTGTCTCATAGGCTGTGCGCAGCATTTCCGGATGCGGAGAAGTAATCAGTTTCACCAGTTCTGCCTGTATTCTTTCGGCGCTGATTTTCTGAAGATTCGGAGCTAGACGGCAGATTGCTGTTCTGGTACTTTCTTCTATTTCATAGCCAAACTGAGCTGAAAACCTGATAGCTCTCATCATTCGAAGCGCATCTTCCGTAAATCTCTGTTCTGCAGGTCCTACACAGCGTATACACTTTGCTGAAATATCCTGCACACCTCCAAACAAATCCACCAGACCGCGCTTTTCATTATATGCCATGGCATTGACTGTAAAATCCCGCCTCTCCAGATCTTCTTCCAGACTGGATGTAAACAAAACATTCTCAGGATGCCGTCCATCCCGATACTCTCCATCCACACGGTATGTAGTGACTTCGTAACCTGTCCGCTTGATCATTATCGTTACTGTCCCATGTTTGATCCCTGTATCAATTGTTTTCCGGAACAGCCGCTTCACTTCTACCGGATTTGCTGATGTTGTGATATCCCAGTCATTTGGTTCTCTTCCCATAATAACATCACGTATGCACCCACCTACTGCATACGCTTCAAAACCTGCTTCTTCCAGAGTATGTAAAATATACTGAACCGCTTCCGGCAATCTGATTTGTATCTTCATATATCCTTTTCTTCTCAAACTTCAATGTGTTAATATGCTCTACCCCAGATTACCATTTTTTTAGCAGGTTTACCACAGCAGACACATTTTTCTCCGACAGTTTCCTGCTCGAAAGGAATGCAGCGGCTTGTTACCGCAAAGTCATTTTTGATCTTATCTTCACATTCCTGTTCTCCGCACCACATAGCCTTCACAAAACCAGACTGCTGATTAAAAATTTTTGTAAATTCATCCATATCTTTTGCTGCAAACGTCTGGGAATCTCTTCTTGCTCTTGCCTTTTCCAGCATCTCACTTTGCATGGTTTCCAACAGTTCCCCGATCACATCTGCCAGCTGATCCAGCTGCGCTTCTGTTTTTTCTCCGTTATCCCGCCTGCAGATCACGCATTTTCCAGCCTCAATATCTTTTGGACCGATTTCTACACGAAGCGGAATTCCACGCATTTCCTGTTCTGAGAATTTCCACCCCGGACTTTTATCTGTATCATCCACTTTCACGCGGAAATTCGAAAGCTGCGCCTTTAATTCCTGTGCTTTCTCCAGAACGCCTTCTTTCTTCTGCTGTATCGGAATGATCAAAACCTGTACCGGTGCAATTCTAGGCGGCAGCACAAGACCTGAATTGTCCCCGTGAACCATGATGACCGCACCGATGACGCGTGTCGTCATTCCCCAGGATGTCTGATGCACATACTTCAGAGTATTGTCCTTGTCTGTAAACTGAATTCCGAAAGCTTTTGCAAAACCGTCACCAAAATTGTGGCTCGTTCCGGACTGCAGTGCCTTTCCGTCATGCATCAGTGCCTCTATCGTATAGGTAGCAGTTGCTCCTGCAAATTTTTCTTTATCCGTTTTGCGTCCTTTAATTACCGGAATTGCCAGTATCTGCTCACAGAAGTCAGCATAAATATTCAACATTTGGATGGTTCTTTCTTCCGCCTCCTGCTCTGTAGCATGTGCAGTATGTCCTTCCTGCCACAAAAATTCACGGCTTCTCAGGAATGGTCTCGTTTCTTTTTCCCACCGTACAACAGAACACCACTGATTGCACACCTGCGGAAGATCTCTGTAAGAATGCACGATATTTTTATAATAGTCACAAAACAGTGTCTCAGATGTCGGTCTGACACAAAGTCTTTCCTGCAATTGCTGCAGTCCGCCCTGCGTTACCCAGGCAACTTCCGGAGCAAATCCTTCCACATGGTCTTTCTCCTTTTGAAGCAGACTTTCCGGTATGAACATAGGCAGATACACATTCTGCACTCCTGTTTCCTTAAATCTTCTGTCCAGTTCTGCCTGTATCAGTTCCCAGATTGCATAACCTGCCGGTCTGATCACCATGCACCCCTTTACACTTGTATAATCGATCAGTTCCGCTTTTTTTACGACATCTGTGTACCACTGTGCAAAATCATCTTCCATAGAAGTAATTGCTTCTACCATTTTCTTATCTGCCATATCTTATCTCCTCTCTTTTTTTAAACAAAAAAAGCCCCCAGTCCCTCACAGGGACCGAAAACTTCGGCGGTGCCACCCTATTTAATATACCAGCAGGCATATTCTCTCTTTTCCGTTAACGCCGGTCTGCGCTGTATTTTCATACAGGACTCTAAGGCAGGTTCCATTTTTCCCTGTCAGGATCTCACATCGGATACCGATCCCTTCTCTGTGACAGTTTCATTTGTACTAATCCTTTTCAATGTCATCCACATAACCGATTTTATGGGGGAAACCGCTTTTTGTCAACAGATTTTATGCAAATCTTCTTTCTCCGCTTCATCAGCTTGCGTTTGTTTCCTTCTGCGCGTAAAATAAAAGAGATGAAAGATACATGTCTGAATACTTGCAGGACATGTTGGTGCCGTCGGCACGGCAGCAGAAAGGACAGAAAATGTTTCAGATTAATCGAGAACATGTGAAAAAAATGTTTCAGAACTATACTAACCATTATGATTCTTCCGACGATAAAATCAGTCTGAAGATCGTTCATACATTTCATGTCGCTGATTTATGTGACAGACTTTCCGAAAGTCTTGGGCTCAATTCCCATGATACAGATCTTGCCTGGCTAATTGGTGTGCTGCATGATATTGGCAGGTTCGAACAACTGCGCCGGTATGAGACTTTTCAGGACGCTCTCTCCATTGATCACGCTGAGTTTGGTAACCAGCTACTTTTTGAAAACCGTCTGATTCGAAGCTTTTTAAATGACAACAGTGAGGATGAAACAATCCGGAAATCTATTCTCTATCATAATAAATACCGTCTTCCGGAAGACCTTGATGAACGTACTCTTTTATTTGTCAATCTGATCCGTGATGCGGATAAAATTGATATTCTGCGTGTGAACATCGATTTTCCGCTGGAAACCATTTACAATATTCCAAAAGAAAAGATCCTTCAGTCAGAGGTTTCTCCTGCAGTCATGGAAAGCTTCATGCAGGAGCATGCAGTGGAGCATCAGCTCAAGGTTACTCCGGTAGATCATCTGGCAGGTCACGCTTCCCTTGTCTTTGAACTTGTTTATCCGGAAAGTTTCCGCATCGTTATAAAACAGGGTTATCTGAAAAAGCTTCTTCAGTTTCACTCAGAAAACCCCGTTACTCAGGAACAGTTTAAACAGATGAGTGAGAAGCTGGATCTCTTCATTCAGAAAAGAATATCCTAAGTGATTTCAGCTATGCATGCTCGGTACGGCTGCGGAGGTTCCACTCCGCCAAACCGAGCATAAAGAAGAAAAACGGCAGATTTTCAATTTGCTGAAAACTGAACATATTATTCCAGAAATAAGACAATAAGCAAAGAGCAAAAATATAAAAGTAAGGATCCCGCAGTCCGCGTTTCATACAGCGGGCAATACTGCTCCACACCAGTCCAAGAAATGATCCAAGTCCAAGTATTCCCACATCTGCAAGCAGTGTGATGCATTCATTATGTGCATTCGTAAGTCTGGAATTTGCAAACTGCCCTATCAGCAGATTTCGAATTGCATCATGACTGTATCCATACACAGCAAAACAATCCGGTCCGACGCCTACCCATTTCTGCCAAAAAGGAAGTGAGAAAAAAATGGCAAACCCATCTCTCCAGCTTCCGCCTCTTCCATTTGCCCAACTTTGATCCAAATAAAAATTCTGACTTGCCGAAAGCGCTCCGATGCTGCCTCTGTGCGTCGTATTCATGTACAATAAAACCAAATATATGACCAGTCCTGCTGCAAGAATTCCTATCATAAGAATCCATATCCAGAACCATTTTTTCAGAGAAGCATCCTGTATGCTGCTTTTTTTCTGACCGGCTGCAAGCAGCACACGAATTCCTGCAAGGACAATCAGTGTGATCAGGGTCAGATTTCCCAGAAACAGTTTTACCAACGTCTCCTCTTTATTGAGTGAATAAGGCCAAACTAAACTAATCAATCTCATAACCTGACAAGATAAAGAAAAAATTATCCCTATCTCCAAAAAACGCTTCATTAAACTTCTTTTGCTAAATGACAGCCAGAACAAAACCAGAAAAACTATTACAAGTGATACAAAAGCGCTATCGCTTCCCTCTACAATTCCAAGTCCCAAAGCTACCGCTACATAGATACCATATGCAACACGTTTAATCATAGTTTCTTCCAGCATATAATAAATAATTCCGATTGCATAAAAAACAGTCCAGTATCCACAGAACCAGTTGATATTTCCCATGCTGGAAATAAATGCCGGAGCCGAGAACTTCATTGCAACCGGATAAACAGAAAATCTGTTTAACAATCCCCAGAAAAACAAAATAAAGGTAACTGCCATGATATATGGCATCAGGTCAATCTTCCCATCATAATATCTGGATACAAAAAAATAAATTCCTACACAGATCAGCTGGGTTCCCAATCCCATGAACCATCCGCTTGTTCCCCAGGCAGCTTCATCCTGGTATTCTGTAACCAGATAGGAAATAAAAAAGACAAGAGCATAGGAAAAAACGAAAAGGTCTGTCGCTGAAAAACTGTTCCTTGCCTCATAGATTCGTTCCGGCAGACCTTTTCCCGCCTGCTTTCCATACTTTGTTGGAAGAACGCCATGAAGCACAGCAAGCGGTATCATAAAATAAGCAAAATAAATACTTACTTTTTTTAAGAATTCGAATTTTACAGTAGCAATCTGTGTATAACCGTCTTTAAAATAAAATGCATAAACTACCAGAAAAAGAAATAAAAAGATATAAACACCGACAGCACAAGTCGCTCCGATCATACCTTTCCATTCCAGCTCTTCTGGATTTTTCTTGTTTTTTGTTTTCTGTTGATTACTCATTCCTGTTCTCTCCTTTATTCCCTAAAAATAACAAAAAAGCCTCCCCCTGTGGTTTTATGGAAAAACTCATTTTTTCTCCTGTCGATGGATGGCAGAACGTTATTTCACAGGCACAAAGTGCCACATTATGAATTCCAAGATGTGCAGAATATATTTTTGTGGCCGCATCAGCATATTTCAAATCACCCAGAAGCGGCATCCCTGCATGAGCCATCTGTGCTCTGATCTGATGAAATCTGCCTGTTTCGATTTTGATTGCATATAAAGCACACCCCTGCATCATGGCTGCCATCTGATAATGCAGTATTGCCACCTGTGCACCCGGAATATCTGCCGTCACAATCTTTGCTGTTTTCGTACCTGCATCTCTGAGAATAAAGTCTCTCAGAACCCCTTCTTCCACAATCGGCTGATTGAATGCAACCGCATAGTATTTTTTATTAAAATCCCCTTTTTTCAGATCATCCGTCAGTTTAGCTGCTGCCTTTTTGTTTTTAGCAAAGACCAGCAGTCCCTCCACGGGCTGGTCAAGCCTGTGAATCACTCCAAGATAGGGATCTTTTTTTCCATTTTTTTCTGAAAGATATTTTTTCAGTTCACTGATCATATCTTCTTTTCCCAGTTTTGCTGTCTGTGTGGGAAATCCTGCTGGTTTATGGCACACCAGTATGTCAGCATCTTCATATACAATTTCCGTTATCATTTTCCCTTTTCTCCTGGCACACTTTTTTATATTGTACACATTTTTCTTCTAACTTACTACCTGTTTATCAAATAAAAAAACCGGAGAGAATGTTCTCTCCGGCATGCCGTTATTACCTTATCTTCCTACAGGTTATTTTCTTATAAAACACCTTCTGTCAGACCTTGAACCGATATCCCACACCCCATATTGTTTCAATATACTGTGGTTTTGAGGTATCAAATTCAATTTTTTCCCTGATCTTCTTAATATGCACAGTAACTGTCGCAATATCTCCAATCGAATCCATATCCCAGATTTCTCGGAAAAGTTCCTCTTTCGTAAATACATGATTTGGATTTTCTGCCAGAAAGGTCAAAAGGTCAAATTCTTTTGTGGTAAAAGTTCTTTCTTCAGCATTCACCCAGACCCTTCTTGCTGTCTTGTCTATCTTAATCCCCCTGATTTCTACCATATCATTTGCCTTTTGTGCAACACCAACCAGTCTGTCATATCTTGCCATATGCGCTTTAACCCGTGCTACAAGTTCACTTGGACTAAACGGTTTTGTCATATAGTCATCTGCACCAAGACCCAGTCCCCTGATTTTGTCAATATCATCCTTTTTAGCTGACACCATAAGAATCGGTATGTTCTTTACTTCCCTGATATGTTTGCATACTTCAAAACCATCCATTCCGGGAAGCATCAGATCCAGGATAATCAGATCAAAATCCTCTTTCAGTGCTGTTTCCAGTCCCTGATTACCGGTATTTTCAATCTTTACATCAAAATCACTCAGTTCCAGATAATCTTTTTCCAGATCAGCAATTGCCTCTTCATCTTCGATAATTAGTATCTTGCCCATTTTTTTCTCCATTCTCTGTTGTTATTTCGTCTTCTGTGAATATTTCGTTTCGCGATATTTTCTGAGGACAAAATGCATGCAGGTTCCTTCCCCCTCTTTACTGGTCGCCCAGATATAACCCCCGTGATCTCCTATAATCTTTTTCACAATTGACAGACCTATTCCACTTCCGCCTTTCATAGAATTTCTGGAAGCGTCTGTCCTGTAAAACCGTTCAAATATTTTTGGAAGATCTCTGGATGCAATACCTTTTCCATTATCTTCTATTTCTACTCTGATAGAATCCACTTCATCCAGAATTCGGATATCAATGATATCCTGATCCTTTTCCCGATCCAGATACTTGATGCTGTTTCCAACAATGTTGTCTATTACTCTTTTCAGCTGTTCCGGATCAGCGATTACTACTGTTTCCGGAGAGATCAGATTGGAATAATTAAGCTGTATGTTTTTGGACTCCAGGTCCAGTCCGACTTCTTCAATGCAGTCCCGAAAATAATCTGCCACATTGATCTTATGAAAATTATATGGAATCCGATTGGAGTCAATGCCAGAATATACCGTAAGTTCATTAATCAGACGATCCATATCATTTGCTTTATTATAAATCGTTTTGATATATTTATCCATCTTTTCCGGTGTATCAGCCACGCCGTCCATAATGCCTTCCACATATCCTTTAATTGCTGTGATTGGTGTCTTCAAATCGTGAGAAATATTGGTAATAAGCTCTTTGTTCTGCTTTTCATGCTGCAGTTTTTCCTCAGCTGATTCTTTTAACCGGAGACGCATATCTTCATAGTTAAAAGACAGTTCTCCAAGCTCTCCCTTCTGGAATTTATCCGGCTGCGGCATCTGATAATCCAGATTACCATCCGCAATATTTTTCATCGCCATATTCAATGCCCTGATTGGATGAAAAACACTGGTATAAATCCACATAGTGAGAATGAGTGCTGTAATAATCAGTATAATAAAAATTGCAATCAGCATATAAATCAGGAAATGTTCAGGCATAAGTTCACGGACCTGTTCTATTGTGTTTGAATTCAGTTCCTTTCCGAAACACATATGACCACGAAGAATAAATCCACCAATTGCCCAAAAGGAAATAAATATAGAAAGAAACGGTACAACTACAATCACAAGAAATGTGATAATCAATCTTGTTTTTAATTTCATGGTATCCTCATTTCGAAAAATCGGAAACAATATTTATTGATAGTATAACATACTCTTTTTCGATATATATAAACCCCAGAATAAATCTTCTAAAAAATGTATTAAAACATCTTGACTTTTTTCTGACATATGATATATTTAATATATAAACAGTAACAATTACTATTATTAATAATAAACAATTGAATAAACCCTTTGTATATGTTAGAATAATCTCTGTAACAGCTTGAATTGTTTTTTATTTTTGAATAATTGAAAAGGAATAAATGTTATGACAATGAAATACAGCAGGCAGAGAGAAATGATCAAAGAATTTTTAAAAACCCGTAAAGACCATCCTACGGCAGATACTGTTTATATGAATGTCAGAAAGACTTATCCCAGCATCAGTCTAGGCACTGTATATCGAAACCTTCAGCTGCTCAGTGATATTGGGGAAATCCAGAAGGTCAATGTAGGCGACGGGATAGAACATTTTGATGCAGATATCCGTGAACATTATCATTTCATCTGCCGCAGATGCGGAGCTGTTCTGGATCTTGATGTTCGCAAAATGCGATCTCTGATCCCGGATGCATCTGAGTTCTTTCGTGGAAAAATAGAAGGACAGGCCACCTATTTTTATGGTTATTGCCCTGATTGCCTTTTTGATGAAGAATAATTGGTTTTATGAAAAGCAGGTAATTCGGCGGCTGTTTTCGGACTTCCGCTTCATACCGGTTCTACCGGTAAAATAAAAAAAGAATGAAAAGGAGATATTTATTATGAAATTTGTATGTCAGGTTTGCGGTTATGTTTATGAGGGAGAAGCAGCACCGGAAAAATGTCCGGTATGTGGTGCTCCGGCAGAAAAATTCACAGCAATGAAGGATGAAATGGTATGGGCATCTGAGCATGTTGTAGGAGTAGCAAAAGGTGCACCAGAAGATATTATGAATGATCTGAGAGCAAACTTCACTGGAGAATGCACTGAAGTAGGTATGTATCTTGCCATGGCAAGAGTAGCTCACAGAGAAGGTTATCCTGAAATTGGTCTCTATTATGAAAAAGCTGCTCATGAAGAAGCTGATCATGCTTCCAGATTTGCTGAATTGCTCGGCGAAGTACTGACAGACTCCACCAAAAAGAATCTGCAGATGAGAGTAGAAGCTGAAAATGGTGCTACCGCAGGAAAAACAGATCTTGCAAAACGTGCTAAAGCCGCTAATCTGGATGCTATTCATGACACCGTGCATGAAATGGCAAGAGATGAGGCCAGACATGGAAAAGCATTCAAAGGTTTACTGGAAAGATATTTTGGTAAATAAGACAAGCAAAAGCAGTCGTGATGAGCGGCTGCTTTTTTTGTTTAGAATGTCATTTCCAGATATTTTTTCAGTTTTTCCAGGTTCTCTGTCATAATTCTTCTGCCTTCCTGATACAGCTCTTCAAGTTTTTCTTTGTCTTTTTCTATTCTCTTTACTTTCACAGGATATTCCGGCCTGATCAGGAAAATCTTACCCTCCTCCTGAAGTCTGTCCATCTCAAGCTGCATTTCATTATAATGCTCCGGTACATTTCTAAGTCTCTCTAACAGGTATGGATACTCTCCATAAAATTTTGCATACAGATTCATCATTTTGGGAGACACTGGTTTTTTACGATAACCATGTTCTCTGGTAAGTACCACAACAACCTTTTGATATCCTTCTTCTAATGGTTTCCCATAGGCAATTGGCATGGCTACACCGCCATCCAGATATTTTTCACCCTGAATCTTAATCATATGTGCAAGAAGAGGCATACTGCTGGAGGCTGAGGCAGCAGTTTCCATTTCTTTGCAGACTCCTTTTTCAAAGTACTCTGCCCCACCTGTTCTGCAGTTGGTTGCTACAACAGCAAATCTTGTAGGATTCCGATAAAAGCTGTCCCAGTCAAAAGGATTATACTCTTCGGAAATAACATGAAAAAGATACTCAAAATTAAAAATTCCATCCCGAAACAATAAATTTCTAATTCCAATATACTGATGATCATTTCTATAATCTATATTGACATCTTTTGTTCTTGTGATCTGTCCGGAGATAAAACTCATACCTCCCATAGCTCCTGCAGATACCCCATTCACATAGGGATAAGTGATTTCATTTTCCATCATAACATCCAGAACCCCTGCCGTGAAAAGTCCCCTGAGAGATCCACCTTCCAAAACCATTGCACTGTGATCATTTTGCATGATAAATACCTCTTCTTCCTGTTATCTGTTTCTCTTAGTTTAAATTCTACCCCTTTTTAAATTGATGTCAACGCTGCCGCTACCGGATTTTCTTTTGTTTTTCCTATAACTCCCGACCGATCTTTTCCTTGACCTTTTTTATCTCCTCGTCTAGTATTATTTTATAACTCTTTTTATAATGACATTTCGTATGTCAGGAAGGAACCTATGGAAAAAATTACAAGTTTTACTATCAATCATATTTTACTGGAACCGGGCGTTTATGTTT
>Ga0302210_10000838_pt1 | contig 13433 bp, 12 predicted proteins | sample II_Fen_E3_2_FD_198793 | JGI IMG/M metagenome (GOLD analysis project Ga0302210, IMG submission 198793) | Peat permafrost microbial communities from Stordalen Mire near Abisko, Sweden - II_Fen_E3_2 | ecosystem: Environmental > Terrestrial > Soil > Wetlands > Permafrost | place: Sweden: Abisko... | reverse complement strand
CAGCCGGTTTCCCTTCAGAATCTTTTTCTGGCAAGATGCGGTGGTGGAGAAGGAATAGGAGATCGCGAATGAACAGAATTCTCAGGACGATGATTTATTATGTCAGAACTGCAGAAAAGAGTTTTCTCTGGGTGCTTGGTATTACAGTGGTCTATGCCTTTTATATGTATTATGTCATCATGAATGGGCAAATGCTTACAGAGGGACATTTTATCATAATATTGCAGGACAGCCTTTTCTATATTGGAACGCTTATGGCTTTCGGAGTTTCCTGGACAGAATACTATTGCTGTGATGCAATGGCACTTTCCTTCGGGGGGAAAAGAAAGGATATCTATCTGGGAGGAGTTTTGATGCTGATACTCATAACCGGGCAGGTTCTGATACTGGTACTTTTATTGCAGATGGCCGGGCATGGGGGAATTAGCAGAGAAACCTCTCTGGCAGGGGCTCTACTGATGCTTCTGTCGGGAAGCGGAGCAAGACTGCTTGGATATACCATGAAAAAATATGGGAAAATCGTATATTTGATCTGCATTATGATATTTGCAGGCGGCGGCAGTGTTCTGATGTCAATCATGTCAAACGGATTTGCCGCTTCACTCGAAATAAAAGTGAGCAGCATGATTTTGATAATTGGTGCAGCGGTTATGATACTGCTTCAGATTTTACAGTATCTGGCAATCAGGAAAATGGCAGTCTGAATTACAAATAATATTGTTTGTGCCTGTGCTGCGTACACAAACTTAGTTTGAGAAAAAGCGACGTGGAGATGAGGGAAAAAATGAAATTGTGGAAAAAACTTTGTGTTCTCAAAAAACAGGAATTGATCATACTTTTTTCGGTCCAGAGTGCAGGTTTTCTGATTGGAATGATTTTTACATTCATATCAGCAAATGCAGGAGTAACAATTCCTCTGGGATTTATCATCGGAATAGGTGTTGTTTTCTGTTGTGTGTATTTTGCAGGCATGTCATTTTTTGCACAGGATTTTAATCTGGCATTGAAAATGGGAGAGACCAGAAAAGAATTTCTGTTTCCATATCTGCTTTTTACAGCGGGCGAACTTGCATGCTGTTGTCTTTATAATATCCTGCTTATTCAGATAGAAACCGCGGTGATCTGGATAGCTGGCTTAGGGAAAGCCGGAGGAATAAAGGGACTGGAATTTTATGGTGTCAGTCTGTTGTTTGTTTATTTTATGCTGATCATCTATGCGGTATCCATAGAGGCTGTTTTCGGAGCATTGTTTGTGAAATTTGGAAAGAAGGCATTCTGGGCACTATGGTGTATCTGGATGTTTGTCTGCATTGGCGGAAGCAGAATTGCAGAGTGGTCAGCCCATCATCAGGAATCGCTTTTTTATAAGATAGGAAGCAGCCTGTTTTCCGGAATAACACGGAATGAACCTGGAACATATCTGAGAGGAATACTTTTCCTGGCAGCAGCGATAGGAATTTCCTGGATACTTCTGCGGAAAGAAGCAGTCAATCAGTAAAAAGTGAATAACAAGAGAAAGCAGAAGAGAAAAGACAAAGACTATAAAAGAAGTATAGAATAAAGACAGGAAAACAGTAAAACGGGATTTTTTCGTTATACTGTTTTTTTGTGGGTTTATGGAAAAGATACGGATGAGAATAAAACAAAAACAACATAATGAATGACTGATATTGTTGACTTAACGTAATTTTTCCATTATAATATAGGCAATCAGATACAAAATTGTTTCATACAGGAAGGGCAGTTTATGAAGCGTTCAAAGAGATTTGAAAAACTGGAGAACAGACCTGTTAATCAGGATGGTTTTATTGCGGAATGGCCGGAAAAGGGATTTATTGCCATGCACAGTCCTTACGATCCTGTCCCGTCACTGAAAATTGTAAATAATGAAATCATAGAGATGGATGGAACTCCCCGGGAACAATTTGATTTTATTGATCGCTTTATTGCAGATTATGTAATCAGACTTGATCGGGCAGAAGTCTCCATGTCGATTCCTTCAGTTGAAATTGCACATAAAATTGTAGATATTAATATTTCGAGAGCTGAGATTCTGGAAATCTGCAGTGGAATCACACCGGCTAAAATGGCAGAGATTATCAACCAGCTCAATGTAGTGGAACTGATGATGGCAATGCAGAAAATGCGGGCCAGAAAAGTACCCGGAAATCAGGCTCATATTACTAATATGAAAGATGATCCGGTACAGATTGCAGCTGATGCAGCGGAAGGCGCTCTCAGAGGTTTTTCAGAAGAGGAAACGACCATGGGAGTAGCAAGGTATGCTCCTTTTTCTGCCATGGCACTGTTAATTGGATCACAGGCAGGAAGACGGGGAATACTGACGCAGTGTTCCTCAGAGGAAGCGACTGAACTGGAACTGGGAATACGCGGGCTGACAACCTATGCAGAGACTCTTTCCGTATATGGAACAGAAAAAGTTTTTATTGACGGCGATGATACACCATATTCCAAAGCTTTTCTGAATGCGGCATATGCATCAAGAGGACTGAAAGTAAGATTTACTTCCGGTTCCGGCAGCGAAGTGCTGATGGGAAATGCTGAGAAAAAATCCATGCTTTATCTGGAATGCAGATGTCTTTTTGTGACAAAGGGAGCCGGGGCACAGGGAACACAGAATGGTTCAGTCAGCTGCATCGGAATTACTTCCAGTGTACCGGCAGGACTCAGAGAAGTAATAGGTGAAAATGTAGTTGCTACACTGCTCGGACTGGAATGCTGTTCCTCAAATGATCAGTCATTTTCACATTCGGACATGCGCAGAACCGCAAGAACGATGCTGCAGTTTTTTCCTGGAACGGATTTCATTTTTTCGGGTTATGCGGCAGAGGATAATTATGATAATCTGTTTGCAGGATCTAACTTCGATGCAAATGATTTTGACGATTATAATGTGATACAAAGAGATATGCAGGTGGATGGCGGTCTTCGCCCTGTTTCAGAGGAAGAGACCATAGCCGTCAGGCAGAAAGCCGCAAAGGCGGTACAGGCAGTGTTCAGACAGCTGGGGCTTTCTGAGGTGACAGATGAGCAGGTGGAAGCCGTGGTATATGCTCATGGAAGTAAGGAAACTCTTAATCGTGATGTACCTGCAGATCTTTCTGCGGTGGAAGACATGATGAAACGCGGGATCACCGGAATAGATGTCGTAAGAGCTCTTGCAGAGACAGGATTTGAAGATATTGCAGAGAGCATTTTAAATATGCTGAAGCAGAGAATCATCGGAGATTATCTGCAGACAGCAGCTATACTGGATGAAGATTTTCATGTTTTGTCCGGCGTTAATACGCCGAATGATTACAGAGGTCCGGGAACGGGATACCGTGTTTCCGGTAAACGCTGGGAGGAAATTAAGTCCATTCCGCATCTGATCGATCCGGAAAAATTCTGACAGGGAGCATAAAACCGTGGATTCTAGAGACGAACTTATCAAAGAAGTGATAGCCCGGGTGATAGCCGGACTGGTACAGGAAAATAAAATCGCAAAAGATCAGATTGGCCCCATGTCGGAACAGATCTATCTGTCACTGCATTCTTCTGACCAGAACAGCACTGGGGAAAAAGACAGCCGTGCTTCACACAGGCAGTCAGAGAGCAGGGTGGATTATTCTGCTTCTGTGCAGGCTGCTCATGGAATGGATCCGAAAGAAGTCGTAATCGGCGTTGGCGCTGCTTTTCAAACCGGTATCAAAAAGACCATCACTGGGCTGGATCTTGGAGAAGTAATTAAAACAATCCGTGCAGGAATAGAGGAAGAAGGCATGAGTGCCAGAGTCGTGAAAATTCTGGATACCTCCGATGTCTGTTTTATGGGACTTGAAGCAGCTAAACTGAGTGGATCCGGTATTGGAATTGGAATTCAGTCAAAAGGAACAGCTGTTATTCATCAAAAAGATCTTTATCCGCTCTCTAATCTGGAGCTTTTTTCCCAAGCACCGCTGATTACCATGGAGATATACAGACATATTGGAAAAAATGCGGCAAAATATGTAAAAGGAGAACGGGTGACACCGGTTACCGTTGTCAATGATCCTATGGTCAGACCGAGCTATCAGGTCAAAGCGGCGCTGATGCATATCAGGGAAACGGAAGCACTGGATGAACACATCCGCTGTATTGAATGGAACTAAACAGCAGATTTGGAGGGAAGTAATATGAACTATCCACTTGGTCAGTTTGAAAAAGAAACCATTACATCGAAAAGCGGAAAGCATCTTTCGGATATCACATTGCAGGAAGTGAAAAATGGGAATATCACTTCAGAGGATATTAAGATATCAAGAGAGACGCTGCATAAACAGGCGCAGGTGTGTGTGGAGCACGATAATCCGGCTATGGCAGCGAACCTGAGCCGTGCGGCGGAATTGGTAGATGTCCCGGATGATATCATATTAAAAATGTACAATCAGCTCAGACCAAACCGTTCTGCAAAAAAAGATCTTCTGGATATGGCACATGAACTGCAGGACAAATATCATGCACCTTTATGTGCTAAAATGGTTCTGGAAGCAGCTGATATTTATGAGAAGAGAGGAATCTTGCTTTGAGTCTGATTGCAGGTGTTGATATCGGGAATTCCACAACAGAAGTTGCTTTAGCAGATCAGACTGGAAAGAATATTGCATTTCTTTCCAGTTCTTCGCATGCAACAACAGGTACAAAGGGAACAGTAGATAATGTTCCTGGTATCAGGGCAGCGCTGGAGGAAGCACTTCGGAAAGCAGGACGCAGTCTGGAAGAACTTGATATGATACGCCTGAATGAGGCAGCACCGGTTATTGGAGACACAGCGATGGAAACCATAACGGAAACGATTATCACCGATTCCGCGATGATCGGTCATAATCCTTCCACACCGGCAGGCGTTGGTTATGCGGTGGGATACACACTGCATTTGGAGAATTTTTCAAAGCGGAAGCCAGAGCAAAAGTATATTCTGGTTGCCGGAAAAGAGTATTCTTATGAGAAGGTTGCAGAGATACTAAATGCTCTTTCAGGACAGGATAAAAGTGTTACCGGTCTGATCCTTCAGGCTGATGAGGCAGTTCTTGTATGGAACAGACTGCAGCAAAAAATCCCTATTATTGATGAAGTAAAGCGAATTGATAAAATTCCGGAAGGAAAAATGGCTGCAATTGAAGTTGCCATGCCTGGACAGGTAATCAGGCAGCTGTCTAATCCATATGGAATTGCGACACTTCTGGGACTTGATTCGGAAGAGACCAGACTTGTAACACCGATAGCAAAGAGCCTGATCGGGAAAAAAAGTGCAGTGGTAATCAGAACAGGAAGCGGCTATATCGGAGAAAACATTCTTCCGGCAGGCGATTTATATATAGATACGGAAGAACTTACAAAAGCGGATGGCTCGCTTTCCGGATATGAGATCAGGGAAACAGAGAAACGGCGTATAGCAGTTTCGGTTGATGCCGGTGCTGTCCAGATCATGGAAACAGTCAGAAATGCCGGAAATATAGCAGATGTTTCGGGACAGGATGGGACAAATGCGGGTACGATGTTCCACAGGATGAAGACGAATATGAGCAGGCTGACTCAAGAAGAGATTTCATCAGTCCATATTACAGATCTGCTTGCGGTAGATACACTGGCACCGGTACTGATATCAGGGGCACTGGCAGGTGAGACCTGTATGGAAAAAGCGGTTGGTATTGCAGCAATGGTCAGAACAAAACAGCTTCCCATGCAGCGGATTGCTGATAAACTGGCAGAAGAACTGCACACATCAGTCAAAGTGGCGGGGATTGAAGCAGCAATGGCTCTGATCGGAGCGTTTACAACTCCGGGAACCAGACTGCCTCTTGCCATTGTCGATATGGGCGGTGGCTCAACAGATGCCGCAATGATTGACGAAAGGCAGGAAGTACGCTACGTTCATAAGGCAGGAGCCGGAGAAATGGTTACAATGCTGATCAGAACAGAACTCGGACTTCATGACCGGAGTGAAGCGGAAATGATCAAAAGATATCCGCTGGCCAAAGTGGAAAGTCTGTTTCATATGAGACTGGAGGATGGATCCATGCGTTTTCTTCCTGAAGCGATTGATCCCCGGTATTACGGATGTGTGGTCATGCTTCTGCCTGATCAGATTGTCCGGTTGGAAGAGGATATCCCAATGGAACGCATTATGGATGTCAGACGTGAGGCAAAGAAAAAAGTCTTTATTGAAAATGTACTGAGAGCGCTTCAAAATATAGCACCTGAAGGAGATATGAAGAAAATCCCTAATGTAGTGCTTGTGGGAGGATCGGCGGAAGATTTTGAAATTCCGGAAATGCTGACAGAGGTGCTTTCAAAATACAGAATTGTCTGTGGAAGAGGAAATATACGTGCAACAGAAGGACCAAGGAATGCGGTAGCTACAGGACTTGTTCTGTCAGGATTGGAGAATCAGAAAGATGATGCTGGCGAAAAAACCTGAAATAGTAATACTGGAAGACCGTGCAGACCAGGGGATTTTGCGTGAGATTTGTGCGGGAATTGAAGAAGAAGGGCTGTTTTACAGAATAGAAAAGACAGAAGTGGTGATGGACCCCGGTATGCTTGCTCACAAAGCAGCAGAAGAATCTATACTGGGAGCTGGAATTGGAATTGTTCTGAGTCATGCGGTACTGACATTTGATAAACTTCCGGCAGAGCATCCACTTTTCCAACTTGAGGAAAAAGATTTAATGAAGGGGCGCAGCAGGGCAAGAGCACTGGGTAAAAATGCCGCCAGACTTGTCAGAAGGCAGCCTTTTTCTATGGAAGAATTCTGATCAGATCAGAATTCCTGAAAGGAGTATGCATTATGGGATGGGATCCGGAACAGAAAATTTATACCAAAGCAGGAGACAGACTCACAACTTCTCTGCCGCGGAACAGCAGGATATCGAAGTCAGATGACCGCCTGCAGCTCCTGGGTACGATAGATGAACTGACGAGTGCACTAGGTATTGTGCGGGCAGAAAGCGACTGTAATGATTTCAAACGCTTTATACTCAGAATTCAGCAGAATCTTATGAGTATCATGGGCGGAACTGCGGATGGCTTTATGCATACAACTCTTTTTCCAATGCACGAAGTGGAAATTCTGGAAAAAGCGATTGATAAAATAGAAAATTCTTATGAACATGAAAATCATTTTGTCTGTCCCGGGGATACTCTGCGGGGAGCCCATCTGGATATGGCAAGGACGATCGCCAGAAGAGCGGAACGCTGTATGGCGGAATGCTACCAGAGCGGAAAACTAATTTTCCCGGATACTGTAACCAGTTATGTCAATAGACTTTCTGATTATCTTTATGTAGCAGCCAGACTGGCTGATATGCAGGGAAGACAGGCATAGATTGTCATTGAAAAGTTTTTTGTGGAAAAATAGAAATAAGTGCTGTAACTAACTGAAAAACAGTTAGATGCAGCACTTATTTCTATTTTGAATTTGAATTCGCTAAAAATAGAGTAAAAAAGTCAGCTAGCAGGAAAATATTTTGAGAAAAGTCAGAAATTATGATACGATATTGGTAATATATTATCACAATATTACAAAGTGTAATATTGATAAGAAGATATCAATAAAATTCAAAGTATAATATGAGTGAAAGGGGCCGATCATATGGAACTGCCAGGCTGGCTGGTACTGAATTGTTACTCATCTATTGTGCTGATTCTGTTATTGATTTTTTCTACCAGAAAGAACGCAGCCAGAACATTGCAGGAAAAGAATTTTTGTAAGATGCTGATCGTAGTCCTGGTTCTGATACAGGCTGACAGTCTCGGAAGGATCAATGACGGTTCCGAAGTGGTCTTTCTGCTTGTTCAGGTTGGAAATTTTATCATTTTTCTGATAGATCCACTGGTATCTATTCTGGCACTGCGATATGAAGACAGCTGGATGAACGCTTATCGCAGCAGGTATCGATATTGGGCTATTCCGTTATGGGCAGGAACTGTGATAAATGCTGTAGCACTTGTGATCTCACAAATATTTAATTTACGATGGTTCTTTTATTTTGATATGTATCACAATTATCATAGGGGAACATATTTTTATATGAGATCGATCGTTATTGTCCTGATGTTTCTGCTGACTGAACTATATGTTATTGTATACCGCAGGAAAATAAGCAGAGCTTATCAGATACCCATCATGATATTTCCTTTAGTGCCATTGGTTTTAGGCACTTTGCAGGCTGTGTTCTATGGTCAGGCACTGGAATATACAGGAATTACTGTTTCCTATTTGGTTCTGTTTATCTATGTCCAGAACAGAGATATGAATGAAGATCATTTGACGGGTATTGCAAACAGAAGAAGACTGGATACTGTGATGCAGGAAAAGGTGAAAGGCAGTTCTGGATCAAGAACTTTTTCGGCATTGATGGCTGATATTGATCATTTTAAAGAAATTAACGATATTATGGGGCATCATGTGGGAGATGAGGCACTTACAAAAGTGGCATCTCTTTTGAAAGACTGCTTTCTGCCCGGGGATGTTGTGGCAAGGTATGGAGGTGATGAGTTCTGTGTCATTACCGATATTCAGAAAATGGATGAACTGGAAAAGAAAATTAACCAGATATACGAAAAACTGACGCTTGAAAATCAGGTTGACAGCACCTATCATTTGAGCCTCAGTATTGGTTATGCCATATACGACCCGGCATCGCGGATGAGTTCAGAAGAGTTCCTGAGCAAAATTGATGCGTTGATGTATCAGAATAAAACAAGCAGGAAAAAAGGAAATTAGTTTGACGAACAGAGAAAAGGGAGTAAAATATATTTAACGAAACGGTTCACCCGGAAATAGCAAGGAGAAAAAATGGCAGCAACAATCAGAGACATCAGAAACAAAACGGGGCTTTCACTGGCAACGATTTCAAAATATCTGAATGGAGGGAATGTTCTCCCGGAAAATCGCAGGGCAATCGCAGAGGCAATTGAAGAATTGCATTATGAAGTAAATGAAGTGGCAAGAGGTCTGGCAACACAGCGAACCAGAACGATTGGTGTTCTGATACAGAGTTTTGACAATATTTTTGCCGGAACGATTGTTTCTAATATAGAGAGAATACTGAGAATGCATAATTACGGAACGATAGTTTGTGACTGCCAGGGGGATAAAAAGCTGGAAGAGGAAGAGATCCACTTCCTTCTGGGAAAACGTGTGGATGGTATCATCACTATTCCAACCGCCGGAAATTCAGATTATCTCCAGCAGGCAGCTGACAGAAAGATTCCAGTGGTCCTGCTTGACCGTACTTTTGGAGACAGTGATTTTGACAGTGTGCTGGTAGATAACAAAACAGCAGCATGGGAAGCAGTTCAGGTTCTTCTGGAGAATGGACATCAGAAAATCGGAATAATATGTGGTGATGACAGTGAATTTACGGCGAGAGAACGTCTTCGCGGATATTATAAAGCATTGGAAAATGCAAATGTGGACATCAGAATGGACTATGTCAAAAGGGGAAAGCTGACTGTTGAGCATGGGTATCAGGCCATGAAGGCATTTCTGAATATGAAAGACAGACCAACAGCAGTTTTTATGAGCAATTATGAAATCACACTGGGCGGGGTGATTGCAGTAAATGAAGCTGGAATTCCATTCCCGCAGGAGATTTCATTGATCGGTTTTGATAATTTTATGCTTTCAAAGGTTGTGAAGCCTTCTTTATGGATGGTATCCCAGCCAATGGAGAAAATAGCAAGACAGGCAGCAGAGATTATGCTTATGCGTCTGGAGAACGGTACGGCAGCAGAAAAAAAAGATCCTACCCAGCATTTTGTACTGCAGACAAGCATTTATCAGGGACAGTCTGTCAGAAATCTGAATGCCTGAGAAACAAAAGGGTCAGGAGAGAAAGCACTTGACATTTTCATGGGGCTATTATACTATGATAAAGACGAACCGCTTCGCTGTAAAATGTTTTCCATACCTCTAAAAATTACGAACATTGAGCGAACCGCTTCACCATATATGTGAACCGGATATTTTGATCCGGATATAATTTTACAGGTCTTAAAGGAGATCTCTATGGAACAGGTATTGCTTGGAATTGATATCGGAACAAGTGCCTGCAAGGTAGCTGTGTTCGAGCTAAGCGGAAAGGTTGTGTCGCAGTCCAACCAGCCATATCAGGTTTATTATCCGCATCAGGGATGGGCGGAGCAGAACCCGGATGAATGGTGGGAAGCAATCTGCAAGGGAATAAAGGAATGTATTGAAAAATCCGGTCTGAAAGCAGAGCAGATTGCGGGAATAGGTATTGACGGACAAAGCTGGTCCTGTATTCCTGTTGATCAGAATGGAAACTGCCTGGCCAGAACACCGATCTGGATGGATACCAGAGCGAGGGATATCTGTGCAAAGGTGAAGCAAAAGGTGGGATTTGAACGGATTTTCAGTATTGCCGGAAATGATTTTCTGCCATCTTATACCACACCAAAAATCCTCTGGTTTAAAGAGAACATGCCGGAGATTTATAATAAAACATATTGCTTTTTACAGTCAAACAGTTATATCGGATTGAAACTGACAGGTGTCATGAGTCAGGATTATTCCCAGGGATATGGGATCCATTTTTTTGATATGAAAAACTGTTCTTATCAGGAAGATCTGGCTGAAGAACTTGAAATTGATCCCCGAAAAGTACCGAAGCTTTATCAATGTCACGAAATAATAGGTACGGTAAGCAAAAAAGCAGCAATGGAAACCGGTTTGAAAGCCGGAACACCTGTTGTGGCAGGCGGACTTGATGCTGCATGCGGAACTCTCGGTGCCGGAGTATATGAACCGGGACAGACACAGGAACAGGGTGGACAGGCAGGAGGAATGAGTATCTGTACTGATCATGCACTGCCCCATCCTAAACTGATACTTAGTCCTCATGTCGTTCCTGGAAGATGGCTCTTACAGGGGGGGACAGTCGGCGGTGGTGGTGCTCTGAAATGGTTCCGGCAGGAACTGGGCGGCACTGACAGCTTTGATGAATTGACAGAGAAAGCATCTTCTATTCCAACAGGCAGTGAAGGAGTCATCTTTTTACCATATATGGCAGGAGAGCGTTCTCCGATCTGGGATCCGGATGCCAAAGGAGTCTATTATGGTCTTTCTTTTGACAAGACCAGAGGACATATGATCCGGGCAACACTGGAGGGAGTCGCATTTGCACTGGAGCACAATCTGCGGGTGGCTGCGGAAACAGGTGCTGAGGTCGGAGAACTCATTGCAATGGGCGGAGCTTCCAACAGCATACTCTGGACACAGATCAAAGCTGATGTAACCGGAAAAACAATAAAAGTCCCGACATCAGATACCGCAACGACTCTCGGAGCTGCAATTCTGGCAGGTGTTGGCGTCGGAGTATATCATGATTTTAAAGAAGCGGTAAAAAAAACAATTGTTATTACACGGGTACAGGAGCCGGATAGGGAAGCTCATGCTGTTTATCAGGAAAGTATGAAAAAGTACCTGAGGCTTGTGGATGCATTGATACCTGTATTTGATGAATAAGTTTAAACAGGATTTAATAAAATAAAGCATGGAGAGAAATACATAGCAAAGTGCGGAGACGGAGGAAAAAATGAAAGCAGGAGTAGTACATGGAAAAGAAGATATCCGCTATGAGGAGATTGAAACTCCGGTAGCAGAGGCGGGTAAAGTTCTGGTAAAGGTAAAATATACGGGGATCTGCGGATCAGATATCCCACGTGTTAATGAAGGAACAGCTCATTATGTTCCAATCGTTCTGGGTCATGAGTTCTCAGGAACGGTTGAGGCAGTGGGCGAAGGAGTAACAAGTGTAAAACCGGGGGACCGCGTAGCCGGAATACCGCTTGTTCCATGCATGAAATGTGAAGATTGCCAGAAGGGAAATTATTCTCTTTGCAAGCATTATGATTTTATCGGATCACATTCTTTCGGTTCCTACGCAGAATATGCCGCAGTACCGGAAAAGAATGTCGTAAAATTTGCAGATGATGTTTCCTTTGAAAAAGGTGCTTTTTTTGAACCTGCAACAGTTGCTCTTCATGGTCTGGAAAGAACAGATTTTAAGGGCGGACGTACAGTCGCAATACTTGGCGGCGGCACAGTAGGACTTTTGACAATGCAGTGGGCAAAAATATTCGGAGCCAAAAAAGTGGTTGTATTCGATATCGTGGAAGAAAGACTGGAACTGGGAAAAAGACTTGGTGCAACAGCCGGAATCAACACGATGAAAGAAGGATATCTGGAACAGGCCAGAGAAATAACGGAAGGCCGTGGTTTTGATTACATTTTTGAAACAGCAGGCAATACAATAACCATGAAGATGGCATTTGAACTTGCAGCTAACAAAGCGGATGTCTGCTTTATCGGTACACCTACAAAAGAAATGACTTTTACTGTAAAAGAGTGGGAAAACATGAACCGTAAGGAATTCAAACTGACTGGCTCATGGATGAGTTATTCCGCACCATTCCCGGGACATGAATGGGATCTGGTGGCTCATTATTTTGGAACCGGAGAATTGAAGTTTGATGATTCTTTCATTTTCAGAAAAATTCCGTTAAGTAAAATCGATACAGCATTTGAAATGTATAAGACACCAGGAACTGTTAAGGGTAAAATTCTGATTGACAGCGAAGCCTGATCTGCCTGAAGAAGCCTTTACGGCAGAAAAACACAGATAATTTTTGAAATGGGTAAAAACAGAAACAGGTAGTTATAACAGGATCATTTTTCCTGATAAAAAAGTAGATTCCAAGGAGGCAACATTATGGGATTAAATCCAGCACAAGTTCCCCAGATTACATTAAATACGGGAGACAAGGTACCATGCGTCGGTATGGGAACATTCGGATCAGACCGTTTTACACCGGATGAAGTATCTGCTGCAGTGGCAGGTGCAATTCGTGTAGGGTATCGTATGTTCGACTGCGCAGCATGCTATGGAAATGAAGATCTGATTGGTAAAGTGTTCCAGCAGGCATTTGAAGAAGGCACAGTAGAAAGAAAAGAAATGTATATCATGACGAAAGTATGGAATGATATGCATCGTGAAGTTGAAAAATCCTGCAGAAAGAGTATCAAAGATCTGCAATGTGATTATATTGACCTATTCTTTATTCACTGGCCTTTCCCGAACTATCATGCACCACACTGCTCTGTTGATTCCAGAAATCCTGATTCCAGACCGTTTTCTGTTGAGGAATTCATGGATACTTACAGACAGTGCGAAGCACTTGTTGAAAAAGGTCTGATCAGACATATTGGTATATCCAATATGACAATTCCGAAACTGGAAGCAGTGATGGGACTGTTCAAAATTAAACCGGTAGCATGTGAGACTGAGCTTCATCCATGCTTCCAGCAGCAGGCGCTGTTTGATTATCTTGTAGCACATGAAATCCAGCCAATCGGATTTATGCCG
>Ga0302210_10000836_pt1 | contig 13544 bp, 13 predicted proteins | sample II_Fen_E3_2_FD_198793 | JGI IMG/M metagenome (GOLD analysis project Ga0302210, IMG submission 198793) | Peat permafrost microbial communities from Stordalen Mire near Abisko, Sweden - II_Fen_E3_2 | ecosystem: Environmental > Terrestrial > Soil > Wetlands > Permafrost | place: Sweden: Abisko... | reverse complement strand
AGGCCTGAGGTACTTGATGTACCCGGGCCTTTTTTTATACTTTTCAGAAAAAATCCCGGCTGGAAAAAAGAGAGAAGGATAATATGAGACTGGATAAATATTTGAAAGTATCAAGACTGATTAAGAGAAGATCCGTGGCAAATGAAGCATGTGATGGAGGCAGAGTCAAGATAAACGGAAAAACCGCAAAAGCATCTGCCGAGGTGAAGACAGGAGATGAGATTGTCATTTCTTTTGGCAATAAAGAAGTAAAAGTGAGGGTTCTTGATGTTGTCGAAGTAATCAGGAAAGAGGAATCCAAAGAGATGTATGAATATATTGCCGGAACAGAAAAAGGGATTGACTGCGATCCCGAAAAAGTTTAAAATTATCTTATGTAAACAGAAAGGGGATTCCTATGGCACGCAGAAAAAGACCTGCAGCATATCAGAAGAAAAAACAGAATAAATTTGCCATGCTTCTGGTTACAGCTGTATTATTCATGCTGATTGCCATTGTGTCTGTGAAAGGTTCCCAGCTGAGTGCGGAAGCATCAAATTATCAGAAACAGGAAAAGGAGTGGCAGAGCAAAATCTCTTCAGAACAGGATCGCAGCAAAGAACTGAAAGAGTATGTGAAGTACACACAGACCAGAAAATATATCGAAGAGGTTGCTAAGGAAAAGCTCGGGCTGGTTTATAAGGATCAGATTGTTTTTGAATCAGAAGAAAATAAATAGCATTACTACATTGGCAGCAGATCAACTAATGTGGTGATGCTTTTTTCATTTTACAGGAGAATTTTGTGGAAAATCAATTATTGAAAAAAGTTCGAAGTTACTCTGAAAAAAATCATCTGATCGGGACAAATGACAGGATATTGGCAGGTGTTTCTGGGGGAGCGGATTCTGTGTTTCTTTTTTTTCTGCTGTTGAAACTGCAGAAAGAATTGAATTTTCAGATGCAGGTGGTGCATGTCCATCATGGAATCAGACAAGAAGCTGAAAAAGATCTGAAATATGTTACAGAAATCTGTGAAAAAAATAATATATCATGTCATGTTTTTCGGGAAAATATTCCGCAGTTGGTACAACAAAGCGGTATGACGGAAGAAGAGGCAGGCAGGAAGGTCAGATATGATGATTTCAGAAATGTTCTGGAAAGCTGGAAAGAAAGTGAACCTCTAATACCGGAAGAACATTTCAAGATCGCGACGGCACATCATATGGGGGATCAGGCTGAAACGGTACTGTTTCAGCTCTTCAGAGGAAGCGGACTTACAGGACTTTGCGGAATCAGACCCGAAAAAGATAAAGTTATAAGACCTCTGTTATGTCTGACGAAGAAGGAAATCGAAAAAGAACTTTATAATAATCATATTTTCTTCTGTCTGGATGAGACTAATCTGAATGACAATTATGCCAGAAATAAGATTCGGCACAGGATTCTTCCATATGCTGAGCAGGAAGTCTGCAGCGGAGCAGCAGAGCATATTGCTCATACCGCAGAGATCCTGCAGGAGGCGGAGCATTTTATTCAAAATGCGGTGGAAAATTCTTACCACACGGTATGCAGGAGAGAAAAAGAAATTCTGCAGATACAGATTTCAGAACTGGAAAAACTGGATCCCTTTCTTATGAAAGAAGTGCTGCTGCGTGCCCTCTCGGAAATCAGCAGAGGCAGAAAAGATATAACCTCTCATCATATAGAAGAGATCAGGAAGCTGTTAGGCTCCGGAAAAAATGCTGTTTTGTCCATGCCTTATAAAATAACAGCGGAACGGATCTATGAAGATCTGTATCTTTATCAGGGTGGAGAACATGCAGAAAATCAAATCCTTTTGATTTATTGCAGGGAGAAAAATATCCCACAGGAGTTTTTTGCAGCGGAGCAGCCACGGTTAAATGTAAAACAGATGGATTTTGTAGATAAAAACAAATCGGAGAGGTATACACAGTATTTTGATTATGATAAAATAAACAGTGATTTAACTGTCAGGCACAGAAATACGGGAGATTATATTTTCATTAATTCAGAAGGACAGAAAAAAAGTCTCAAGGAGTTTATGATTGAAAACAGGATTCCCAGAAATTTCAGAGACCAGTTATGGCTGGTTGCAGACGAAAGCCACATTTTGTGGATCCCCGGATTCCGGGTAAGCGGGGGCTGCAAAGTGACCAGTGAAACCAGACATATGGTTAAAGTCTGGCTGTGCTAAAACAGAGACAGGAAATGCAAAATGATGGAGGAAAAAATGTCAGAGCGGATAAAAGTTATGATTTCAGAAGATAAAGTGGATGAGAAGATCAAGGAGCTGGGAGAGCAGATCAGCAGTGACTATGCCGGAAAAGAGATCCATCTGGTCTGTGTACTCAAAGGAGGATCCTTTTTCATGTGTGAGCTGGCAAAAAGGATCACAGTTCCCGTCACTCTTGATTTTATGTCAGTTTCCAGTTATGGCAGTTCCACAAAATCCAGCGGAGTGGTAAAAATCGTGAAAGATCTGGATGAACCCCTGAAGGATAAAAACGTGCTTGTTGTGGAAGATATCGTTGATTCAGGGCGGACACTCAGTTATCTTCTTGAGATGCTGAAGGACAGAGGACCGGAAAGCGTCAGGCTGTGTACTCTTCTGGATAAGCCGGATCGCCGTGTGACAGATGTGTATGTGGATTATAAAGGTTTTGAGATTCCAGATGAATTTGTAGTTGGATATGGTCTGGATTATGGTCAGCGTTATCGTAATTTACCGTACATTGGTGTTGTAGAATTGGATCAGGAAAAGGAAAATTAAAATTGAACTCAAATAACAAAAATAATCAGGGTTTCGGAATATATTTTTTCATACTGATAGTTCTGGTGGTAGCGGCAATCTATGTCAGTACACTGGATGGGAATAATTCCACAGCCTATACCCAGCAGGATATGGTCTCTGCACTGAAGTCAGCGGAAGTGGCAAGTGCAGTCATTGTCCCAAATGCAGCGACACCGACAGGCTCGGTTACGCTGACACTTAAATCCGGCGCAACGGAAACAATTTATGTTACTGATGTAACAGCATCACAGAATATCCTGAATACCTATCATGTTTATCCGATCGTGAAGGAAGTAAAGGCAGAGAACTGGTTTCTGACATCTGTGCTGCCGATTTTGGTTGGAGCAGTAGTTATTGTTTTCATTTTTGTCATGATGAATAATCAGGCGAGCAGTGCAGGCAGTAAACTGATGAATTTCGGAAAAAGCCGTGCAAAACTTTCTTTGGGCGAAAGCAACACCACCTTTGCAAATGTGGCAGGCCTGAAAGAGGAGAAAGAGGATCTGGAGGAAATTGTTCAGTTCTTGAAAAATCCGGGAAAATTTACGCAGGTGGGTGCGAGAATTCCAAAAGGAGTATTACTGGAAGGACCTCCCGGGACAGGTAAAACGCTTCTGGCTAAAGCAATAGCCGGAGAAGCTAATGTTCCATTTTTCAGTATATCGGGATCGGATTTTGTTGAGATGTACGTCGGAGTTGGTGCATCCCGTGTAAGAGATCTTTTTAGTGAAGCCAAAAAACATTCCCCCTGTATTGTTTTTATTGATGAAATAGATGCAGTGGCAAGGCAGAGAGGGACTGGTCTTGGCGGCGGACATGATGAACGGGAGCAGACACTGAACCAGCTTTTAGTTGAGATGGATGGTTTTGGAGTGAACGAAGGTATTATTGTCATTGCAGCAACAAACAGAGTGGATATTCTGGATCCGGCTATTTTACGTCCGGGACGGTTTGACAGAAGGATCAGTGTGGGAAAACCTGATGTGGGCGGCCGGCTGGAGATCCTGAAGGTGCATGCAAAGAATAAACCGCTTGGTGATGAGGTCAATCTGGAACAGGTGGCTCAGACAACGGCAGGATTTACCGGAGCAGATTTGGAAAACCTTATGAATGAAGCATCTATCCATACTGCAATTGAAAACAGAAAATATGTGACACAGGATGATATTCGTAAATCACTGATTAAAGTTGGAATTGGTGCAGAGAAGAGAAGCAAAATTATTTCTGCAGAAGAAAGAAACATTACGGCATATCATGAGGCGGGTCATGCCATTTTATTCCATGTTCTGCCGGATGTTGGGCCGGTTTACACCATTTCCATTATTCCGACTGGAATGGGGGCAGCAGGCTATACAATGCCTCTTCCGGAAAAAGATGAAATGTTTATTACGAAGAATAAAATGCTTCATGAAATCATGGTATCTCTTGGTGGCAGAATAGCAGAGGAAATTATATTCGGGGATATTACGACGGGAGCGTCTTCTGATATTAAGAAGGCAACCAAAGTTGCCAGACAGATGGTCACCAGATTTGGAATGTCAGAGAATGTTGGTGTTGTCTGCTATGATGAAGATGATGATGAGGTATTTATCGGACGAAATTTCGGCCATTCCAAGAACCACAGTGAAGTAGTTTCCGGAGAAATTGACAGGGAAGTCAGAGCGATTATCGATGACTGCTATACGAAGGCGAAATCTCTGATTCTGGAAAATGAAGATGTTCTGCACAGTTGTGCAAAGCTGCTATTGGAGAAAGAAAAGATTGGCAGAGAAGAGTTCGAAGCATTATTTGTGCAAAATTAACAAATCACAATAACAAAATTTGTAATATTTGTGAAATCTAATTCTTGCTGTAAATGGGGGGAATATGTTAGTATACTTCTTGTAACCCCCCAATACATTATATAGTTTTTTGCTATACCCCATAAGAAAGAAATACCTTCTCTAAAAAAGACAGTTTACCCAAGCTGTCTTTTTTACTTTTTACAGATTTTCAGGAATACCATAAGGAGTTTTTTTATGAATCAGCAGTCGACTACATTTGATCAGAGATATATAGCGACCATGAGACCGATTTTTAATAAAGCCGCCCTTTTCTCTGATACTACTCCGAATTTTGTTTCTCCGTCGGAGCCAGAATTATTCGGCGTAACTACAATTCGCTTCAGAACAGCCAGAAACAATGTAGATTACGTTTTTCTCGTGCATGAAGGAATATCCTATCCGATGCACAAGGTTGAGAATGGACTGATTTTTGATTATTATGAATTGACTATTCATTTGAAAGACAGAAAATATAAATACTGTTTTCGCTTGCAGCTGGGAAATATTAACTGTTATTATGATTGCAGAGGAGTGGTCAGGGAATCTTCTGCCTATTGCGACTTTGTCATAATTCCAGGATTCAAGACACCTGACTGGGCAAAAAATGCTGTGATGTACCAGATCATGACAGACCGGTTCTGCAATGGAGATCAAACCAATGATGTGCTGGACAGGGAATATTATTATCTGGATGGATATGTAAAAAGAATTCCTGCGGAACAGTGGGGAAAATATCCGGACAAAGCAGGATTTCGTGAATTTTACGGAGGAGATCTGCAGGGGGTTCTGGATAAGATGGATTATCTGCAGAATCTGGGAATTCATGTGATTTATTTTAATCCTCTCTTTGTTTCTCCCTCCAGTCATAAATATGATATACAGGATTATGACTATATAGATCCACATTTTGGAAAATTTATATCCGAAAAAGGTGTGGCACTTGAAAATGGTCAGATGGAGAATAAATCAGCCTCCCGATATATCAACAGAGTTACGGATCAGTATAATCTGGAATCTGCTAATGAGATGTTTGTCCATGTTGTGGAAGAAGCGCATAAAAGAGGAATTCGCGTAATTATCGATGGTGTATTCAATCATTGCGGATCCTTTAATAAATGGATGGATAGAGAATGCATTTATAAAGAGGCAGATGGCTATGAAACAGGAGCATTTCTTTCAGGAGAAAGTCATTATAAAGATTATTTCCGGTTCCAGGATAAAGATAAGTGGCCCTGCAATACATCCTATGAAGGATGGTGGGGGCATGAAACCCTGCCTAAATTAAATTACGAAGAATCAAAAGAATTATATGAATATATTTTGCACATCGGTGAAAAATGGGTTTCTGCACCATTTAATGCAGATGGCTGGAGGCTTGATGTGGCGGCAGATCTTGGCAGCAGTCCGGAAGTCAATCACCGCTTTTGGAGAGAATTCAGAAAACGTGTAAAAAAAGCGAATCCCAATGCGCTTATTCTGGCAGAACATTATGGAGATCCATCTTCCTGGCTGCAGGGGGATCAGTGGGATTCGGTCATGAATTATGATGCGTTTATGGAACCGGTTACCTGGTTCCTGACAGGAATGGAAAAACACAGTGAAGATTTCAGACCAGATATGCTTGGAAATGCAGAGGCATTCTGGAATGCCATGGAATATAACAGCGCAAGAATGCCAGGGTCTTCAGTATGGACAAGTATGAACGAGCTTTCCAATCATGATCACTCCCGGTTTCTTACAAGAACAAATCATGTGAAAGGGCGCAGTGAAACACTGGGATCGGAAGCAGCAGATACAGGTGTAAATAAGGCAGTCATGAGAGAAGCTGTGCTGATGCAGATGACCTGGCCGGGAGCAGCGACCATTTATTATGGAGATGAAGCCGGACTCTGCGGATTTACGGATCCTGATAACAGACGCACTTATCCCTGGGGAAATGAAGATCAGCAAATGATAGCGTTCCATAAAGCGCTGATCAGACTGCATGAAAACAGAGAAGAATTTAAAAAAGGTTCACTCAAGAGAATGGCAGGAGAGTATAACTACCTTGCATACGGAAGATTTACAGATCGTTCACAGGCGATCGTTCTGATCAATAATAATGATCATGAGATTATGGTTCAGGTACCGGTCTGGGTTCTCGGTGTTCCTAAAGAAGCAGTAATGCACAGACTGATCCGCTCCGACGCAGAAGGTTTTCAGGAGAAAGACTATTTTTATGAAGTGTCTGCCGGAAAGATCAGTGTAAAGCTTCCGGCAACTTCTGCAGAAATAATCAATTATGAAATGGAAAATCTGTAGTTGAAACAGTCAAAATAAAAAACATGATCTGATACCCCATTTTTTTACCTTTAGGATACGTATTATAGTACAGAAAGATATTTTCACACGGTCATACTCTTTCCTAAAGGAGAAAAAATGCGGAAAACAATCAGATTATTAGCAGCAATACTCATTTCTTCCATGCTGTTTTCATCAACAGTTTTAGCAGCACCGATACAGGCTATGAACCGGACCGGAGCAGCAGCTTCACAGCGGATGGAAATGCAGCGCAGCAGTATACCGGATAATGCATCCCGTCATTCGGAAAAACCTGGTCAGATGGCAGGGAGCCAGGTTCAAAAACAGTCAAACGGACAAGGCAAAATTCAGGAGATGATGCCACCGCCGGAAGGGTCCACACAGAATCCGGCAGTAGACCCGAAAACGCTCCAACAGACAGAACAACAGGGAAGTCTTACACAAAGTTCAGATTACAGTTATGTCTATCTTATGGGAAATGTTACAGATACTCAGTATCAGACCTTTTCTACCTATCTCAATAAAGTAGATGAAGTACTGAGAACTAAATTCTCGGAAGATGGCTGGAAGCTGATTCTTACCAGTGCGGATCTGGATGATCTGCTGTTTCAGGGACAGACAAGCGGAGTAATGGGATGCACTTATTTTAATCAAAAAGTAATTTATGTAAATTCAGGAGATTATTCCTACTGCGCTATACATGAGATGGGGCATTTTTTAGATTATGAAAGCAGTTATGCTTCTCAGACGAGTGAATTCGCTTCCATATTCAGTTCGGAAGCTTCAAAACTGACAGAATATGGACAAACTTCTGCAACAGAATTTTTTGCAGAAGTATATCAATATCAGATTTTGCAAAAGGATGCTACAATAACATCTTGTCCGAATGCCTGTACATTTGTTAACAAATGTCTGGTTTCCATAACAGATTAATTTATTATCCTGAAATCACCGCTGCGGTATACACAGCGGTGATTTTAGGATAAAATAAATCAGATTGTGATGCCGGAACGGGTATGGATGGGCTTTGACAGGGAAAGATAAGATTCCGGATAAGCAGACAGTCAAAAAAATAGTGCAGGTATTTCAGACGTGAATAATTTGGATCAGGCTGCCATGACAGCAAAATATAACAAAAAAATCCGGGAAGAACTGATCCATGATCAGGAGGAATATATTCTGAAATGTGTCAGAAGAGCGGCTGGTCGTTATATCACGAAAAGTGATGATGAGTGGTCTGTGGCTCTGTCAGCTTTTTCAGAGGCTGTTGACGGATATGAACTGCAAAAAGGGGTCTTCATATCCTATGCTTATACCGTGATCCGCAGCAGATTAATTGACTATATCAGAAAACAGAAAAAAACTTTTCTGGAAATACCAGCATCTCCAACCATGCTGGAAGGAGAATATGAAGAGGATACAGAAGAGGTGGGTTTTCATTTGAAAATGGCAGAGAAGCAGCTCCGTTTTGATGAAAATCGGCTGCATGATGAAATCGATGCGTTGAATATATTATTGCAGGAATATGATATCAGCTTTTGGGATCTGGCATTCTGTTCACCAAAGACAAAAAAGTCAAGAAACCAGTGCATGATTATTCTGATGGTTATGAGGGAGAATGCGGGATTTCAAAACGTTATAAAAAAAACGCATCAACTGCCGATTGCAGAAATCGTAGTGCATACTGGTCTGCATCGGAAAATCATAGAAAGATACCGGAAGTATATTATTGCTGCAACAGAAATTATATCGGGCGATTATCCTGGATTACAGGAATATATATCGCTTCCGGCAAAGACGACCAAGGTGGAGGAACGAGAGGAAACATGAAAGCAGTTATTATGGAGGCAACAGGAAAAAAAGCAGTTGCACTCTGCAAGGATGGAACTTTCCGCACAATTGCAAATCGGAATTACAAGACTGGTCAGACAGTCAGTGTTCCTTCCGGGACAGCGGCTTTCAGAAGAGCAGCTGTCTTAATTCCGCTTGCTCTCTTGTTGGGAAGTATATCCGGAATCAGCGCTTATGCATGGTATTCTCCCTATTCGACGGTTAAACTGGGCAAGGAGAGTGCTGTAACGTATACTCTGAACAGGTTTGACAGGGTAATCGGAGTAAAAGCTGAAAGCACAGAAGGAAGTCACATCATCAGCGGAATAGAAAAAAATCTATATAGTGAAAAAATCAGTGATGCGGTCGATATAACCATACAACAGATGAAAAAAGAAGAAAAAGATAAATCAACAACCAAAGGATCAGAAACAGAAGAAGTTTCTGAAAATCCATATACGCTCCAAATCTGTTCCCAAACAGACGAGAAACTGTCAGGCCTGGTAACAGAATTGACAGAACAAGTGAAAAGTGCTGCATCAGAATATGCTTCCACACAAAAAAGCAAACAGAAAATCTCACAGGAAAAGACAGGAAATGCAGTACAAAACGTGGAGAAAAGTGAAGAACAAAACGGAGAACAAAGCAAAGAACAAAGCCAGATGACAAATCAGAACGGTAATTCAGAAAAGAATAATGCAGGTCTTCAAAACAGCAATATAAATGGGAAGACTAACACTTCAGGGAATTTAAAAAGTTCCGGGCAGACAGAGGAAAAGCAGAATAGTCAAACGGAGGCTGGGCTGGAAACAGATACGGATCAGAATTCACAGAAGAAGTCGGACAGCAGTGGACAGAAAACACAGAGTCAAGCGGGTTCGCAAGGGCAGAGTGGAGTGCAGGATCAGGTAGGAGTACAGGGGCAGGCAGGTGCTGCAGACACTACAGAAAAAGTGCAGCCCTCCGGATCGGGAGATGCAAATAGTCAAAATCCTGTACCAGCAAGTCCAGGCGGCGTTCATACCATAGATGGAAAAAACGGGGCTCCGCCTGCATCAGGCACTTTGCCAGAACTATTTCATTAATAGTTTGATGGCACGATTCAGTTCTTCAATTGCTTCGGTATCGCCCTCTTTTACTGCATCAACAATGCAATGATCAATATGATCCTGGAGGATGACATCACAGATACCATTGATTGCTGAACGGACAGCTGCAAGCTGAATGAGAACTTCTGAACAGTCTCGTCCGTCTTCCACCATATTCTTAACAGCATTGAGGTGCCCGATAGCACGCGAAAGCCTGTTTACAACTGCTTTCGTATTCTGATGTGTGTGTGAATGAGAGCCTTCTGTGTGAACATGCTCCGAATCATCAGCATGTTCGTGATCGGCATGGCTATGGTCAAGATGACTATGGTCAGGATGACCGTTACCAGTATCAATATGATCAGGATATTCCTGTCCGGCATGCTTCGTTTCAGACTGTTTTGCCAAAGCCGATTTTTGCATAGGTTTCTGGTTTTTCATTAATTTATTACCTCATTTAATCAAATATTGACTGAACTATAACATACTTTGAAAAAAAAAACATCCCCCCGGCAGGCTTGTGCAAAGCGGATATGCATATTAAAATCAATTCAGAACAAAAAATAATATTTGGATATATGGAGAGAAGAAAATAAAATGCATATCCCTGATAATTATCTGAGCCCTTCTACCTGCGCTGTTATGGTGGCTGCCATGGTGCCGGTCTGGGTACATTCAGTAAAAAAAATAAAGCTGGAACTGCCGAAAGAAAAAATACCGCTGCTTGGTATCGGAGCGGCATTTTCATTTCTCGGAATGATGTTTAATGTACCACTGCCGGGAGGAACAACAGGACATGCGGTGGGAGGAACTCTGCTGGCAGTTTTATTTGGCCCGGAAGCGGCATGTCTTGCTGTGTCAATTGCCTTGCTTCTTCAAGCGGTATTATTTGGAGATGGAGGAATTCTGGCATATGGAGCAAACTGCTTTAATATGGCCTTTGTGCTTCCTTTTGCAGGATATGGCATGTATCTGCTTCTTCGAAGATTTGCTAAAACAGAAAAATCGCGCACCTTCATGGCAGCAGCGGGTGCTTATATCGGGATCAATCTCGCAGCATTGTGTGCAGCAATCGAGTTTGGAATACAACCCCTTTTGTTTCATGATGCAGCAGGTCATGCCCTGTACTGTCCATATCCGATCTGGGTTTCTGTTCCAGCAATGCTTCTGGGACATTTGACGTTTGCGGGTATAGCAGAAGCTGTTTTTACGGCAGCAGTACTGAGTTATGTAAAGGCAGTCTCACCGGGACTTCTGCATGATCAGCAAAGCAAAAAAAAGAGTCTGAAGTCAGTCTGGGTTTTGCTTGCATTATTAATAGCAGCAGCACCGCTTGGTCTTCTTGCAACAGGAACAGCCTGGGGAGAATGGGGCGCAGATGAGATTAGTTCTGTTATGACAAAAGGGCAGAGTCTGGGATACATTCCGGGTGGAATGACACATGGATTTTCCTATGCCGCCGTGTTTTCAGATTACTCACTTTCTGGTCTTCCAGACTGGCTTGGATATATTGTCTCAGCAGCTATTGGTGTGGCAGTTCTTGTCATGATATTTAAAATAATCAGTTCACTGGTTAAGAAGAGGGATCCTTTTTCCAATGCAGCATAATGAAACAGAAAAACAAAAAGTTCCGGACTGGCTGCTTACACAGGAGACATATTTTCCGCCGGCAGACAGGGATGGATTTTTAAAAAAAACAATGATGTCTGTTTTGTCTCTGTTATCTCAGCTGAAAATGGAAACAAAACAGGAGAGATATGGAAAAACAGCACCTGCGCTAAGAATCGTGGGTGCTGTATTTCTGATTCTGCTGATTTCACTCAGCAGGAACAGAATGTTTTTATGGCTGGTTTTTGCTGTAACAGCACTTCGGCTTATGATAATGGATGGAAACAGGATTCTGATTGTATGGAAAAGAGCTCTGTCGGTTATGTTGATTTCTGTTTTCTTTATGCTGCCGGCAGCTCTGTTTGGGAATGTGGCCGGTACAGTGCAGCTATGTGTAAAAGTCTTTCTGACGATTTTGCTTCTGGGAATGGAAACACAGAGTTTGACATGGAATCAGATCACCGCGGGACTGCAGAGCTTTCATGTGCCGGATATTGTGATTTTCCTTCTGGATATTACCATGAAATACATCCTCCTGCTTGGAGAAATGTGTTATGCTATGTTGCAGGCTCTGCATATCAGGAGCATTGGGAAAAATGAGAAAAAGACAAAGTTCTATTTTGGGATTCTGGGGATTACGTTTCTGAAATCACATGAATTGTCGGAAGATATGGTGAAGGCGATGGAGTGCCGGGGATTTGACGGACACTTTGTGTTTCTGAAAAAAAAATCAGACTGGCGGCTTAATCTGCTTTATATTCTGATGCTGTTTACGATGATCGTGTTTTTTCTGTATCTCAATACAGGGATACGAATTGGCTTTTGATAGGAGCATATGATAGAGAATGAGAATAATTGATTTAAAGGATATCTGCTTTGCATATGATGAAACAGCAGCAATTTCGCATCTCTCCATGCAAATAGAAGAAAAGGAAAGCGTAATCCTGAAAGGACCAAACGGATGCGGAAAATCGACACTTCTTCAAATTATCAACGGATTATTGTTTCCACAGCGCGGAGAATATCTTTTTATGAATGCCGCGGTGAATAAAAAAACAATGACAGATCAGAAATTTTCAAAACAGCTGCATCAGAAAATTGGGTATCTCTTTCAAAATGCGGAGGTACAGCTGTTTTCTAATAATGTGGAGGACGAAATTGCATTTGGAGTGCTCCAGATGCAAAAAAGTGATGCTGAAGTAAAGTCTCGTGTTGAGGATATGTTTCGACTTTTAGACATAGAGAAATTAAGGTACCGGGCACCGTATCATCTCAGCGGAGGGGAAAAGAAAAAAGTCGCACTGGCAAGTATCCTGGCGGTTAACCCGCAGATATTGATTCTGGATGAGCCACTTAGCGGACTGGATCAGAAATCTCAGGAATGGATGACAGATTTTCTGCTACAGATGAAGGCTGCCGGTAAGACATTGCTTATAGCAACGCATAATGAGATTTTGGCGAAACAGATCGGAGACCGGGAATTCCTGATGGAGGAAATGCAGCGGGAAAAAGAGACCGAAGAAAAAGCTGCCGGAGAAAAAGTATGAACAGAATGTACACGTCACAGGAGATGGCTAAAATAGCAAGCAGCAAATGCAGTGGCTGCGGAGCATGCTGCTGCGGCATGGGAGATACAATTACTCTTTTCCCTTATGACGTTTTTCAGCTGACCCGTTTTTTGCAGCAGCCTTTTTCGGAATTGCTGGAAAAGAAAATAGCACTGCATGTGGAGGACGGGCTGATAATTCCGCATCTGAAAATGCAGGAAGAAACAGAGAGATGTGGATTTTTACAGGAGAATGGACAATGTGGAATCCATGATTTCAGACCCGATCTCTGCAGACTTTTTCCTCTTGGAAGAAACTATGCGGAAAATTATTTTCAGTATTTTATCATTGAGCAAGGCTGTCCTATGACAGATCTGTCGAAAGTAAAAATCAGCCAGTGGATCGGAATTCCAGATATGGATAGATATGAAAAATATCTGACTTCCTGGCATTATTTTGTGAAAGCTATGAAGGAGAAGCTGCTGCTGATTGAAGAAGACGAGTTCAGAAAAAAGCTGAATATGTTTTTTTTGCAGACCTTCTATCTGGCCCCA